>JGI20206J14855_1000428_pt1 | contig 14696 bp, 10 predicted proteins | sample NGESurdeep092012_6_FD_14855 | JGI IMG/M metagenome (IMG submission 14855) | reverse complement strand
AAATTACGAATAGGATTTTCAAGTTCCTTGCTTTCCAGGATGCAATTATTTTCTTCACACCATTCTTCTGCAGCTTCTAATGCTTCTTTATGATTTGTGGCACCAAAGATCATTATTTTTTCAAGCCTTTGATTTTCGATTTCTACTTCGCTTACTTTAATTGATGGTTGCATATTGCGGGAGTTTGTTGTAAATATTGATTCCTAAATTTAGTTAAAAAATTGACTTAATAAAAAGTAGTCAGGAAGTTGTCTTTTGTCGGCGGGTAACGAGTTGCAGAAGCGTTCAAAAGAACTTATTTTGTTGGGTATCCACGTTATACTTTGTTTTTTTTCTTTGTTGCAGCTTTACGGACAACCTCCCATGTGGTTTCTGTAACTTCTGCCTTTAAGAATTCTTTTCGGAATTCGGCGGAGGATGTAAACTGCAACTGATCCATTAGCCTCCATTCAAAGTGTACAACAAATCTTTCCGTTTCAAAAGGCCAAGGTGTTACCGTAAGTTTTTGATCTCCGGCTTGAAGAACAAAATATGGTTTTTTATTAGGGCCGGTACTTATTTCCAATTTACGTTTCTCGGGTTGCACCAGGTCCTGGCAAAGAAGAAGGGAACAGGCATCACACCACTCCAACAGATCATAAATTCGCAAAACTTCCTTTTCTTTGAGATTTAATTCATGCATCCATTTTTGACGGAGAATACCTTGTTCTTTTAAAAAAGATTTTGCTTTGGTGTTAGTTTCAGCCTCTTTACGACAAAGGAACTCGATATGTAAAGAAATCAAAAGTGCTATATACCTGTTCTTTGTGATTGTCAGCAGAGAAAGTTTTTCATAATAAGCCTGATCAAATTCTTTCATATTAAAATTTACAGGTCCACCAGTTCGAGTGAGCAGGTTTTGTCCGTCCAATTCTTCTTCAGCATCATCATGCTCTGCTATTGCCAGGAGGGTTTCCATCCACCGCCCGGGGCGTTTTGAGATTTTCCATTCCGCTGCCAACTGTGCTGCGAGGATTCCGTGGGCTCTTTGCGTTACAACCTGCCAGCCTTTTTTTGTATAATTTACAATCATATTGTTGGATCAAATTAACGGGTTTTGGGACGCTGTATTTCCGAACATTACATTTTCTAAAGTTATTTGTTCTTCATTACAATTTCAGATTTATCTTTTCTAAATCTTTGCTATTTTTCTGTCGGGAATTTGCGCCCCGGATAGAAGCGGTATCACGGTGAAGGTTATGCGTGTTTTATTTGTGCCATAATACAAGCGGATAGCCGAAAATGTGCGCCCAAAAAATCCAGTAAATGAATCTTTAAATCAGATTTCTATTTTTTTAATGGAAGAAAGTTTTAGAGAAAATGAAGCTTTTTTATTATTTACGATTATTTTTTTTGTGTTGAGCGAAGCACATACGTTTGAAGAGTAGATTTTAGATTCCTGCTTTTTGTTTGTCGATTTCTTGAATACGTCCGTCGATTTTTAATCTATCTGAGTATCATTGATTATATTTTTATCCTGACAAGATTTTAATTTAATTCACCATTCAAATTAATCATATGAGTTCTCCTTTTAATAATGGTATTGCAAATCCGGTAAGTTTTACTGTTTCACCTGGTAAAGTCATATATCAGTTTAATAATAAAAATTTAAATACAAGTATTACCTACAATGGTGGCGCCATCGTTACGGATTGCAATCTTGAACTTTTATTTTGGGGAAGTTTCTGGGATACCGCCACAAATCCTTCGGTAGGTGATATTATTGCAGCTGTAAAGGATATTTTAAATTCTCCTTATTTGTCAGGGCTGGAACCATATGGATTCCAATCACTTTCTTTTCAAGGAAGCATGATTATTCATTCCCCCTCGCCAGGGACGACTTATAGCGAATCAGATATTGATAATATGGTATGGAATCTTATCGACCATGGCATTTTTAATAAGCCCCAAGATGAAGATCCAAGAACAATCTACATGGTTTTTGCGCCACAAACCAGTAGTTTTCGGCAAAATATACCCGGCTTCACAGTTGGTGGTGAACACGATGGTGCAACTGACGTGGATCTTATATTACCCGAAGTCAATCATGCATGGATAGCTTTTGTCAATTATAACAATTCGATGGATAGTTTGATGGAATTATTTACACATGAACTCGTCGAAACCATAACCGATCCTGAACCCCCATCAGGCTACCACGATAACGCAACTACAAGCCGCACTATAACGGAAATTGGTGACTATTGCGAGAATTTCTTTGGATGGGTAAACGGTCATATGGTGGCGTCGTACTATTCAAAAACACTTCAAGGATGTATTGTTCCCTCCTTTCCTTTCATTAGAAGAATAAGTCTTTCGGTGCAAAGCCAATTAATAAATTCTACAAAGGTTCTCACCGATATTACAAGGCCGGCTCCTCCAAATTCATTTTGCTTTAGTGGAACATATTCATGGACTTTGTATAATGAAATTAACACTTACACATTCTATGTAGATGTATCAACTTATCTAGACCCATTAATCGTTTGGCAGATAAACAATAATGATGCAACAGCAGGGACGATTCAGGTTCCATCTGACTTATCGCTCGACCCATTGTTCAACTATGAATTTGCTACATTGCCTTCGTATAATTCTGAAATTGATGTAACCATAAATAATAATGTATTAACAGTAACTACTAAAAATGGGCAAGCGCCGGCTACTATCCAGATTAGCTGTTCCGTTAACGAAAATGGATTGCCTTCTGAGTATGGAACACTTCGACAAACAGGTATTATATTGCCTGTATTTGGATGGGTGCGAGAGATGGACAATCGTTTCCAACAGGACCTGAAGGCTTGCGGAGAAAAATTATATCGAATTGTAAAATCTGGAATAAAACAAAAAGTGAAAACAATACCAATACCTATTGGTGACCCAGGTGCAAAAATAAAAATTATATCTTTAGTAGGAGTACGGGAAGAAGATCAAGTGAAAATCCGGGAAGTGCTTTCTTATGCTGATGAGTTGAAAGAACACAATGCCGTGCTGGCAGAAAGGCTACGCCAATATGCAGGCAGCTTAATAACTGGTGGTCACCAGAACATTGATCAGGGAGCATCTGCAGGCGATGGACTTAATTCGACAATGCTCTCGTAAAATAATATCTTTTCTTCAGTTTAAGGACTGCCTCTTGAATAAAGAGGCCTGATTTTTCCTAAAGAAATTTATGCTTCGGCTTCAATGGCGGGAGGTGCAATGTAATTGCTGCCGCGTTGATTAATTGATTATGAGAAAAATTAATTGGCAAACGCCATGGAGATAAAAGTTTTTAGAAATGATTGGATTATCTATTAAACGAGAATCTTAATTATTTTTCGTTTTACAGTGAAGCTTCTCTTATCACAAATGATCAAACAGAGTAAATTTATAAAACGCATAATGGGATCCTTGCCGGAAAAGTAGGCTACTTTTTGGTGTGCCATTTTTAAAACTTCCTTTTTAAAGATATCAATTGTTGTTACAGATTGAGAGAGATTTTTGAACTGAGAAATTAATCACATTAATTCTGGAATTTAAGAAAATGGTTCGTGCGACACGAACCAGGGCATTAGTACAAAAGATTATGTTCTTCGCCGGAATCTTTTAAAATATAATAGAAAGCCAACGTTTCATTTTTGTTGATTGCAAAAATAAAATCGTGTACACGCGCTTTGTATGCTGGCGTAAGCAATTTTACACGTGCAAGTTTGCTTCTATCATTTTTGTAAACCACATTTAGAAAATCCTGCGGTTCAAAATTTTCTACATAGAAAATATTTGGGTTTTTATTTTTTTTGAAAATAAAACCTACAGTCACCCAAAACTCCCTGGTTAGTTATATACTTGATTGAATCAGCACAATTAAATTTTACAACTTTCAGTTGGGCTTTCTATTTTCCAGTAAACGTACAAATAAATAAGATTTTTGTTTTGGTGTTTTTTTTGTCTGAATCAGGATTTTCAGATTTACAAGATTTGCAGGATTCTAAGCCTGTCAATTATCAGGAATGAAGAAAAATAATATAAATCTTCTCATCCTGTGAATCCTGATGCTGATAATTATTTACAGTAAACGAACAAATAAACAGTGTTTTTATTTTCTTTTTGTCTAAATCAGGATTTACAAGATTTTAGGATGCAATTAATCCTGCTAATCTTTTCACCCTATGAATCCTGATTCCGATAATTATTTACAGTAAACAAACAAATAAGATGGATTTTTATTTTCTTTTTTCTGATTCAGGATTTTCAGGATTTTAGGATTTAATTAATCCTGCTTATCTTTTCATCCTGTGAATCCTGATGCTGACAATTATTTATAGTAAACGAATAAATAAACAGGATTTTTATTTTGGTGGGAGGAAAGTTAGTATTGGAGATATTAGTAACGGACAATCACTGGCCTGGACGCCAGCGCCAGTTGGGGTTTTCCTCCTCTCAAATCTTACCGGTTTTAAACTCATAAGAAATGGATTTATAAACAGGCATTTATTTATTAGCGCAGGTACGCAAACGGCTCTTTACCTTTGTTACATATCTGCGCGGTGTGCATATTGAGGTGTGTATTATTGTTGGCATTTAATTATCTACTACAATGAACAAGCCTGAAACTGAATCATATTCTCAAAAGTTTTTTTACCAGCTTGGAGTAATTTTACTTATGGGTATTTTCATTGTCGTTGGCCACGGGGTGTTGGTTCCTATTTACTTTTCTATACTTTTAGCAATTTTATTATTACCTGTCACAAATCTGCTGGAAAAATTATATTTCCCAAAAATTCTTGCAAATTTTATTGCTGTCATGCTGGCCTTGTCTTTCATTGCGGGTGTGGTATATTTTCTTTCCTCTCAAATGGCAGCGTTTTTCAAAGACATACCTTCTATCAGGGCACATCTGGCCCAACATGTGTCTGATTTTCAAAACTGGGTGGTACAAAAACTTCACATCAGCACAGCACAACAAAAAGCTATTATTGATACTGCCAAAGAAAATGTAAGGCATTCCAGCGGCCAATACATTGGGCAAACTTTCCTTAGTGTATCAGAAACAGTGATGCTTATTGTGCTGGTAGCCATCTATTCCTTTCTCCTGCTTTGTTACCGGCATTTAATCAAAAGGTTTTTGTTTGCGGTTTTTAAAAGCGAGCACAAAGAAAGACTTCAGCAGGTAATACTTGAATCAAAACAGATTATTCAAAAGTATATGACAGGGCTTCTAATGGAAATGTGCATTGTCGCCACCTGCAATTCTGTTGTATTATTATTGATAGGCGTAAAGTATGCCATTTTCCTTGGTGTTTTTGCGGCTGTGCTCAATATCATTCCTTATATTGGTATGTTTACCGGCTTACTTTTTACGGTGTTGGTAACATTAGGTAATTACGATGGCATTAATGAAATTGTCTGGATTATTATTGGTTTGGAAGCCATACATTTCTTAGATGCTAATTTTTTAATGACAAAGATCGTTGGCTCCAAGGTAAAAATAAATGCTTTGATGACTATTGTTGGAGTTGTAATAGGGGGTACGTTAATTGGCCTGCCAGGGATATTTTTAGCATTACCCACCATTGCAATTTTAAATGTAATATTTTCCCAAATTGATACACTTAAACCATGGTCCATTTTACTCAGTGATGACCGCGAAAATACCACTCAAAAAAGAATATTAAAACATATAGCAAAACTTAGCAGCAAAAAAAAGTAATTTGATTTTACTCATTGCCGGCAAGCGCGCCGCAATGACGTAACCTTTTGCAGTAGCCGATTACCGTAAACCTACAAATAATTTAGATTTTTATTTTGGGGCGTTGGGCAAAGTTGGCGTTGCAGGTATGAGTAACGGAGCGTCACACGGCGGGAGGCTGAGCCAGTTGGGAAAGCGTTGCTTAGAAAAAGATTTTTTCTTAACGATTTTTTAATCGTAACTTATCCCATTATGGCTACCTCAATTAAAAAGAATGGCATAGAAAAGCGTAAGAGTGAAAGAATATATGAATTAAAAAATGCACTTGCTTATGCCAAAGCAATAGTTAATACCATTCGGGAGCCCTTAGTTGTGCTTTATCCTAAACTTGCTATATCAAGTGCAAATAAAGCATTTTATAAAACTTTTAAGACAAATGCAGAGGAAGCTATTGGAAGGCACTTATATGAAATTGGTAATAAGCAATTTGATATTCCATTGTTAAAAAAATTGCTTGAAGAAATCCTTAGTAAAAAACGTAAGTTTAATGATTTCGAAATTGAAAACAATTTTATATCAATAGGCCATAAGGTATTAATTTTAAATGCTCAGAAACTAAAAATTGCAGGAAAAGAGGACCAAATGATTTTATTAGCAATTGAAGACATAACTGAAAGAAGATCATTAGAAAAAAAAGTAGAAGTTGAAAAAAATACTGTTGTAGAACAAAAACATTCACTTGAACTTGCTCAACAAAAAGTTGATTTTATAACTATAACTTCCCATGAATTAAAAACTCCGGCTACTTGTATTAAAGCCTATACACAGTTATTGCAAATGGAATTTGCACCTAACGCTAACGCTGAAACAAATGCCCTGCTTACCAACATGAATACACAAATGGATAACCTAACACACCATATCGACAATCTACTTGAAACTACTGAAATAAAGGGAGGAAAACTTTATGCGATTAAGCAATTTTGATAAGTAAACCCACAAATAGGGTATATTTTCATTTTACAACCGGCGCAGGCTCTTTACATGTGGCTCCTTCAAAGGCAAGTACCTTGATCAACCGATTTACTTTTCATCTTTTGTCTGAATCAGGATTTATAAGATTACACTATTTTAGGATAAAGGAAATCTTGTAAATCCTCTCATCCTGTGAATCCTGATGCTGATAATTATTTACAGTAAACGAACAAATAATTTGGATTTTTATTTTGGTGGGGGGAAAGTTAGTATTGGAGATATTAGTAACGGACAATCACTGGCCTGGAGGCCAGCGCCAGTTGGGGGAAAAAATATACGCAAGTGTATTTTAGATGAGCGGTGGTACCGGACAATTGAGGACACAAAAAGCATTTCAACTTTGTGAGAGTTTTGCAAAGGGGATAGAGTTTTTAAATTAAGAATTGAAGGGGTAAGTTGAAAATCTTACCCCTTCAATTTATATGATTATTAAGGCCCGGAAACGAGCCACGCTTTAAGGCGCGGCTCGTTGGTTAAATGCAATATTTCGGTAATTATAGTCTGTCAATATTTAATTTTATTCTTTTAAGCAATGCATCAAAATCCGGCTGTCCATTATAATAAAGTGCAGCAGTTTCCTTATATCTTTTTATGAAATCTTTTTTTACCGCAGAATTATTCAATAAAAAAGCTTCATTTTCCGCAACCGGGATCGCTCTGTCTGCAGCCGGAAATCTTTTTTGCTTATGTGCCAGGTACTCTGTTGTGCCTATAAATTTCTGTACGGCATCATCACCCAGCAGGCAATACACATCATAATACTGACGCATAAAATTAGGTCGCTCCTTTTCACCACTTTGTTCCTTCCTGAATTTTGTTGCAATGGTCTGGAGCTTTTCAACAAATGTGTAGCCCCTGTCATAGCAAACAATGTCAATAGCCCTGTTATCAATGATATCAGTACCCGCAGTTTGGATGGCTTTATCAAAAGCCCAGGAACTGATAGTTAGTTTTTGATTAGGTGTGATAGTATCAAATCCTACTTCCAGTAGAATACCTTCCTTAACGCCCTCGATTTTATCAAAAACGTCTTTGTAAAATAACCGTATGCCACCGCTGCGGTAATAATCTGGATCATCAAAAGCTTCGTCTCTTTCTACAGCAACGATTCCATTAATTTTAATATTTGTTGCTAACCAGTTGTAGAATCCCTTCCTTGCCGCAATATTTGACGGTTTCGTATTATTCGGGTTCTCATTGATCTTAAATGCTGAAGGTGGCGTTATATGAATATCTATATCTTCTGAAAAACGCTCAATAATCTTATATCCTTTTGATAAGGATGTGCCACCCTTTAATTCAAACTTAAAACCTTGTTTTGATAATCCATACAATACATGCATGATCCAGTAATCCTTTTCAACCAGTGCAGGTATTATACTCCTTTCATCCGCAACAATTTTTAACAATGAAGGGAATTCTTTATGATTGTGTAAATAATCTGACGCCATCGGTTTACTTTTCATTGAGCATTGGCGAGAGTATTTTTTTTGCTTTTATGTTTGCATACTCTTTAACCGAATAAGATAATTTCTTTTGGTCCATCAGTGGCACTTTAGTCGCTACCTTCTTTAATACTTCACCAGGGTCTTCAGCCAACTGATCAAGGTTATTTATCAGATCTACCAACAGGAATTCTTTGGACATTGAATTCGGAAAATGATGTTTCATCTGGAAATGAAATGTACGGTTACCTAGTTTAAATTCGCCATGACGCTTATGGTTATACACCGTTGTTTTATTGTACAACTGAGTGGTTCCAACCCCTAAACTATTATAAGCGTTCGGGGAGGTCATGAGAAACCGGTTATCCTTTAAGAAAGCACGGACAAGTGCTGTTTCCTCCGGGGGGAGTTTACCAAATACAGATTCCTTCGGGTAGTAGTAAACACCTGGGGATACCTTTTGGAGAGTATCCTCGTCTACCAATGCAGCGAGGTGACGGTCTACGGCATTGGACCATTGGGCAAGCTCATTGCGGCGGTAAACATTACCCGGTTTCAGATGCTTTTTTAATTCTTTCAATTGTGCCATAGGTGCAAATATAATACATTTATTTAAATTTAGCATGTGAAATTATTAATAATTCATGCATATTAATATCCTAACATACTTATTATCAACGATTACTATTTTTACTTAAATTTACATTTACTAAATTGTGAGTTGTGCCTCCGTGCATCCATCATTCCTTAGCACTGTTTTTCCGATCACATTTTTTTCATCACCAAAAAATTTCATTGCCGCTTCCTGAGTAAGCACGATTGAATGTAATTGGGAAAACGCACCTGCAGCATTGCCCTCAACGAAAGGCGGTGTGAATAGGCTGAAGAAGGAAGGCTCCACATACTTTCCTGAAGCATTCACCCCCTTATTGCCAATGGTAAAGAGGAACGACATTTCATTTTCGGTAGTGCGGCAAGTTTGGTCAATGCCTGGCATTGTAGAATCTAACGCAGGTGCCAAAGAGACAGCCGTGGATGAATGAGTAAATACGCCACCCGCCACATTGCCGTTTGTTTTTACAAGATAGATGCGATCCTTGTTTACATTATTACTGTCAAAGTGTACCTCATCTTTCACCCATAAAAATATGAAGCCGGCGCACGCAATGCCAATGGTCAATCCAAAAATGTTGAGAAAGCTGTATCCCTTTTTTTTCTGAGATTACGAAATGCTGTTTTTAAATAATTCTTTATCATTTTATTTTCGTTTAATGATGATGGTTATTTTATAGTAAACAAACAAATTCTTAAGATTCTTATTTCATTAGCACATTGGCTAATTAATTCTATTCACTTCTCAAACTATCCACTGGATTTGCTATAGCTGCCTTTACTGCCTGGAAGCTTACTGTTATTAAAGTAATCAGCAACGCACCAAATCCTGATACAGCAAAAATCCACCAGGATAATTTTGTTCTGTACTCGTAATTCTGTAACCAAATATGCATAAAATAATAAGCGGCCGGAATTGCAATAAGAAGTGAGATAAAAACCAGCATTACAAAATCTTTTGATAGTAACTGCCAAAGATTAAATACAGAAGCGCCTAATACTTTTCGTACACCAATTTCTTTAACACGTTGTTCAGCCATGAAGGAAGCCATGCCAAAAAGGCCTAAACAACTTATGAAAATAGCGAGTATTGCAAAGCAACTTGCCAGCTTACCAATACGATTTTCATTACCGAATTTTTTTGCATATTCATCATCAGCAAACCTGTAGGAGAATGGTACAGAAGGGGAGTAGGCTTTACAAACCGCTGCTATTTTATCAATGGCTTTATGTGCGTTAGCATTAGGGTTGATCCTTATCAATACATCATCAAAATTACTGCCTATGTGAAAGATAGTTTGCTTAACTGGTTCATAGGGTGATTCCATCACCATATTTTTAACTACGCCAATTATAGTAAGATCTTTTTTCCCAATTCTTACTGTTTCGCCCACCGGGTTTTTAAGATTCATGTATTTCACAGCCGCCTCATTTAATACAATGGCTGATGAATCGGTTATAAAACGGGTGGAGAAATCCCTTCCAGCTGTAAACTGCCAGCCAACCGTTTTTCCATATTCTGATGAAACGCCGATCCAACCAAAAAAGGAGGTCAAAGACGGAGCTTTCCCCTTCCAGTCAACATCGCCCCTGTTATTATTTACACCGGTCGTTGAGCTTGATGATCCGGCCACTGCTGTTACATTTCCGGATTTTAGCAAGTCTTGTTTTACTGCTTCGAAATGTTCTTGCAGGTCATCATTTGTTACTTCAATATTTACCAACCCATCTTTGTTATAACCTATCGGCCGGTTTTTTGCAAATTGGATTTGTTTAAATACGACGATAGTCCCTATTATTAAAATAACTGATACAGTAAATTGAGTTACCACCAACACTTTTCTTGGAAGCGCAGCAAAACGTCCCGCTTTAAAAGTTCCTTTCAAGACCTTAACAGGATTAAAAGAAGAGAGATATAAAGCAGGATAAATGCCGGCAATGAATCCTGTAAACAATGTGAAACAAAAACACATTAACCAAAACATTGGATTACTCCATAGAATAGCCACTTTTTTATCGGCCACTTGACTAAACAAAGGCAGCGTTAGCCAAACCAGAAAGAGTGATAAAGCAAATGCCAGTACCGCCATCAATATTGACTCGCAGAAGAACTGGCTGATCAATTGGTTTCGTAACGAACCTACTGCTTTGCGTATGCCGATTTCTTTTGCTCTCTTTTCGCTGCGGGCGGTGCTGAGATTCATAAAGTTGATGCAAGCCAGCAACAGCACAAATATTCCTACAATGCCAAACAGCCACACATATTCAATGGCGCCGCCTGTATGAATGCCATTTTTAAACTCAGCATATAAATGCCATTTACTCATCGGCTGAAGGAAGATAACAGGTTTATATATTCTATCTTCCCTGCTCATTTTATCAAGCTTGATGTTATTTATTTTTGCAGATACCTTACTCATATTTGCGTTATCAGCGATCTGCACATACATCAACAATGAATTATCACCCCAGTCACTCAATGATCTTCCATTACCCGGTGCATTGATGTAATATTCCCACGGCCCAATAAATGCAACATCGTGTAAAATTGTATTTTCTGGCAAATCCTGGTAAACACCTGAAACTTTAAATACGGTTTTATCATCAAGGTCTATGACTTTGTTCAAAGCATTTTGGTTTCCAAATAAAGCACTGGCTGTAGATTGTGAGATTAATATAGAAGCAGGATCTTTTAAACCATTACGACTTCCTTCAATCATTTTGAGCGTAAACATTTCAGGCGCATCAGACCCCATAAAATCTCCTTTGTAGGAAATCTTTTTATCACCAACAATTAAAGTATGATTTTCAGTCCAGGACGCCATAGCTATATACTTAAAATCACTTCCATAATCTTTACGCATTTCTGCATCAAGCGGTAGTGGGATTGCATCACCGGTACTGATAGAACCATTATAAGTTTCATGCAGCATGACTGCTGCAATCCGATTATAGTTTTCGTGATACTTGTTGAATGAAAGCTCATTCCAGATCCATAATCCAATCAGCATAGCTACTGCCATACCTACAGACAACCCTGAAATATTTATGAATGAATGCACTTTGCTCCTGGAAAGATTCCGCCACGCTGTTTTGAAATAATTTTTAAACATATTTATTTTCGTTTATAGATAACTGTTAGATTTTAATTTTTACAGTAAACCAACAAATATTCAACAATCTTATTTTCTTCATTAGCATATTGGCTAATCAGCACATCAGCAAATTAATTCTATTCACTTCTCAAACTCTTTACCGGGTTCGCCATCGCTGCTTTTATTGCCTGGAAACTTATTGTGATAACAGCAATAAGTATTGCCATTATTCCCGCAATTAAAAAAAGCCACCAGCTTATTTGAACACGGTAAGCATAACCTTGTAACCATTTACTCATAATTAAATAAGCAGCCGGCGACGCAATTAAAATTGAAATGAGAACCAGTACTAAAAAATCTTTTGTAAGCAAAGCCGCAATGCCGCTGACACTTGCGCCCAATACTTTCCGAATTCCAATTTCTTTTATACGCTGCTGTGCAACAAAAACACTTAGCCCAAATAAACCAATACAACAAATGACTATTGCAATTATCGATGCGTAAATAATAATCTGCTGCCATTGTTCATCTGTTTGGTAAGCCGCTGCATTTTCATCATCAAGAAATTGGTATTTATAAAAATGACCTGGAAATATATTTTTGAAGGCCTTGTCTATAGAAGACAGTGCTTCAATCTCTTTACCATTCCTTATTTTAACAAGCATATATTCACCGCTATTTAAACTAAGTATTTGCGGTTGAATATTTTCTTTTAATGATTCATAGTGATAATCTTTTATTACCCCAACAATTGTTTTTGCATGATTATCATCCATATTTTTTATTTGCTGCCCAATAGGATTTTTAAAGCCTGCAACTTTGGCAAAAGTTTCATTGATAAGTATTGAATTGGCTGAGTTGCCAGCATTGTTCGCATAAAAATTTCTTCCTTCATTTAAATCAATTCCAAGAGTTGATAAATAAGATGCATCAATTCCATTTGCTTTTGCGGAGATTTGCCTTCCATTAGCTATTACATTGAAAGGACTTAGTCCGGTTGCATTTGTTACCTGTGATATTGATTCATTGCTCAGTAAATCATTTTTCATGACATTGATCACACTTGCATTTATTCTTTGTGGCGGCAAATGAATTTGAATAACATCATGCGGATCGTATCCTAAATCTTTATTAGAAATAAATTTCATTTGGTTGAAGTACACGCATGCAACTATTATCAATCCAACTGCGAGCGTAAACTGAAATACAATGAGAACTTTCCCCAGATAATTTTTTGTGCTTAATTTTTGTTTTTTCAATAAGGCCTGTATGGGATTAAAAGAGGAAAGTTTATATGCAGGGTAAATTCCTGATAAAAGGATACAAACAATTGTTAAGATACTTCCATAAACAAAAAATGCAGGGTTTAAAAAATCCTGGAATGAAAAATTCTTACCTGAAAGTTTATTAAATGCAGGAAGTGATAATTCGCTAAGTACAAGCGCAAAAAAGAAAGCGGTAACACAAACAATACAGGCTTCAGTTAAAAACTGAAACACAATATTCCTTCGGCTGCTGCCAATTATTTTCTTAATACCAATTTCTTTTGAACGTTTCGAAGCAACTGCAATGTTTAGATTAATAAAATTGATGCATGCCATCAAAACAATAAAAGCAATAATTCCACTCAATGCGTAAGAATAAGCAATGCTGCTTGTATTTGATAAACCCCTTTCTTCGGCGGCACTTCCATTAGATGCCAGGTTCATTGGGTTTAGATGGATTTCTGTTATGGGTATTAATCCAAATTGAAATTGTTTTACAGTTGAGCCTGCTTCAGCAAGTTGATTTTGTGCATTTGCAGCAAATACTTTTGAAAACTTTTGTTCAACTTCTTTACTACTTGTATGTTTCTTTAGCAATATAAACGTGGTTAAATATTGACTTAACCAATTGCCATCCGTAAACATCGTTTGCAGGTAGCTAAAAGGAACAACCACATCAAATTGAATAGAAGAATTTAAAGGCGCATTTTTTGCGATACCAGTTACGATTAAATTCTTAACTCCATTCCCTTCTTCAATCTGAACTACTTTACCAACAACATCGTCTGTGCCAAAAAATTTTATTGTAGTGTTTTGCGATAAGACAATCGAATTAGGATTTGCTAAGGCCTGCGCAGAATTTCCATGCAAAAGCGGGAAAGAAAAAACATTAAAAAAGTTACTATCAGCGTAAATAGTTTTTATCGCAAGTGATTTATTATTGCCGATAAGGTTAACATCGTTCACGCCTAAGATTCTTACATAATCCGCAATTTCCGGAATGGCGGCTTTAAATGCCGGGCCTTGTACTTGCCCTGTTGTTCCAAATATTTGTTTACTATTATCTGTGTTGGTGATTGTAGTTGTAAGCCTGTAAAGCTGAGAAGTATTTTGGTGAAACCGGTCATAGCTCACTTCATTATTTACAAACAGAATTGCCAATATTGCACAAGCCATTCCTAAACTCAGCCCTGCAATATTTATCAGCGTAAAAGTTTTGTTACGCAACAGATGTCGACATGCAATTTTAAAATAATTTTTAAACATAGAAGTTGATTTCTGATTTATTGACCATTCACTATTCACTTCTCAAACAATCCACCGGATTCGCCAAGGCTGCTTTTATTGAACGATAGCCAACTGTTATCAGGGCAATAAAAAAAGTTATTAAAATTGCCGATACAAAAACACCTGCACCAATTTGTACACGGTATTTAAAATCCTGCAGGTATTTATTCATAAGCCACCAGCCGATAGGTGCCGCTATCACAAAAGCAATTATCAACAAACGGCTAAACTCTTTTCCAAACAACCA
>JGI20206J14855_1000422_pt1 | contig 14864 bp, 21 predicted proteins | sample NGESurdeep092012_6_FD_14855 | JGI IMG/M metagenome (IMG submission 14855) | reverse complement strand
GGGAGCGTCCTTACCGTGATCCGCAACCGCTCTTACCTTGGCGAGATCTACTACCGGGGAAGCTGGTATCCGGCGCCACACGAACCGATCGTGCCAAGAGAGCTATTCGACCGCGCGCAAGCGATCCTCACCGAACGCGGTGAAGACCGCGCACAGCGACGCTCCAACGCATCGGACTATCTCCTCACCGGCCGCGTGCGATGCGGACGCTGCGGACAGACATACATCGGCACCGCCGCCCACGGACGCAACGGCCGCTACACCTACTACACCTGCTTTACCCGCCACCGCTACGGCACCGAGTACTGCGCCAACGACCGGCTCCCCGCCGAGAAGCTGGAGCAGGCCGTCACCCGGCGCCTGTGGCAGGTGCTCGATGACCACGACCTCACCAGCCACGCGATTGACGAGGCATACCAGCGACTCACCCAACGCGACAGCGAGCACGACGACGAGCTTGCCGCGATCAAGCAAAAGCTCGCCGAGACACGCTCAGCGCTGGAGCGCTACTTCCGCGCGTTCGAGGCCGGCACGATGCCCGAGGACACCTGCGCCCCACGCATAGCCGCGCTCAACGAGCAGGCCAAAGCACTTGAGGTCAGGGCCGGCGAACTCGCCGCGCTCGATGACGCCGAGCAACCCGAGCGCACGACCGACGCCGACCTCCAAGCCCCTCCGCAACACCCTCCGCGTCGCGCTGGACGACGGCACGCCGCAACGCATCAAGACAATCCTCCAAGACCTCACCGAGGAAATCCGCGTAGACGCCCGTGACGCAATCGAACCAACCTTCGTCCTGCCGGCGGTTTGACCACCGTCAGGATCGATGGAGCCAGCCGGGATCGAACCGGCGACCTCCTGCTTGCAAATTTGGGTGGGACGGTGGCGGTTGGTGGCGGTTGGGCTTCATTGGCGCTCCAGTGCAGCTCTGTTCGCTCAATGATGCTCGTTGGTGGCGGTTGCTTTCACCGTTTGCTTCGTCCCTGCTTCGTCCTTCAGTCCGTGCGGGGAGCGCTCGGGGTGGCAGATGGGATCGACCTATTCGATGCTCCGCAGCGCCGGGCGGAGACGGCCTGCGACATCCTCGGGTGTCGCCCCCGAGCTGAAGCTGATTATCCAGTCGGCCAACTCGGGGTCCGACGCCTCCACCCGAAGTCCGTTGATCTCAAGGAAGGTCAGCATTGCCACGAGGGCTAGACGCTTGTTGCCGTCGATGAATGGTTGGCCCTCGGCGATGCCGTGAGCCAAGACGGCCGCCTGGAGCGCCAAGTCCGACGCCTCGTAGTGGGCGTAAGTCTCTGGCCGCGCAAGCGCACCTTGCAGGCCATCGCGATTGCGTAGCTGATCGGCCGCCTCAGAGGCCGAGGCCCCGATGATCAGCGCGTAGAGATCGAGCACGTCCGGCAGCGTGAGATAGACCAGCTCCGTCTCCTCCGGCCCTTCGCCCCCCATGCCTCAGTGCTGAGAAGCGTCGGGATCGTGATCGGCGAGAATCTGCAATGCCTCAGCGTGTTCCCCGATCAGGCGCTCGCCGACGCTGCGTATCCGCTCGCGGACCTTCTCGGTGGACATGATCCGCAACTCGCCACCGGGAAGCTCCTCCACCAGCACCGACGAGCCTGGCGTATAACCTCGGGCCTCGAACTCCCGCGGGATAGAGATCACGTTGCTGTTGCCGACGCGGCGTACCTTCACGACTTTCATACACCAAGTATATACGCGGATAGCCTTTAGGGCAAGCAAAAACAAACCGGCGCGTATCGTGATCGTCCAATCTCTAGCCGAAGTCAACGCGAACCTCTGCGTATGTTCCGGCAGGGCGAATGTCGCTCGACAGCACGACGTAGCGCAGGCAAGACTGCCCTCTCTAAGCACTGGCTCGGAATCTTGGCTCATAGCAAGCACAGCGACATCGAGCACTGCGCGTGCTTCTAGCGTTCTGTCGTCGTGAGCCATCCGCGCGCTCGAAAGGCACCAGCAGCCGACACTCTCGGCCGAGCCGAGGTTGATCAAAGACCGTCGAGGGACGGAGCAGTCGCCCAGGTCCCGACCGATCTTGCTGACCAAACCACGGAGTCTAAGATGTACCTGGCAAGTCTTATTGGCGCGATGCTGATGGCTGCAACAAATCGAATAAGAACTATTCGAAACACGGCCCAGTCTGCCGACGCGGGATCTATGATCCGCGAGTGCGGCCCGTAAGGTTGTTTTTCCGCAGCGCATTCGCGGCGGTCATCAAACGTCTCGCTTTAGCCTGGCCGGGCGGTCGGGCTCTCGACTCGGACACCTGTTCGTAGGACGGGAAGGTTGAACCTCGGGCCGCACAAGTCGTCCGCCGTTTCGCTGCCGCTACTTGTCACACGAGCCGACGTGGCGCAGCTAGTCGGTGTTCCACTGCACACCATGACATGGTGGCTCTGGGCGCGACGACCTCAACGTCGCTATACGCGATTCGAACTCGCCCGCTCAGACGGATCGGCTCGTGTGATTCACGCTCCGATTAAGCCGATCAAGGATATGCAGCGCCGCTTCGCTGAAGTTCTCGCGCGCTCCTATGTTCCACCGCCTCACGTGCACGGCTTTGTCTCTCAACGCAGTCCCGTGTCAAACGCCCGTCCACACCGTCGTCAAGAATGGGTCTTGCGGCTCGACGTTGCCGACTTCTTTCCGTCGATCAACTTCGGGCGTGTGCGCGGATTGTTCATGGCCTTCCCTTTCGAATATCCAGCTGACGTGGCAACCCTGCTCGCCCAGCTGTGTTGTCATAACAACGAACTGCCCCAAGGGGCGCCAACATCACCCATCATCTCCAACTACATTTGCCGACGCCTCGATACCCAGCTTGCGCGGCTCGCCGGCTCCGAACGTTGCTATTACACAAGATACGCCGACGACATGTGTTTCTCGACAGACAGGCGTTCGTTTCCGTCAGCACTTGGCACGGTAAATAGAGATGGGACTTCCGCAGGCGAAGCAGTTGTGGCCGTCGTGCAAAGCAATGGGTTCGCCCTTAACGATCAGAAGGTACGTTTGATGCGCAACAACCAGCGCCAGCGCGTCACCGGTCTTGTTGTAAATGAGAAGCTCAATGTGGCGCGGTCATACACACGTCAACTAAGAAATATCCTTTACGTATGGAAGCGACACGGCGAAGCCACGGCCATTGAGGTATTCAACCGCTCGGCAACCCACGCGAATTGGCCGCCAGAAAAGCAACGTCCGAATTTTCGCCTCGTCATCCGTGGACGTATACAGCACGTAGGCAGAATCAAGGGCTGGGATGATCCCGTTTACCTAGCGCTAGCGGGACAGCTAAGCGAACTCGACCCGACATTCTCGCGGCGGGCCGCGCCGGTTGCGGCACGCCATCGTGCCCAAGTTTTTACCGAGGGCACCAGTGACGGCGACCACCTTCTCGCAGCCCTGAGACAGCTCCAAAAGCAAGGTTTGTTCTTGGACCTTGCCTTGGACGTGAAAGCCGTTCCGGACCTGCATGGTGATGACGCTTTGCTAAAGCACTGCCAAGCACTCGCTCGCGCCGTTCATGCCTTGCCGTGCGTGTGTGTCTTCGATAGCGACAAGGAGTCCATCGTCAAGAGGGTTGCAGAATCATCCGGGTGGAAGAACTGGGGCAACGGAGTCGTGTCTGTCGCCTTGTCACCGCCTCCTTGGCGCGACGGTCAAGGCGTATGTATCGAGTTGCTATACGAAGACGCAGTGCTTCAGCGCCTGGATACGAGAGGACGGCGCTTGTTCCTAGCCGAGGAGTTCGACCGAGGGAATGGTCATCACCTGACCGAGGAGTACACGACACCAAACCCCGGCGGTCCCACACTGGTGCGTGAGTCAGTGCACACGAAGGCCACGGGGAGGTCCGTCGGGCTCTCCAAGAAGGACTTTGCGCGTGCAGTAACTGCGCGCAAACCTCCGTTTGCGGACCTGGCATTCGCCGGATTTCAAGCGACGTTCGAACAACTGCGCGAAGCGGTCGCAGAGGCAGCACGCGACATTGAAGCGGCACATTGACCCCGCACGGTTAATTACTAGACCTTTCTACGATTGGTGTCGGTTGGGCCTGATTGGTGCTCTAGAGCACAATATCTAGAGCAGGTTTGCTCGTTCAACGACGCCAGCTCGTGGCGGTAACTTGCGCCGTTTGCTTAGTCCCTGCTTAGTCCCATCGACATGTCGTCAGACTCGCCTTCCGACGCGACTAGAGCTATGGGTCAGCAGTTAGGATTACTTCAGGCGATCGTTGCGCTTCGTAGCTTTTGATGTTCTGGCGAATAGCGTAAATAACGCTCTCGACAAGGGTTAGATACTCGTCCACTTGCGTGGCCGTGATTTCGCGACGTGGCCCACGAATTGCGAGGTTACGCATTACGGCTATGCCCTCGATCGCATTGACAGTCAGCGGGGTAATAAGGCCATGGTGCAAAGCAAGTTGGGCGAGTTCTTCTGCATCGGCGTCATCATGAGGAGGCTCGATGATCGATCCGAGCGCATTGCGTAGCTCTTGTTCAGTAAGGGCAAACGCCTCTGATATGACCATGCTTGGGGCGTGTCTGGCAAGGCTTGCAAGTTCATCAGACTCTGCGTGAGCCGGCACAGGTATTCCAGCTTCGCCAAGAGTCGTCTCCACCTTCGATCCCAGCTTGTCGAAGTCGGCCTTCAACGGTCCAGCCTCAATATGCCTCAGTCGCTCTGTTAGCAGCGTCTTTAGCTGGGCTCGGAACAAGATCGCGATGCACACAACGGCGGAGGGCCACGCCAGCGAGTTGACTAGCGAGGCTATGAGTTGCTTTGAGTCCATATCCTCATCATCAGTCGCTAACAACTCCGAAGTAGTCTTGGCACTCTCCGCTCATCGCCGTGGCCCACCTGGGCCAAACAGCAATACGTGGAGATCAGCATCAGACGCAGAACCGTGGCCGAGTTGCGCCCGTGTCGCTTGGATCGCCGCCACCATCCGAGTGCGTCCCTCAGTCGTCTCTGTGGTGGCGTCATCTTGGAATGAGCGCCAGGCGGCAACGACTGATGGTGTGGCGTGCATCGCCACACGTGAGACGGCCGAGGCATAGTGAGTTTGGGCTTCGGCGTCGGTCGAGTTGCTCGCGGCGACGTACGCAATCGCGCGAACGGCGTCGTTGGCAGCCTCCGCGAGCAGCTGGTCGGCGCGCGATCCCCTGTCGTTACGGCGCGTTAGAACCGCCCCGAGCAGCACGCCTCCGAAGCCGACAGCAAGAGCAATTAGTGCGGCAGCATCCATACCAGCAAGTTTACGGTTGAGGCAGCAGACTCAATAAGCGCCTAACAGGGGCAATAGGGTGCTTACGGCCCTAGTAGGTTCCACAGAGCCGGTAGTCCCGCCGCTTCGCTAGCCAAAAGTGCGTCGATCCCCTCGGGTGGTTCGGTTGTCTGCTCGTAGAGGCGACCTTGGCGTACGTCCAAGATGCCGACGTGCCCGAGATTTCCGAACGTCGTGTCCAAAAGCCGCAGAGACAGGTTGACCTTGTGTTGGGAGAGCTTCTCGGCCTTGAAATAGAGCTTGATGACCTTCGACTGCCCTTCAATCTCGAGCCAGAGCTCGGGACTAATGGTGACTTCAAGGCCGTTACTGGCCCACACCGACTTCTGAGGCTGCTTCCATTCGATTTTCTTTTTGCCAGCGGCACCGGCCCACTTCCGAAGTCCCTTACGGCAATATGCGTACGGTTCTTGCTTCTTTGGATCGGTGACGTCGCCCAGAAGGGTCTCAAGATGCTTCGGATCCCACCCTTGCTCGAAGACTTGGACTACCCGCTTGCGTAGTGGGCCGTAAAAGTCCGTAGCCGGATCATATTTTTGGCCGTATTGCTGCCTTGCGTCTCGGACCCTCCTCAGCCGGGTTGTACCCGTTGCTGCGATGTAATCGAGGAAAGTCGTCATAGTTATCTGCGGCATCGTTTCTCCCGTTTCCGACGATACGTTCGTCGTTCGTCAGACTCTACATCGGCCTACGGCGCCAACGAATGTGCCATAGCCAGGGTTGTTCCGAATGATGGACCCACACTTGAGGAGTACGACGCGGAGGAGACGCTACTAAGTACGCGAACGACACTGCTCGCAATAGGCTACCTCCCGACTTGCAAATCTAGCTAAGGTTGCCCACGGTGGGTTGCGGTTGCTTTCGCCGTATGTCTTGCATCAGTTTCATCCCCGCTTAGCATGTCGCCGTACTCGGCCTCCAACGCATCGCGGGCATCCTGCGCGTGCCTGCGGGCTTCAAACAGATGGACGTATGTGTCCCAAGTCGTTGAGGTCTTCGTGTGCCCAAGCTGGCGTGAGACAAACTGCACGTCGCGGTCTTGGGCAATGAGGATCGACGCGAATGTGTGCCGCAGCGCATGGAAGGTCACATCGTTGAGGCCCGCGGCTTCGCGGGCCTCGTGGAAGTGCTCCAAGAGCTGCTTGTAGTTCATCGGTCGGCGCGGCGCTGAGCATTGGAAGATGAAGTCTTCGTCGCCCGAGAACGGCTGGGATAGCCGCCAGCGGCGAAGGAGCTTGCCGAGCGCGGGCATCAGCACAATGTCCCGCTTGGCGGCCTTAGTCTTCAGCGGCACCCGCTCGCCCTTGCGACTGAGCTGGTAGCGAACGTGGACCTCGCCAGCCACGAAGTCCACATCGCCCCACACAAGGCCAAGTACTTCCATCGCCCGCAAGCCCGTGAATAGCGCCGTTGCGACGATTGCACGGGGCTCCTCGGCACCTTCGAGCATCGAATCCATCTCCTCCCGCGAGAGGAAGCGTTGCCTCGATTCCCCCGCGCTCGGCCGCTCGCGAGGTAGCAGCTTGTCGGCTGGGCTCGTCTGGATGATGTTGTGCCTGGCTGCGTAGCTCAGGACACCACGAACCGCCATCCACCGCGCCCGAATCGACCAGTCCGAAGCGCCTGCGCCGCGCTGCTGGCGATGCCACTCAACTAGATCGTCCGTCGTGATCGACCTTATGCGTCTCGTGCCCAAGCTCGGGACAAGATGGATGTTCACGCCGGTCTTGTAGGACTCAAGCGTGCGCTCGCGCAACTCGCCGATGTCAACAAGACGTTCGATGTGCTTGAGCCACGCTTCCGCGACCTCCTTGACCGTCTCTTTGCCGCCTGTGGCAGAGATGCCGCCCGACCGGACCTCGACAGCCCAGGCGTCGCGCTTACGCCGGGCCTCCATAAGCCCGACCTCGCCGATGGTCTTCCACTTGACCTTGCGGGAGCCAGGAGGGGTCGCACAAGCGAGATATGTCTTGCCCGCGAGATACAGACCTCGCTCGACGCGCTCAGGCTTCTCCTTGCGTGCCATCAGCTTGCCCTCCTCAAGACGATCGGCCGACTCAATCGCGGGGCATGGGACAGGCCCAGCAGTGCGGCATCGACCTCCTCGCGATGGTAGAGCTTTCGCTTGCCTCCGTGAGCCTTGAATGTCCCTTCAGCGCCCAGCTTGCGGAGAGTGCCCTTGGCGATCTTGGTGTAGATGGCCAATTCCTCGAACGTCATCCATGGTGAGGCCGATGGAGGCCGAGGTGTGGCAAGCCGGTCGGCCACCTTTGACGCGAACATGTCTGCCAGGGCATCGAGCAAAGCGTCAGGGACCTCGACTTGCATTAGGTTCTCAGGGCGGCGTCGCTGGCGGCGCAGTGCGAAGGCTCGACGGCTTTCGCATCGACCCGGAGTCCGGCATAGGTCGTCGTGGATCGGTTGCTTATGGGGTCGGCGGTCGAATGTTCCATCTGAGATGTAAGCCCACCAAAGCCGATCACAGGCAAACGACTCTCGACAACGAGCATCTGCTCTGGCAAGTCGTCGCAATGCACCTCGCCTCCTTTCTTGCGCTTGACTGGGTGGACTTGTTGGCGTGCTGCGGCTGTTCATGGTTCCTCCTTGGGCCTGGGCTCTCCCGAGCCGTTTGGGCGGATGCCCAAACACAATCGCCGCCGTTTGCAGGTCGTGGAGGAGCTGTCAAGCAAGTAGTGATGTGACTGGCCGTACCCGCCGTCGGCGGGGGCTTCTACTTGCTTGACAGCGGGGGAACGACCTGCCAAGCAACCTTTCACCAGCTTGACCCCGCGCCTGGATACTCACCGCTGCATAGTCGTCAACCGCCACTCCCACCCAACTCCTGCGCGCCGCACCACCTCATGCCAACCGCAGGTCGCCGTCCTTACGACGCATCTTCCCTCTTCCTACTGCCGCTGTCCTGCCTCATTCGCAGCGACCACCTACATGTCCACCGACCCGATACCTGATCGGCTTCATCCTTTGGTCAGCCTTCAGTCACTCTCAATCTCTATCTGCTGCCCGCTCGCTCCCGCTCCCGCTCTGCACATAGCCTCGCCCTGAACATCTGTGTGTGTTGGGTCGAGGAAGGGGGTCCCCGGGTTGGAGCGGAGCGGAGAGGCGGGGACCCCCTTCGTCGGGCTAGGTACAGAGCCAAACTTCGGGAGCGAGCGGGCAGCAGCGTGTTCGTTTGGGTGTTCGGCTTATAAACGAACACCCAGACGAACAGGTGGGCCGTCAGAAGTTGCTCGTGATCAGGTCGCGGATCGCTTCAAGCGACCAACGAACACCGCCGGGTCGATTGCAGCTAGGTCATCAAGTTGAGCATCGAGTAGATCCCTATCGAGTGACACCAGGAAATCAGCCTGTGTGGCTCTCATCAGCGCAACGAGATAATCGTCGTCAGGGTCGCGAACCCCGGAGGACGGCGGATCAACTGGGTCCAGCTGATGCTCGCTGCGGGCATCAAACCCGGCGACGTAGGCCGCGCTCCTTCCGTCTGCCGCCCAACGAGCGAACTTTGGACGCGACAACACTTCATCCAGCTCGGCCAGCAGCAATGGCGAGACCACGAGCGCAAACCGGCGGTCGCGCCATGCCTCAACGAGTTGCCCCGGCCCGGCCGCAGGGTCGCCGATAAACGCCGACACCAACACGCTCGGGTCTACGACGGCGCGGATCAAGCCCGGCTGCGTGCCCTGCGTACTGCGCGAACTTCCTCAACAGCGAGTTGGTCGGCATCCTCGGCCGCCAACGTACCCTGCTCTCGCGCTTCATCGAGAGCCCGTAGGCCGAGAAAGACGGCAAGCGCGTCCTCGACCACCTGATCGTCGCTCTTATCGGCCTCGCCCAGATCCTGACGGCGGGCACGGCTGACCAAATCCTCATCGAGCGTCAAGTTGATCTTGCGCATTGCCATTGCCCTACAAGGATAACGCTCGATCAACCATCGCGCGAGATATTCATTGTCGTGCCTTAGCGCTCGGATTCCACCGCCCTAGCCAGCTCCAGGAGGGAAACGCCCAGTGCATCGATGATCCGGCGCACGCTGCCCCAACTCGGCGTGGTCTGTGCGTTTTCGATCTTCGCCAGCGTGGCGACGGCAATCCCAGCGTGCCACGCAACAGCCTCCTGCGTCATCTCGCGCTGAGCGCGTAGGCGCTTTAGCACGGTTGCCAGGGCTTGGTCGGGTTGAGATGAGCGCGGCACCCCCGCACCTTCTCATAGCGGGGTCGTAGACACCACGCTTTATATAACCCCTCATTGACGAGGGCTTATATAGGGTGTACGCTCTGCTGAACCAAAACATGAAATGGGGGCCGCGACGGAGTTAGCGCCCGGCCCCCTGGCACCGAGAGCGTCAACTCCCGGCACACCAGCCAAGCTACCAGCCCAGCGGCCTTGGCTTCCTTGCCAGAGCAGTCCTCCCGGAGCCTCCAACCAAGGAGGAACCGACCATGAGCGCCATCACCATCCCCGGCCCGATCACGAACAACCTCCGGCAGGGGCTCACCCTCAGGATGGGCGACGCAGCCCAGGCACTTGAGCAGGCGAGCCTCGTTGACCGTCGCAAGCGCGCCCACGAGATGTTCGCGGAGCACTTCGAGCAAATCGACGCGATCCGGGACCTGTTCGATGCGCTCGGGTGGGAGCACGTCGAACTCGACCCATCAGAGATTGAGGGCGTCGAGATCGACCTCGATGAACACTGGGAAGCGCTCGAAGCGGGGCTCGATGAGGCGACGATGATGCTGCGCACGTTCACGGAGGAGGGGTCGCGCGACCAGCGGCAGCAAGCCGTGAGCGACCTCGCGGAAGTGGAGTGCTTCGCCGTATTGCTGGCGACGATCCACTGAGCCTGCTTAGTCCCTGCTTCGTCCCCTGACTCCTACCGCCGCCGTCCCCAGCCTCAAAACAAGCCAATTAGCAGGTACTTCTCAAAATGGAGCCAGCCGGGATCGAACCGGCGACCTCCTGCTTGCAAAGCAGGCGCTCTCCCAGCTGAGCTATGGCCCCGCGAGGACCAAATATACGCGCTACAGAGCGGATCCTCGTCGCTCGCCGCCAACCGGGATGACGACCTTGGAGGCGCTTGAATCGCTGCTGCTGCCCATTGCTGCCCATTCACGACCCTCCCGTGCCTCGCTGTACACTCGGCTACGTGGACATTTGGGAGGCGTTTGAGCGGGCGGCTATCGTCGCTCTCGAACGGGAGGTTGCAAAGACGCCAGTGGACAGGACAGCGCTCGTGAACGGCCTACATCTGCTCGCTATCGGCAAGAACAAGGACCCTCACGCGCCGATGCCGCCGCTCAAAATCCTTACTGACGACGAGCTAACCAACATCGTCAGGGCACTCCTCGCCGGCAACCAGGTCGGTGTGTGAGGTCTTTGCCGATCTTGTCGATGAAGTAAAGCTCAGGTTGTCTGTCCGATCGCTTCATCGGAAACGGCGATGGACTGAGCACCGGCCGTCCATTCACGGCCCTCAACAAGTGCTCGCAGACGCTCGGGCTCGCCGTCTCGCCGATTCATCTGCCGGGCGTAGATCGCAAGCGTCAAGTGCGCCGTCGTGTGACCCATCTGCGCCATGACGTAGGGCGGCGTCTCGCCGATGGCAAACAGCAGCGAGGCAAACGTGCGGCGTAGCGAGTGTGGCGTCAAGCGCTTCGGTAGCGGCTCGGCGTCGTCCTTGGCGAGTTGCTTGTCGGCGAGTGCAGCCGCCTTCGCGAGCATCCGTCGCCGAACGTTGGTCGCAGTCTGCCGCGTACCGATGGCCGTCCCAAACACGAGCGCGTCGGGCGCCGCGTCCAGCCGCGCCCGGTAGGCGCCCAACTCGTCGCGCAGGATCGGGACCACGTTCACGATCCGCACGCCGGCATCGGTCTTGGCGGCGCGCACGGTGATCGTGCCGCGTGCCAGGTCCACGTCGCGCCAACGTAGGGATAGCGCCTCGCCGATCCGCAGTCCGGCGAAGATCAGGGTCGCCAGCAGCGCGCGCCGCTGGCCGCGACAGACCCTCGCATTCCGATCTACCTCGCCGGCTGCGTCGAGCAATGCGGCGATATGGTCGGCCCGGTCAAGCCACGACCGGCGCGGTGGTTGCGCCGGTAGCCGTCGCCGCCTGCCGCGAGCCGGGTTGCGGTCGATCAGTTCGTACTCGACGGCCGTTTCAAGGATGGCGGCGAGTGTGGCGAGCGTCTTGTTGATCGAGGTGACGCCGAGCCTGCCCTCGCGCACCTTCGCCAGTCGGTAACGGTCCACGTCCTCGACTGTGATTTGATCGAGTCGCCGGGATGCGAATGTGGGCAGCAGATGATTCGACAGGCGCCATTCGAGGTCGTGTCGGCTCTTGCCGGCCAGACCCTTGCCGTGCCTGCCACCCTCGACCTTCTGGCGCTCGAACCATTCCGAAGCAAACTCGTGGAAGGTCGGCATCGCTCGCGGCGCCTGCACAACCTCCACGACCGGCGGTTGCCAAATACCGCGTCGCACGTCGGCGATGACGTTCTGTAGCTCTGTCCCTGCCTTCGCACGAGTCCAGCCTTCCTCGGCGGTTCCGAGCGTCACGTACTCGCGCTTTCCGTAGGCGCGAAAGCGTAGCCCGAAGGTCGCGCTACGTCTGCGCTCATCCACGATTACCTGACCTGTCGCGGGGCGCGGCATCACTGGCCCCCGATCTGCTTGACGCGAGCGAGCAGGATCGACAGGAAGCCTTCGAGCGGCCTTGCAAACTCCATCGCGGTCTGTCGCTGTTGCTCTGCTCCCCGCATGTGTTGGTCTGACTGCATGAGGTCGTGCTCGACGGCAAGGCGACGCTTAAGGGTCGTCAGGAGCGCCCACTTGTGTTGTTCGAGGTCGATCGGCACGGCCTCGTCGCTGTCGGGCTTGTTCCACCCGATCACGTCGAGTAGCGCACGGTGCGCCTCGAAGTCCATCAGCGGCTTGTCGTATTCCTCGGCGTGGGAGTCACCGCGACCGTCTTCGCTTACGCGAACGATCTCAGAAGCGTCCTGCCCGATCTCGGTATGCAGCGCGTTACGCAGAATTCCCACCACGTCGGCGGGGATGGGGATGGTGAGGGGCGTCATGTCGGTTCCTCCTTGGTAGGAGACCCCGAAGACGGGTGCCCTGGCGAGAGGCCACAAGGCCTGAACGGATATCGTGGCCTGCGCGCCGAAGCCCTTGGTCTTCGGTGCCACGGCGCCCGGGTGTTCTCGCACCGCGGGCGCCACTTATTGTGTGAACGTACAGTAGCTAAACACACCTGATATCGCAAGTCCTGTTTTCGCGCGACACCGCTCATGGACCCCAACACCACCGACGATCCCCATGTCCTCGGCCAAGCGATGCGGATGCTGCGCGATCGGGCTGGCATCACACAGAAGGTGCTCGCGGAACGTGTGGGTACGAGCGAGGCATATGTGTCCAACATCGAGGGTGGGCGGCGCGATGCTCGCTGGAGCACCCTCATTCGGCTCCTGTGTGCCCTCGGCGCCGATCTGCGCCAGCTCGCCGCTGCGATAGCTGAGGTCGAGCAGCACAACTCGCCGTCGAAGCGCTGACGGTCCATCACGAGCGCTCTCGCTCGGAGTCCAGGTAACTCGCGGAGCGCCGTATGGGCAGCAATCCAGGACTGCTGCCCATACGCTGACGACGGCGACGGGCCGCATCGCCTGTCGGCGCAGGTGGTTTCGGTGTGTGTGACTCCTTGCTATGAGAGCGAGAGGTCCATGCCACGAGCGCGCGATCGAGGTCAAAGCGCAACCGTCCGCGCGGGCCGCCGCCGATGCGCTCGCCGCCTAACTCGTCCGCGTGGGCGTACACGCAGTCACGGGATACGCCGAGGGCCGCGGCGACCGTCGCAGCGTCCACCAGCCGCGACGGCTGTCGGGAGCGTGAGGCGTCATCGGTGTCGCGCAGACGCTTCACGACACGTTCAGCGAGGTCGTCGAGCTGTGGGTCGCTCAGGACGACTACGCGCTGCGCGCTAGCGGTCACGAGTGCTCTTCCCTCGGCCTGGCGTCCATTCCGCTGAGACGCGCCAGCAAGGCTTCCTCTTCGGGGGTTGCGGCGACCACCGTGGAAGCGTCGGTTTGGGGGCTGATTACCTCAGTCGCGCCACGGTCACGTCCCTCGTTAGCGCTGTCTTCAGTGTCGTGTGTGTCGTCACTGCTTACTGCGTGGGGTTTTCCACTGGCGACACCGGCGACAGCGACATCGGGAGTCGGCGGCGTGTCGTCGTCGGTCGGCCAGCGCCATTCGGTGGACGCCGGGAAGGTCCGGGCGCGGCGGTGTTCGAGCTTGAGCCGCGCCTTCGCACGTTGGACGGTGCGCTCGTCTATCTGCTTGGCTGCACAGGCGGCGTGGATGGGCGTGGCGGGGTGCCATGCGCCGTCGCGGGATAGCAGGGCTTCGATGATCTCGGCAGCGTCCGCAACCTTCGAGTGCTCGGCGACGGGAGAACGGGTGGCGTCGATCAGCTCGTCTACGGTCATCTCGCCGACGGTGAAGTGATCCGCCAGTGGTACGTTGAAGTCGTGCTCGTTAGCCCTGAAGCGGTGGCTGGTGATCTCGAACTCGATGGCGCGCGGGGCGGCGCTGAGATTTCCCTTGCCGCGAACGAGGACACGACGGGACTCATCCCTGGGGTGCGGCGCGAGGAGCAAGCTGGAGCGTGAGACCGCGTTAAACGCGACCGCGCCGGACACCAGCTCGCGGAAGCTGTTGCCGCGCTTGTTGGGGTGCAGGCAGCCGATTACGGCGAGGTCAAGCTCGCGCGCGATGGAGCGAAGCGGCTGGAGTGCGTCCCGGACCGTCTTGCCGTGCCAGTCGTTCACCTCGGTTCCGAGGTTGTCGAGAAGCTGGTCGAAGAACAGCACGCGGATGCGCTCAAGGTCAACCGCAAGCCCGAGCTTGTGACGGTCCTCGCGGATGTGGACATAGCCGCCGTCTGGCTTGTTGAGCTGCTTGACGAGGCTGAGGTCGGCACCCGCCGCGTGTAGTCGCGGCGTCCATACATGGTCGAAGCTGTCCTCGTCGCCGATGATGCCGACCGCCACCGGCTCGTGGCGAAGGTCGCCAGTTAGCTCGCCGCGCGTCAGCCGCGCGATTAGCCACACCACGAGCGTGCCCTTTCCGACGCCCTCGTTGCCGATGAGCAGGTTCAGGTAGCCGAGGACGATCCGGTTCAGCCACGCCCACCGTGGGGGCCGAGAAGCCGACAGGTCAGCGGCCTGAACTCGCAGCCCGGATGGGTGGCTCGTGCTGCCGCTCATGCTCATGACTACCGTCCTCGGTGCGGGCGGCGCAGAGCGCAGCGGGTGGTCAGCGTGGGCCGGGCTGCGACCCGGCGCGCTCGCGCGCAGCTCGGACGCCGAGACCGCAACTCGGACGCGGAGACAAATGGGAGCGCAGCAGACGCGCCCATGCCGCCCTGTCCGTCACTGCGGCTAAAGTTAGTCCGTTGCATGGTGGGCGCAATCCACCTGCTGCGTAGTGACTATGACCCGGTTTAGCTCCGGGTCGTAGTCGTTGTTGGGCGGGAAAATGTCCC
>JGI20206J14855_1000419_pt1 | contig 14993 bp, 13 predicted proteins | sample NGESurdeep092012_6_FD_14855 | JGI IMG/M metagenome (IMG submission 14855) | reverse complement strand
AAAAACGCTGCTTTAAGTCCCGCCGCTTTGGGTTTTTTGGCGGCAATCGGTGTTGCTGAAGTTCCTGTTTTTCCTGCACCAAAAGTCAGCATCATTATTACGGGAAATGAGTTGCAAAAACCAGGGAAAGCGCTTTTGCCGGGACAGGTTTATGAATCCAGTTCCATTTCATTATCTGCTGTTTTGAAAAAGTGCGGAGTTGTTGATATTGATATTTTATACGCTGCAGATGAGGCTGAAACCGTTCAATCCGCATTGAAGATTGCATTGGAAAAAAGCGACGTTATTTTGTTGACAGGTGGCATCAGCGTGGGTGATTATGATTTCGTTTTACTTGCGACAGAGCATTGTGGAGTTGAAAAACATTTTCATAAGATAAAACAGAAACCTGGAAAGCCATTCTATTTTGGAACAAAGGGAGATAAAGTCATTTTTGGTTTGCCGGGAAATCCCGGTTCGGCGCTAACCTGTTTTTACGAATATGTTATGCCTGCACTCGCACAAATGATGAACAAGAAAAACAGTATTCAAAAAATAGAAGCAATTTTGCAAAATGAATATTCAAAAAATGCAGGAATGACGCATTTTCTGAAAGGGTTTTATGAAGATGAAAAAGTAACTATTTTACCGGCACAGGCTTCCTTTCAGTTAAGTTCGTTTGCGCTGGCAAATTGTTTGATTGTTATTAATGAAGAAACGGAAGGAGTAAAAGCCGGGGCAAAAGTTGAAGTGCATTTATTGCCAATCTAAATTTTTTAAAAATGGAAATAAAAGCTTTTGGTCTGTTGACAGATATCTTTAAAAAGGAAATTATTAGCATCGAAAGTGTAAAGGATTTGAATGAATTAAAAGAGAAATTGATAAAATCATTTCCTGCTTTATCTCAAAAAAGTTTTGTGATTGCAGTAAACAAACAAATTACTCATAATAACGTTTCGTTGAATGAAGATTCTGAAGTTGCTTTATTACCACCATTTTCAGGAGGATAATTATGATCGAAAATGAACGATACCAGCGCCAGGTTTCTTTGAAAGAATTTGGAGAAAAAGGACAACAAAAACTCCGCAATGCAAAAGTATTTATTGCAGGAGCCGGAGGATTAGGTTGCCCGGCATTATTGTATTTAGCCGCTTCCGGCGTTGGTTGTATTGGTATTGCAGATGATGATTTTGTTTCATTAAACAATCTTCATCGTCAGGTATTGTTTTCTACGGAAGATATTGGGAAACCAAAAGTGTTGGTTGCAAAAAAGAAATTAAATCAATTAAATCCGGAAGTAAACATTGTGGCATATCAGGAAAGACTAACCAATTTAAATGCCTTGAATATCTTGGAGGAGTATGATGTAATTATTGACGGTACCGATAATTTTTCTGTGAAATATATGTTGAATGATGCCTGTGTTTTATTGGATAAACCATTGATTTATGGCGCTGTCTCAAAGTTTGAAGGCCAGGTTGGAATTTTAAATGTTGCTGATGAAAAAAAAATTAAATGCAACTACCGAGACCTGTTTCCCCAGCCACCAACTGAACATATTCTAAACTGCTCTGAAGAAGGAGTTCTGGGCACGCTGACAGGGATTATTGGTGCCATGCAGGCAAATGAAACCATCAAACTACTAACCGGAATTGGCGTTCCTTTAATTAATCAATTACTTATTTATAATTCACTCAATAACCAATCTTATACAATTGAAATTACTGAAAATAAAAAGTCATATCATTCGCCTTTAGATGATGAAGAATTTATAAAAATGGATTACGATTGGTTGTGTTTACCTGATAAAAATATAAACATGATTGATGCTACCGAATTCCGAAAAATGCTTATTGAAACAGATGCCTTATTTATAGATGTCCGTGAAAATGATGAAAAGCCGGTTGTTAGTTTTAATCATAAAAAAATTCCTCTTTCCCAATTTGAAAATGAAATTAAGAATATTAATCAAAATACAATAGTATTGTTTTGCCAAACGGGTAAAAGAAGTTTACAAGCCGCGCAAATGCTTTTGAAAGATGACGCAAAAGATAAAAAAGTTTATAGTTTAAAGGATGGTATTTTAAGTTTACAGGATTAAATATTATATGGAAAAAAGGAAACCAAAAAATATTTTTCACGATGGAGCAATTCCTGCTTCATTGATAAGCGAAAGCATTCAGCAGCACGCCACTAAAACAAATATTGGCGCTCATAGTATTTTTTTGGGCCAGGTACGCGCAGATGAAATAAACGGTGCAGCAATTGTTGCCATTGAATATACTGCTTATGAAGAAATGGCTTTGGAAAAAATGCATGAGATCCGCGAAGCCATTTTTTTGAAATATCCAATTACGTGCCTGCATGTACATCACAGTTTGGGAAAAGTGAGGGCCGGCGAAATAAGTTTGTTTGTTTTTGCATCTTCACCACATCGAAAAGCAGCGATTGAAGCCTGCAACGATGTCGTGGAAAAAATTAAAAAGGAATTGCCGGTTTGGGGAAAGGAACTTTTTGAAAACGAAAACTATCAGTGGAAAGAAAATAGATAATGGTAAACATAACACATAAACAAAACACCTTGCGCAAAGCAGTTGCTTCTGCAATTTTAAAAGTTTCCAAACAGGAAACGATTGATATGATTCAGCAGCGCAAAGTACCTAAAGGTGACGTGTTTGAATTTGCACGTGCTGCAGGTTTGCTCGCGATTAAAAAAACAAGTGATGTCATTCCTGATTGCCATCCATTGCCTGTTGAATATGCATCAATCACTTATGAAATTCAGGATTTATCCATAAAAATTTCAGTGGAGGTTCATACGATTTATAAAACCGGGGTTGAAGTAGAGGCCATGCATGGTGCCGCAGTTACGGCTTTGGTAATGTATGATATGTTGAAACCGATTGATAAGCAAATTGAAATTTCCAATATTAAATTAGAAAGTAAGCACGGAGGTAAATCGGATTTTAAACAAATGACCAAAGGCAAAGTTACCTGTGCGGTAATTGTTTGTTCAGACCGTATTTCAAAAGGAGAGAAGCAGGATGTATCAGGGAAAGCCATTGTGAAAAACCTTGAAAAATTTGAAATTGATACCAGTGAATATAAAATTATTCCTGATGATTTCGACCTCATCCAGGAAACACTGAAAACATTGGTTGAACAAAATTTTAACCTGGTAATTTTTAGCGGAGGCACTGGTTTATCTGCACGTGATGTAACGCCCGACGCTATCGCACCTTTAATTGAAAAAGAAATTCCGGGCATCATGGAGCACGCAAGAAATTACGGCCAGCAGCGCATGCCTTATTCGATGCTGTCAAGAGGCGTTGCGGGATTTATTAAAAATACACTTGTACTTACCACTCCTGGTTCTGTAAAAGGAGCCACAGAAACAATTGACGCGCTCTTTCCCTATATTCTTCATTTGTTTGAATTGAATGATAATTCGGTTCATGAGCAAAAAGTTCCTGATATTAATCCAGGCATATAAAGGAAGTTCCGATAGGTCAAGTTTAGTAATAAAGATTTTGTGTGTCAGACAAATCTCCTGATCATTAAAGAAGCATTATCTTTTTTTGCCCAGTGAATAGCAATTTGATTTTAACAGGCTCCTATCAGTGTCCATTCCTGAACTTAACCCGCAATATAAAATTGCGCCTAACATTTTTTTAATAAATAAATGTATTGGGATTTTGAATCAATATGCCCCAGAGTTTCTCCCCGTGTCTAAGATCTCACGAACTGAATGCTTCCACTTTATAGTGCAGTTTAAAAGTAGAATAATTTATCATTATAATTTTAATATCCGGATATTACGAACGACGGAAAAAGACCTTTTTAAAAAACATCCTTCCTCAAAGAGGCGTAGCTTTGATTTCAGGATTTCAATTCATTAAAAGCAATTGATAATGGATATAAAAATACTTTCGGTAGAAGCAAAAGACATAAGATTTCCAACAAGCAAATCCTTAGATGGATCTGATGCGATGAATAAGGATCCGGATTATTCAGCGGCTTATGCTATTTTAAAAACCAATGATCCAAACTTTGAGGGGCATGGTTTAACCTTTACTGAAGGCCGTGGAAATGAATTATGTGTGGCTGCAATTAAATCCCTGTCCTATTTATTAATAGGAAAATCTTTAAAAGATATTGCATCGGATATGGCTGGTTTTTGGCGTATGATAACCGGTGATACGCAGTTGCGATGGCTCGGTCCTGAAAAAGGTGTCATCCACATGGCAACCGGGGCCATCGTAAATGCTGTTTGGGATCTGTATGCTAAAATAGAAAGGAAGCCCGTGTGGAAATTAATTGCGGATATGACGCCGCAACAATTAGTTTCCTGTATTGATTTTACATACCTCACTGATGTGATTACGCCTGAAGAATCTGTTCGAATGCTTTCAAAATGGGCGGATACCAAACAGGAAAGAATTGATTATTTAATGAAAAATGGATATCCTGCTTATACTACCTCTGCCAGATGGATGGGCTATTCTGAAGAAAAGATAAGGAAGTTGAGCCGTGAGGCGAAACAGGAAGGGTGGAAATATCTGAAGATGAAAGTGGGCGGAGAAGTGAACGAGGACGTAGAAAGAGCCTCAATTATCAGGGAAGAAGTGGGCGATGGAATGAGGCTGATGATGGATGCCAACCAGGTTTGGGATGTAAATGAGGCAATAGAAAATATGAAATTGCTCGCAAAATTTAACCCCTGGTGGATCGAAGAGCCTACAAGTCCGGATGATGTTTTAGGGCATCTTGCTATTAAAAAAGTGGTATCGCCAATTAAAGTAGCTACCGGCGAACATTGTCAGAACAGGGTGATGTTTAAGCAGTTTATGGAAAGTGGTGCGATCGATATCTGCCAGGTTGATAGTTGCCGTATGGGTGGGGTAAATGAAGTCTTAAGTGTGATGCTTATGGCGGCTAAATTTAATATTCCTGTCTGTCCTCATGCGGGTGGCGTCGGTTTGTGTGAATATGTACAGCATTTGTCAATGATAGATTACATCTGCATCAGCGGCACTTTAGAAAATCGCATGACTGAATATGTAGATCATCTTCACGAACATTTTGTTACTCCTGTAAAAATAAAAAATGGTAATTACATGCCTCCGCCAGAACCCGGGTACAGCATTCAAATGAAAGAGAAGTCGTTGGAATCTTATACTTTTCCAACAGGAGAAATTTGGAAAACGATACATAAAAACCAGGAATAAATTAGTTTACTGTAAAATCTGTGATGCTATAAATTACCCCTAAATCATATTTGCGCCAATATGATAAGATTTAATCCTGGTTAAAATATATTCTATACTTAAATTTTTTGATTCAATTCTTGTTTCTGCTTTTCCTGCGCCTGTTCAAAGATTTCCACAACATTCCCTGTTAGTGGTAAAAAATAAGCAGGTATTTTTATTTTTTCATTAATCTGTTTTGCTATTTGTCGTTGAGTAGAATAATCAGCACGTTCGAATCTTTTTAAATGTATTTCATATTATTTTAAAAATCATTGGCGACGCCAAATTCTATTAACCCGTAAAGTTTTTCTAAACTCTTGCCTAATGTTTTGCTCGTTTTTTATTTGTGATTTTTGCAAATAATTTCATCTCTTTTATCAATAAAATAAAAGAGACGGTTTGTTTTCATTTAAAGTATTTTGCTTTGTGCATGGTTTTTGTAGAAGGTTCTTATTTAGTAGTTATTAAAAGTTAGCGATTAATAAAGGCAATTCAAAAATCGTCTTTGAATATAAAAGTGTAAATTGTCTTTTATTATTCTTTTCGAATGTGAGTGATATCATTGTGTAAAAGCATTAGTATTATTTCATAAATAAAAGATTATATTTTTACTGAAAGAAAAGTGATTTACTTTTATAAAGGGATACCTATTTTTCCTTTTACAAAAATGTGATACCGCAGTGCTTGTTTCTTTGTGCGGATTTTTTTTCACGGTTATCCAAATCATTACGCATGGATTCAACATATCCAACATTGTGGCCTTTTTTAGTTTATGGGATTGCTGCCGTTTTATTGGTAGTGGTTATGTTGGTGGTTTCTTATTTTTTAGGCGAGCGTCATAAAGAACCTGCTACAGATGATGTGTATGAAGCCGGTATTGAAGCAACCGGAACTGCAAGATTACTTTTCCCAATTCATTTTTATTTGGTTGCCATGTTCTTTGTCATTTTTGATTTGGAAGTGGTGTTCATAGTGGCATGGGCAATCTCCGTGAAAGCGATTGGATGGGCAGGTTTCATTGCTATATTAATTTTCATTGTAGTACTAATGTCCGTGCTGGTTTACGAATGGAGAATGGGAGCGCTGAACTTTGGGCCGTCCGGAAAAAATATTTTAAAGGCATATCATAAGAAAATAAAGGAATTACGAAGTGGAGCAACAGTAAATGAACCCCGCCTGGCTGAGCCATCCGGACAGGATTTATAGAAGATTTTAAAATTAATTTCTAAAAACAATTTATAGTTATTAAAATTTCAAAGATTCAATTGGACCAAATAAATACTTAATAAATGAAATGGTGGACAACTAAAGCAAACGACCCAACAACTGTGGTAAATGGAAATAGTTCATTTGAAGAAACCGTTCAGCAGTCGGTTGTATTAACGCGCATGGATGACTTGATAGCCTGGGGAAGACAGAACTCAATATGGCCTTTCAATTTTGGATTGTCATGCTGCTATGTAGAGATGGCAACGAGCATAACGAGCAAATACGACATCGCCAGGTTTGGCGCGGAGGTTATTCGTGGTACGCCCCGGGAAGCCGATATGATGGTAGTGGCGGGTACTGTTTTTATAAAAATGGCGCCGGTAATAAAACGTCTGTATGAACAAATGATGGCGCCGCGTTGGGTAGTTGCCATGGGAGCCTGCGCTTCGTCCGGAGGTATGTATGATATATATAGTGTAGTACAGGGCGTGGATAAATTTATGCCCGTAGATGTATATGTGCCCGGATGCCCGCCACGGCCGGATGCTTTTCTGCAAGGCATTATATTATTGAGAGACCAGGTTGGAAAAGAAAAGAGGCCACTTAACTGGGTGATAGGGCCACAGGGAATTGTAAAGCCTCAAATGCCTTCGCAGAGAGATTTAAAACATGAAGAAAGAATGCGAATGACTGAGATACGACCACCGGATACCGTTTGATTTTAGAAATGAATAGTAATAGAGATAAAAGTATATCCACAAATAATTATCTAAATAACCTGAGTGCTGATGTCTGAACCAAACGACATAGTTTCCGAATTGAAAAATAAATTCCCTGATGCCATTCTCATGCTTCAGCCCACCAAAGATGAATTTCCAACTATATGGGTAGCTGCAGAAAATATTTTGAAGGTACTCGCTTTTCTAAAAAATGAAGTAGCGAATCCATACAAAATGTTGTATGATTTAACAGCAATTGATGAGCAGGCAAGAAACCATCGCGAAGGTCAACCAGAGAGCCGGTTCACGATTGTGTATCAATTATTATCTTTTACAAGGAACGATTATATCCGCGTAAAAGTGCCATTAACTGCAGCGCAACCTTCTCTTACTACTATCACTAAAATATTGCCTTCGGCTAATTGGTATGAACGCGAAGTCTATGATATGTTTGGAATCAATTTCGAAGGACATCCGCATTTAACAAGGATATTAATGCCAGGCACATGGAAAGGACATCCTTTGCAAAAATGCCATCCTGCCCGAGCTACAGAAATGGGACCTTTTCAATTGCCGGAAGACAAACAGGAAGAGGAGCAGGACATGCTCAAATTTAAACCGGAAGAATGGGGACTTGACCAGGCTACAGGTGATGAAGAATTCATGTTCTTAAATCTTGGCCCGCAACATCCCGGCACACATGGCATCCTAAGACTTGTGTTACAACTGGATGGTGAATCTATAGTAAACGTGGTGCCTGATATAGGTTTCCATCATCGCGGTGCAGAAAAAATGGGGGAGCGCCAATCGTGGCATACCTACATTCCATATACCGATCGGGTAGAATACCTGGGCGGTGTGATGAATAATTTTCCGTACGTGATGGGTGTAGAAAAGCTGGCCGGAATACCAATTCCTGACCGGGCGAAAGTGATAAGAATCATGTTGAGTGAGTTGTTTAGAATTTCAAGCCACCTGGTTTGGTATGGCACATTCGCGCAGGATTTGGGAATGATGACGCCGGTGTTTCTAACCTTTTATGACAGGGAAAAATTGTTTGATATCGTGCAGGCGATTACTGGTGACAGAATGCATCCCAACTGGTTCAGGATAGGTGGTGTGGCACAGGACCTTCCAATTGGATGGGAAAAATTAGTGCAGGATTTTATTAACTATTTCCCTAAGAGGTTAAGAGAATATGATAAGATGGTAATGAAGAATAGCATCTTCAAAGCGCGTACTGTTGGCATAGGAGTTTATACCACTGAAGAAGCCATCGAATGGGGAATAACCGGTCCTGGATTGAGGGCTACAGGATTTGATTGGGATTTCAGAAAGAAACAACCTTATTCCGGGTATGAACAATTTGAGTTTGATATTCCGACTGCACAGAATGGTGATTGTTACGATAGGGCGAAAGTGCGTGTGGAAGAAATGAGGCAAAGCATACGCATTATTGAGCAATGCCTTCATAACATGCCGGAAGGGCCATACAAATCTGACCATCCTGCAACTACGCCACCCATAAAAAAATATACATTACGGGATATAGAAACGCTGATTAATCACTTTTTAAATGTGACCTGGGGGCCTGTAATCCCGCCCGGAGAAGCCTTTTGCGGGGTGGAAGCTACCAAAGGGCATAATGGATATTATCTCGTTAGTGATGGAAGCACTAATTCATACAGAACAAGAATCCGCACACCTTCATTTCCGCACATGCAGTTTGTGCCACTGATAAGTAAGGGATATACGATTGCAGATTTGATGTCAATTTTAGGAAGTGTGGATTATGTGTTGTCTGATGTAGACCGGTAAAAAAATAATTTATGACGGATGAAAAAATCATATCGGAAAAGGCTATAAAAGAAATAGAGGAACTGTTTCATGATGTGCCAAAAAAAAGCGCGGCATGCATTGAGGCATTAAAAATTGTTCAGAAGCATCATCGCTGGGTGTCTGATGAAGCGCTGAAAGAATTAGCGACGATGTTGGACATGACGATTCATGAGCTCGATAGTATCGCGACTTTCTACAACATGATTTTTAGAAAACCGGTTGGCAGGCATGTGATTTTACTTTGTAATAGTGTCAGTTGTTGGATTATGGGCTACGAAGAGATTCTCCATTATTTAGAGAACAAATTGTCTTTGAAATATGGAGAAACGACACCTGATGACAGGTTTACACTTTTGCCAATTCCATGCCTGGGCACCTGTGACCATGCACCGGCGCTCATTATAGATGAGGACCTGCACCGTGATTTGACGATAGATAAATTGGATAAAATTTTAGATGCCTATGAATAAGAAGTTGTGAATAAATGAATTAAAAGTGGCCGGTGAGGACACCGCCCACGGCGGTCCGCCGCCGTTCGTGTCCCACGAACGACTTAAATGGGTGAATAAGATTGAAACTCTTTCAACGCAATAATAAAAAATGGAACAACCATTAACGCAACATATTAAAAAGGATGGTTCGGTACTTTCTCTGAAAGAATATGAAAGTACAGGAGGTTACCAGGCTCTTAAAAAAGCATTGCAATCTACACCTGCTGAAATTATGGAGATTGTAAAAGATTCTAAGCTTAGAGGAAGAGGAGGAGCAGGCTTTCCAACAGGAATGAAATGGAGTTTTGGCCCAAAAGATGATGGTAAACCGATAACCAAATACCTTATCGCGAATGGAGATGAGATGGAGCCTGGCACCTTCAAGGACCGGCTATTGTTGGAAGGCAGCCCTCATCAATTAATAGAAGGAATGATTATTAGCGCTTATGCCTTTCAGGCCAATATCAGTTATATATTTTTGAGATGGGCTTATCACGTAGCTGCAGACAGAGTAACAGTGGCACTTAAAGAAGCTTATGATGCGGGCTATCTTGGAAAAAATATTGCAGGAAGTAATTATAGTTTGGAGATGCATCTTCATACCAGTGTGGGCAGATATATGTGTGGCGAGGAAACGGCTTTGCTCAACGCACTAGAAGGCAAAAGAGCCAACCCGAGAAATAAACCACCGTTTCCGCAGGTGAGCGGGCTTTTTGGAAAACCTACTATTGTTAATAATGTAGAAACGTTGTGTAACATTCCTCATATCATCGCTCATGGTGCAGAATGGTATCTTGGTATCAGTAAATCTCCGGGCGGCGGAGGCACGAAACTATATGGTGCCAGCGGCAAAGTAAAGACTCCCGGAATTTGGGAATTGCCTTTGGGTACACCGCTTCGCGAAATAATTGAAGTACACGCCGGTGGGATGATGGACGGCTATAAATTTCGTGGTGTGTTGCCCGGTGGTGCTTCTACCGATTTTTTAACAGAAGAGCACCTTGATGTTGCAATGGATTTTGAAGAAGTTACTAAAGCGGGGAGCCGCATGGGGACGGGCACTGTTATTGTGCTGGATGATAAAACCTGCCCGGTAGGAATGTGCCTGAATCTCGAAAAGTTTTTTGCGCAGGAATCTTGCGGATGGTGTACGCCCTGCAGGGAAGGATTACCCTGGACAGCTAAAATTTTGCAGGCATTAGAAATAGGACAAGGAAAGGTAGGAGACATTGACCACCTTATTTATCAAACACATTACAACGCTCCGGGAAATACTTTTTGCGCTTTGGCACCGGGAGCAATGGAACCTTTACAAAGTGCATTAAAATATTTCAGGGAAGATTTTGAAAAACATATATACAATCATAAGTGTGAGTATAAGTAAAGGCTGACTGCTGAAAGCGAAAGGCTTAAAGCGGAAAGCACAACAAAGAATGCTTCAATATATAAATTTTAATCATGGCTAAAATATTTATAGAAGATATAGAATACGAAGTACCGGATGGTAAGAATATGCTTGAGGTTTGCTTGTCTCTTGGATTTAACCTTACTTATTTTTGCTGGCATCCTGCGTTGCATTCTGTGGGCGCCTGCAGGCAATGTGCGGTAATTAATTATAAAGATGCAGATGATAAAAGAGGAAGATTGACAATGTCCTGTATGCTGGCGGCGACAAACAATACACGGATTTCCATAGAAGCCGCTCATGCACACGATTTTCGTGCAGGAAACATTGAATCGCTGATGATTAATCATCCGCATGACTGTCCCGTTTGTGATGAAGGAGGGGAATGTCATTTACAGGATATGACGCTAATGTCCGGGCATAATTACAGAAGATATCGTTTCAAAAAGAGAACACATAATAACCAATACCTCGGGCCATTTATCAACCATGAAATGAATCGTTGTATTCAATGTTATCGTTGTGTAAGGTTCTATAAAGATTATGCCGGGGGAAAAGATTTAGATGTATTCGCATGTCATGATGATGTTTATTTTGGCCGCAGTGAACCCGGAATTTTAGAAAATGAATTTAGCGGCAATCTCGTGGAAGTTTGCCCCACAGGGGTTTTTACCGATAAAACACTGAAGCAACATTATACACGCAAATGGGACCTCACCAACGCGCCATCTATTTGCCATCAATGTGGACTGGGTTGCAATATTTTAGCAGCAGAAAGATATGGTACTATCCGGAGAATACTCACAAGATATAATGGAGATGTAAATGGTTACTTTCTTTGCGACCGCGGAAGGTTTGGTTATGAATATGTGAATAGTAAAAAAAGAATTTTATTTCCCACAAAAAAAGAAAACAACCAGCATACCATCATTGATAAAAAAATTATTCTAAGTGAGATAAAAGAAAAAATTGCTTCAGGAAAAAAAGTGGTGGGAATCGGTTCGCCAAGAGCTTCGTTAGAATCAAATTTTGTATTGAATGAATTAGTAGGCGATGCGAATTTTTATGCAGGTATTTCAAACACGGAAGGCCATCTTTTAAAACAAATCATTTCTATTTTAAAAGATGGAAAAGTAAAGACACCTTCTTTGGCGGGAGCAAAAGAATATGATGCTATATTTATTTTAGGTGAAGATGTAACCAACACAGCGCCAATGCTGGCACTTTCCCTGCGGCAGGCTGCTAAAACCAAACCCAATAAAGAAGCACTCAAAATAAATATTCCAATATGGAATGATGCTGCCACACGCGAAGTAGTTCAGGATGCTACCGGACCGTTTTATATCGCTACCACGCACGCTACCAAGCTTGATGAAATCTCAACACAATCTTATTATGAACATCCTGATAATATTGCCAGGCTGGGATTTGCGGTAGCTCAACGAATCAATAATCAATTACAATCTATCACAGGTTTAGACAACGAAACAGAAACGCTCATCGCCAATATTGCAGATGCTTTGCTCGCTGCTGATAAACCTTTAATCGTTTCAGGAACCAGTTTGTATAATGAAGGCATCCTGCAAGCAGCAGCCGATATTTCTTATGCGCTAAAAGATAAAGGAAAAGATGTTGGATTAATTTATACTGTGCCGGAAGCCAACTCAATGGGATTTGCCATGATGAGCAACCGGTTTCTTGATGATGCAATTGAAGGAACAGCAAAAGAACAAATAGATACAATTCTTATTTTAGAAAATGATTTATATCAAAGGGCAGACAAAAATAAAATAGAATCATTTTTAAAAAATTGCAATAATAAAATTGTTTTGGATTCATTGGAAAATCAAACCACTCAGCATGCTGACTACCTTTTGCCTGGCGGAACATTTGCTGAATCTGATGGTACGATTGTAAACAATGAAGGACGCGCACAACGTTTTTACCAGGTGCATGTTCCTAAAAATGAAGTAAAAAGTAGTTGGGCATGGTTAGACGAATTGCGGGATGTTCATAAGAATTTTGATGCTATCGTTGCTGATATGATTCAAAAATTTCCTGAATTGAAAAAAATCGAATCAGTGGCACCATCTGCTGACTTCAGGGAAGGAACGCAAAAAATACCAAGAGAAACACATCGATTTAGTGGCAGAACAGCAATGAATGCGAATATACATGTAAGCGAACCAAAGCCGCCACTGGATTACGATTCACCATTATCTTTTACAATGGAAGGATTCCAGGGAATTCCACCTGCACCCGATACACCGTTTTATTGGGCTCCGGCATGGAACTCTGTGCAGGCAATTAATAAATACCAGATTGAAGTTGGCGGACCACTTCAGGGCGGCAATCCCGGTAAAAGATTGCTGGAACCTTCAGATGAAAATAAAGGAAATTATTTCCAAAAAATTCCGAATTCCTTTGAACAAAAAGCTGGAGAATGGCTGGTGGTTCCTTTCTATCACATTTACGGTTCTGACGAATTAAGTGCATTAAGCCCGGCAGTAGCCCAGTTAGTACCAAAAAGTTACATCGCATTGAATGAAAATGATGCAAAGAATGCGGGTGCTTCGAAAGAAGGTGATATAATAGTAATTCAATTCGATGAAAAAGAATTGTCATTGCCTGTGAAGTACGAAAACACTTTGCGTTCGGGGATAGCAGGATTACCAAAAGGATTGGAAGAAACAGAAGGGGTAAGTTATCCTTTTTGGATGAAAATAAAATAAGACCTCGAAGGTGGTTTTACAAGCCTGTGAAGTCTATGAGTAGAATAAAATAAATTTTAAACAATGAGTGAAACCTTAACACACATAATTATCCTCGTGGTAGTGCTATTGGGCACAGTAACGATTGCGGCAGGATTGATATGGGTAGAAAGAAGAATGCTCGCTGTTTGGCAAGAGCGTTACGGGCCTAATCGTGTGGGACCATTTGGTCTTTTACAGGTAATGGCGGATATGATTAAAATATTTTTTAAAGAAGACTGGATACCCAAATTCGCAGATAAACGGATTTTCATTATTGCGCCTACTATTATCATGATTGTGATATTATTAAGCTTCGCCATTATTCCGTTTGCGCCGGGTATCGTAGTTGCTGATTTAAATATTGGTCTTCTTTTTTTCCTGGCCATGTCCTCTCTGGGCGCTTACACTACGGTACTCGCAGGATGGGCATCCAATAATAAATACTCTCTTTTGGGTGGTGTGCGTGGCGCGGCTCAGATGATTTCGTATGAAGTTTTTATGGGATTGTCACTGATGGGAGTTGTGATGCAAACAGGTTCATTTAATATGACTGAAATAGTAATGGCGCAAAAGCACGTTTGGTTTGTAGTACCGCAATTTATTGGGTTTGTAATATTTTTTATTGCCGGCATAGCAGAGACACATCGTCTTCCCTTTGACCTTCCCGAGGCGGAAAGTGAATTGATTGCAGGCTATCATTCAGAATATTCAGGTATGAAATTCGGGATGTTTTTTGTTGGTGAATATTTGGGAATTACATTGGTGTCAGCACTTATTACCACCTTATTTTTCGGTGGTTGGCTGGGCTGGTCATTTCTCCCGCCGATAGTTTGGTTTTTGATAAAGATGTTTGCGTTTATCCTGGTGTTCGTACTGCTTAGGGCATCGTTGCCAAGGCCGAGATATGACCAGTTGATGTCGTTTGGATGGAAGATTTTATTGCCTTTGGCTTTGTTGAATTTATTGGTCACCGGTGCTTTGATTTTGTATTATCAATAATGAACAAAATAAATAAATAAAATAGAGAATGGTAAATAGGGTACATTTCAAATTGTCGAGTAATCATGCTGCTTGTGGGCGGTGGGGACACCGCCCACGGCGGGATGCCCCGGTTGGTGTCCCCACCAACCGGCGATGTTTTGAAATGCACCTGATAAATAATAATCTTTTAAATAAATAATTATGCTTAGCAATATCAGGTCCATGTGGTTGGTTTTTCTACACATGTTCAAAAAAAGAGTAACCATCGAATATCCTGAAAAGAAAGCCTACCTGGCCCCNAGATGGAGAGGAAGAATTGTATTGAGTCGCGACCCGGATGGAGGAGAACGATGCGTAGGTTGCTATCT
>JGI20206J14855_1000416_pt1 | contig 15012 bp, 16 predicted proteins | sample NGESurdeep092012_6_FD_14855 | JGI IMG/M metagenome (IMG submission 14855) | reverse complement strand
CGCTCGACGAATCCTCGTCATCGGCTCGGAGAACCTCTCACGCTGGGTCGACTGGAGCGACCGCAACATGGCCGTCTTGCTCGGTGACGGTGCGGGTGCCGCGGTGCTCGAGTACGACCAAGAGGGTTCCGACGTGTTGTCCTTCGTCCTCGGCGCCGACGGGTCGGCCGCCGATCTGCTCACGTGTGAACACGGCGGATTCTTCTGGATGGACGGCAAAGAAGTCTTCCGACGCGCCGTTCGAGTCGTCGTTGATTCCGCCGAACAGGCCATGAAGATCGCCAACGTCAGTCCCGATGACATCAGTCTCGTTATCCCCCACCAAGCGAACGTGCGAATCATCAAGGCCGCCACGCAACGCCTCGGCATTCCGATGGAGCGCACCGTCGTCACCCTGGACCGCTACGGCAACACGTCGAGTTCGTCGATTCCGCTCGCCTTCTTTGACGCGCGCGAGAACGGACGGGTGAAGCCCGGTGAGTACGCCCTCATGACGGGCTTCGGCGCCGGTATGACCTGGGCCTCGGCGGTCGTTCGGTGGTCACGTTGAGCGGACCCTCACTGGTCATCCTCGCCGCCGGTCGCGCCCGGCGTTACGGCGGGCTGAAGCAGTTGGCACCCATTGGCAAGCACGGCGAGGGTGTCATCGACCTCTTGGCCTCCGACGCGTGGGCCTCGGGCTTTGAAGACATCGTGATCGTGGTCAATGCCGACACCGGTCCCCAGATCCAAGAGCACGTCGCCGCGCACTGGCCCAAGGACCACAAGGTCAGCTTCGCCGATCAGGTTCACCAACGCGGCACCGTTGACGCGGTGCTCGCCGCCGAAAGTAATTTGGATCTCTCCAAGCCCTTCGGCGTCTCCAATGCCGACGATCTCTACGGTCGCGCCGCCTTTCTCCTGCTCGGCGAACGACTGTCGGTCAGTCCTAACAACTGTCTCGTCGGCTTCGAGCTCGATCGCGCGCTCGTCGGTGACCTTCCGGTATCGCGCGGAACCTGCATGGTCAAAGACGGACGACTGAGCGAGATCGTCGAGCGACGCGACGTCCATTCGACCCTCGAAGGCTACGACGCCGACGACGGACTCGAGCCGGTCTCGCTCTCACCTCTCGCGACGGTGTCGATGAATCTCTGGGGTTTCCAGCCGCAGATTCTTCCCCTCATGCACGAATCAATCGCGCAGCACGATTTCGATGCCGACGCCGAACTGCAACTGTCGACGTTCGTTGGTCAGGTTCTCGTGAACACGTCACTCGTCTTCGAAGTCCTGCCGACGCGCTCTCGCTGCATCGGCATCACCCACGCCAAGGATTTGCCCGTCGCGCAACTCCTCGTGCGCCTAGAGATTGAATCGGGCCATCGTCCCGAATACGCCTTTGTCTAGCCCCTGACGAATTCCTACCGCTTAGACCCCGGTGTCGACTACTTCTTTCGGCGGACCATGCCGCAACAACGATTCAAGCAATGACGCCAATTGGCGAGGAGCAAAATTCTCACCTCGAGCTTCTCGAATCTCTTCCACGCTCCACCATCGAGACCCCGTCAGACCTTCCGACAAAAGCTCTTCTTGCGAAAACGCCGGATTAATCACTCCTTCTGACGTTCGCACCAAAAAGAACTCTTCGCGTTGGCCCGAAAACTCTTCGGACATGGGGAACCGATGCGTCCGCTCCCAGATGACCGGGCCAAGTTCTACGTTGACGAGACCGACTTCTTCGTACAACTCGCGTTGAATTGCCTGTTCCCGCGTCTCGCCGGCTTCGACGCCGCCGCCTGGTGTCGCCCAAAGTGTCCAATCCGTGAATTGAAAATGCACGAGGAGTACGCGCTCCTCAGCGTCCAATACGACCGCTCGAACTCCTTGGCGCAGAGGCAACGTCACAATTTGAAGGCTACGCGCAGGCAGAATTGAGTCGTGAACTCCGGATACGAAGTCGACGGGGAGTTGGTAGAAGAGAATCCTCTGTGGGCTCCGTGGTCACCTGATGAAGTCGCGTCGCGACCAGCGCGGAGCGACGCCCGATGGTACGTGGTCGCTGGATGGGCGATTGACCTGTTCCGAGGTGGCGAATCGCGCCCGCACGACGACATCGAGATCGGAGTACCCCGTGATGATTTCCATAAGATTCGTTCGTCACTGAGCGAATTCGACTTCGAAGTCATCGGTTCCGGACGGCGCTGGCCGCTTTCCAATGACGCCTACCATAAACATTTCCAGACTTGGGTGCGAGATCGTGAGACCAGCGAGTATCACCTCGATGTATTCCGCGATCCCCATGAAGGCGATGTGTGGGTATGTCGTCGCGACGCCCGGATCCGGATGCCGTACAACGAATTGATCCGCTTTTCGGATTCGGGCATTCCTTATATGTCGCCCGAAGTTGCCCTGCTCTTCAAGGCCAAGCATCAACGCGAGAAGGATCAGTTCGATTTCGAAGGCACCCGCCCGCTTCTCGATCAACGACAAACTGATTGGCTACGAACGAATCTGGCATTGGTCCATCCCGGTCATCCGTGGACGACGAAACTTGAAGACTAGGCACCGCTGGCGCACGGAGGGTCTCGATTAGATTGTCTGACTGTCTAGATAGTGTTACTATCTAGCCGTGGTGGACAGCGGATGGCCCAGTGAGTGGCTTCGGGGGGTCCTTCCCCTTTGCGTGCTGGCCATCGTCAACGAGGAAGAGACGCACGGCTACGCCATTGCCCAGACCCTGGAGCGCGAAGGTATCCCGAACGTCAAGGGCGGAACGCTCTACCCCCTCTTGAACCGCCTCGAAGAAGATGGACTGGTCACGACCCCCTCTTGAACCGCCTCGAAGAAGATGGACTGGTCACGACGCGTTGGATTCAAGGACCGAGCGGCCCCGGTCGAAAGCTCTACCGCGTGACCACCGCGGGAAAGACGCGGCTCACCGAGCAGACATCGAACTGGCGAGATTTCACCTCGCTCACAATCGACCTATTGAACAACGACACGAAGAAGAGGCATTCATGAACGAGACAACCGCTCGGTATCTACGACAACTTGGCCTCTGGCTGCGATTTCAGGGCGTCGAGGGACCTCGGATTGTCACGATTCTCATGGAAGTACGCACGCACGTCTCCGAGTCTGGTGAGAACCCCTACGAAACCTTCGGACAACCTCGGACCTACGCAAAGGCCTTCGCCGAAGGTTCTCGGCGACGTTGGTCATGGGGAGCGTCGCTCGTGGTCGCGATCGCCGGATTCGTCGCGAGTGCCTATCTCATCTCCTGCGAAGTGGCGTCCCAGCGGGATCAACGCCCCCTCCCCCTCGCCGGCCATTCATGGGTCGTTATCACCGTCGCAATCCTGGCCGCGATCGTTGCGTGGCGCACCATCCTCGTCGTTGCAGTGCGCCCGTTGAGCTCACTCACTTCTGACCAGAGTGACGCGTCGGACTCGTGGAAAGGGTGGGTTCGCCAACGCCATTTCACGACTGTGGGCGTGGTGATCGCGCTCGCGGTGACGAGCGCGGTGTGGGGACTGACACTCGGCAACGGCTTTCTTAACACGCCAAAGTTGCACGCTTCAAACTACGCCTTCGCCAACGCCACCGGGCCGGCGTTGGTCGACGGGAACGAGACGTACCACATCGCCGTCAGCACCGTGATTTATCTGACCGCTCCCGGCCCTCAAACGATTTTGAAGTCGCTTTCACTTTCGGCTGATTGGGCAACGTATTTCCAGTCAAGCAATCTCGATGCATATCCGGAACTCGCTTCGGCGATTCACGCTGCTCACGACCGAAATTTCTCCGGCACTGGTAACAACGCCGTAGGTCGAATCGTCAAATTCGGCTCGTACTACTTGCTCCAATACTTCGGAGAGATCAACGTACCGAGTACTGGGCCACCCACGTCCGAGAGTTTGGTGGTGGGTTATTCCGTCGATGGTGGCAAGAATAAGTACCTTGACATCGCGCTGCCTCTCAATTACTCGAGCGACAACTGACGCCCGGGTGCCCAATCAATTCTCACGTCCGCTCCGACTCGTCGTCGCCTTACGACACGGCGAGTGAGCATCTTCGATGTGTTCCGCAAAGGTCGATGAAAGCTGCAATGCACGCTCGCTCGTGTCGCGCGCATCCCCTTCGCTGTCGCCCAACTTCTCGTTCAATTGGCGATCGAATCGGAACACCGTCCCGTGTACGCATTCGTCCAATTAATTTGACTTTGTGGTGTCCGAAGAAATCGACCCGTCACGCATGCGAACTCGGCGCCCGGTGTGTGCAGCGACGCCCTCGTCGTGCGTCGCGATGATGATCGTCACGCCGAACTGCTGCTGAAGGTCGTCGAGTAGCGCCAGAAACTCGCCCGCGTTTGTGGAGTCGAGGTTACCGGTCGGTTCGTCAGCGATAATGACTTCCGGCGAATTGGCCAGCGCCCGAGCGATGGCCACTCGCTGCTGCTCCCCGCCGGACAGTCGCGACGGCAGGTGCCCGAGCCGGTGGGCGAGGCCGACCTGGCCCAGCAAATCGCTGGCGCGCGCGATGCGCTTCGCGTGCGACGACTCGCGCGGCACCATGGCAATAGCCACGTTCTCTTCGGCGCTCAACGTCGGTATCAGGTTGAACTGCTGGAACACGAAGCCAATTTCTCGAGATCGGATATCGGTCAGCACACTGTCCGATTCATCTTCGAGCGATCGTCCGGCGAAGCGAATCTGACCCGAAGTCGGTGAATCGAGTGCACCGAGCAATTGGAGCAGCGTTGTCTTTCCCGAGCCACTCGGGCCCTCGAGCGAGACCGTCTCTCCTCGCGCGATCTCCAAGTCAATGCCTTGCAGGGCGTTGACCGTGACGCCTCCTTTCGAGAAGCTGCGCGTCACGCCGTTCAATGAATAGAGAGGTTCTCCGGAGGTGGGCTTTGGGTTGTCGTCAATCAGAACTTGCGTCATGTTGCATACCTTTCGATGGAAGCGGAGGTCATCCGAGATCTCGCAGAGCCGAGGCCGGAGAGAGTCGTGCCGCGCGCCAACCACCCGCGGCTCCCGCGATCAGACCGCCGAGAAGAGCTCCGCCGAACGCGATGACGATGGTGAGAGGGTGAATGGGTGCGGTGAGATGAACGGTCCGAGCCACGGTTGCTGAGGTCGTTTGGCCCAAGAGGCCGCTCACCTTTGACGCGCCCACGGTGAGACCCGTGCTGGTGACGCTGAGCCCCGGACCGACCGCTCCGATGATGAGACAGATCACGGATCCGACCGCGATGCCGATGACCCCGCCGACGACGCCAATGCCCAACGTCTCGGCCATGATCTGGCGGACCACGCGACCACGCGACCAGCCGATTGCCCGCAATGAGCCAATCTCTCGCACTCGCTTGGAGACGCTCGAAAGCGTCAACAGACCGGCAATGAGAAACGCGGCCAACAGGACCACCAGCGCCAACGCCCCGCCGAGGTCGTTGGCGAGTTTGCGAGCGTTCGAGAGACTGCCCGTCACCTGATCGGCGAGTGACGCCGACGTGAGGACCGTCGCTCCGGGAAGGGCCAATTTGATGGCCGTCGCGACGGCGTTCACGTCCTTCGCGTTGGCGACGGACACGAGCACTTCATTGATGCGGTCCGTGTTGGTCGACAGTGTCTGAAGGTTGGAGATGCTGAAATAGACGTCGGAAACGTCGCCGGTCAACGTGGGGTTGACCAAACCGACGATTTTGTAATTCACCTTGTTGATCGTGAGCGTGTCACCGACTTTCAGACCCTTCTGCGACGCGTACGCCGTCGTGACCAGCACCTGGGATTTGGCGACCGACGGCGTCGACGAGAGCCACGCGCCTTTCACTAATTGAGCCTTGGTCACGAGTCCCGACGTCGTGTTCGAAGGGTTCACTCCGGCGACGGTGTACGTCGAGGTGCTGGTGTTGGTCGTCGGAGGATTGAGTACTTGGTTGACCGTTTGTTCCGGAATCACGACGTTCTGCTGGTACGCCTTCTGCGATGGTGATAGGCACTTGGCAAACGCAGTGTTCGAACCGCCGCCAAATCGGAAGCCCCCGCCTCCGCCTCCGCCACCGCCGCCGCCGAAACCGCCGCCACCGGTGGATCCTCCCGTGCCGGAGCCGGGAACCGTCGTGGTGGTGGAGCCCAATTGTTTGGTAATGATTCCCTGTATGCACGTCCGTTCGGCCGCCTGCTCGACGGCCGTGAGCACCGGGGCCTTGACGGTGGTCGAGATCGTCTGACCGCCAGTCTTGATCGACGCGGTGATCTTTGGCACCGTGCCGGTTTCATGAAGGGCGTCGAGCGATAAGGCTCCGACGGCACTCTTTACGCCTTTCACGTTCGCGACCGTGCTCACTGCCTGGGAAGGAAAGGTGATCAGTGTTCCGGGAACGAAGAAGTCGTGTGTGAACTTGGTACCCGCCGGTCCGAGCTTGGCCAAATCGGTGATCACCGAAGAGTTTGCCGACGCGAGCGCTGCAGCATCGGAGGTGTTGAGAGTAAACCCGCCTCGTCCAGCGAAGAACCCGCCTCCGCCGCCGCCACCACCGCCGCCACCACCAAACGGGTTAGATGGCGTGGTCGTGGTTGTCGTTGCCGTGGAGAGCGTCGGCGCTACGGTTCGGGTCACGATGATGTCGGTACCTACGGAGTTGAGCGGCGAGAGGGCCTTGTTCTGGGCGTCATTCAGTCCCTGCGAAACGCCGACAATCCCCATGACGAGACCGACGCCTGCGGCGAGGCCAATCGCGGTGACCACCGTTCGCCCGAGTCGACGACGCAACTCATTCCATGCGTAACTGAGAGAGAACAAGGTGACCTACCAAGGATGAAGGCGGTCAAACTTTTTGGCCGCTTCGCGAACAGTAGCGAGCCGTTTTCCACTTCATAATCGTTTCTTATGACCACAAGCGGATTTTTATAGTGACCTTACCGATGAATTATTTTGCGCGCAGCCCGGGCCTCTCTGTGGGATCGAGCCGTCGACGCAATACGACGGCGAGGGAGAATTGAAACTTCGATAATGACTCGCACGGGCATTCAATCGTTCCGAGTTCTTTTCCGAGCGATGGCTCGTCTCTTCTACGTCGAACACTGGTCAGCCGGTGAAGCTCTTTTCAGCAACACAGAATTCATTGCCCTCTGGATCCTGCATCACCGTCCATCGGTGGCGTCCGCCACCGATCTCGCGTTCACCAACTATCGATCCCCCCAGAGCAACCAGTCGATGGCGGAAAGGTCCGAATCAACCAAGTCCACGTGCATTCGGTTCTTAGTAACTTCCTGTTCCGGGACCCTCGCGAAGTACCACGCAGGCTCACTCCGTTCGGCATCGTCTCCCCCAACGGATGCAAAGTCGGCACCGCTTCCAAGGTCGAGCGGCCGCCCAAGGGCTGCGGACCAGAAGTTCCCGACCTTGAGGGCGTCGTCGCAGTCGATCGTGATGTTAATTACGCGTGCCGGCATTGATGGTCTCCCCGCTGATTAGATTCTTCCCAATCCTGTCGCAGCGAGAAGCTCCAGCGCCGGTTGTTCCTCGGCTCGTCTGAATTGATCGGAGGCCGCGGCTCGAGGACTAGTGGCCGATGTGCCACTTGTCGCACGTACCGCATTTGTACGCACTCATCGGTGCAGCTTCTCGCTCGGACGACGAACGGGCTTGGGCCACGGCTTCATCGCGAGTCGCGTACGCCTTTTTAGGCCGACCGTTTCGCGTGGTGTGCGCGCCGGCACCTCGATGCAGCGACGTGCCGGAACTTCTCTTGGTATCCCCGTATCGACCGGACCAATAGAAAACGAAGACCAGTACCGCTATGACAGCGACGAGTACAACGACGGTAACCATTGAAGTTCAGCCTAGGACTGGCGTATCGCGGGCCAAGGCGGGTGAGTTAGCCCCGCATGTCCACGGCGTTGATCTTTTGCGGGACGATGCGAACTACGACGCGCTCGTCACCAGGGTGGTCGTACGCGCGCAAGTCAGCTGAATACTTCTTCCCGACCTTCTCGGCGAATGAGCCGTCGTCGGGTGTCACTTCGGCGTCGCCGCGTAGCTCCACGTAACGCTGGGGAACGGCGAGATCAAGGATGAGCAGAGAACACCGAGGTCGCGCAATGAGATTCTTGGTCTTCTGTCGATTCGAATTGAGCGAAAGCGAGATGGAACCATCCTCGTAGAGGAACCACACTTCCGTGAGTTGTGGCCGTCCGTCCGGACCAATCGTCGCCAACGTGGCTACGGAACTTTGTAACAGGTCTTCATGCGACTGCGGAATGTTCATTGTCCTCACCGTCTCTCATCCCCATTGAACATCGATTGAAACGATGTCAACGACGAAATCCTAAAAGCGACTGGTGGGGAGTCATGCAGTGCGTTAACTCGTGGCACCGAATCGGTATTCGAGTTGACCCTCTGCTCATCGAGCGTGTTCGAAGATCAGGTATTCGAAGGAGCCGCAATGACGAGTGATTTTCGAAACAGTATTGAAGCGTCGTTGCATTCAGACGGTGCCACCGGCGTTGACCGAATAAAGGCCCAGTACGAGACCAAGGTCCAAGACCTCTGGTCGGCGATCACTGATCCGAGTCGATTGGCCGACTGGTACGAGAAGGTCGAGGGAGACCTTCGAGTTGGGGGTGAATTCACGGCGTTCGTCTACGGCAGCGAATGGGAAGGGCGGGGCCGGATTGATCCATGCAGTGCGCCGCGCACATTCCGCCTGACCGAATCGGAAGAAAGTGGACCAGAAGTGGTCGTAGCCGCGGAGTTGATTTCCGATGGCGCCCAGACGAATCTCAATGTCGAAGTGAACCAGCCGACCGGTCCGCTACGTGGAGCGCCAAGTGGGAAGAACTCGCGCCGTCCTATCGCGAAGTGACGGTCGAATCGCTCGCTGAGTCGTAGGCAAGAGCTCGCCAGATCTTGCCAGCGAGTTCGATACAGCACACGTGGCAGGTGACATTGAGGTTGCTCGACGTTGCCGCCTCTGGTTCAGCGGAACCAAGTCAGACGGTCATCACCGAGAACTTCTCACCAACGCCACGCGACGCCGTGGAGGCGGAGTACCGACAGCGAGTCCTCAATTATTGATACACGTCGCGTCGATGACCGATGGTGACGACGACGAGAAGAAGTATCCCGTCGTCAATTGTGTAGATGATTCGGTAGTCGCCCACCCTGAGCCGGTAGCCGGGCCGTCCTCGAAGTGGCCGCGACGCCGGCGGGCGCGGATCCTGGGCGAGCAGGGCGATGGCGCCGTGAATGCGCGGCTGCGTTGAGCGGTCAATCTTACGAATCTCGCGCAGGGCCGCCGGTCGAAACTCGATTTCGTAGTCGGTCACGACCAGCCGAGATCGCTCTTCACTTGCTCCCAGGGAATGTTGTTCCCCTCTTCGGCCCATGCGGCGTCGAACGCCGCGATGTCCTGCGACTCTTCAAACGCGTCGAGCATCTCGTCATAGAGTCGCGGACTCACCACGACCGCCGCTGGCCGTCCGTGGTGTTCCAAGACCACCGGCTCGGACTGGGACATTTCGACTACTTCGGCGAGCTTCTGGCGCGCTTGACTGACGGAGATCTTGCTCATGTCATCATTGTACAATATTAGTTTTCTTTTGTACATCTTTGCCTCAAGTTCCCTGGTCAGTGCCAGTCGCGCGAGGGCGTCGTCGCGCCTAGGCGCAGGGCCTCGACGGACTCGGCCGTGAGGGCTAAGGTCCCCTGGCCGCGTTGTAGCGTGCCGCGAATCATCAACGCCGGCGACTTTCGCGCAATCAGGGACCAACGGGCCCAGGCGCCCTTGGAGAAGATCACGTTGACGTGGCCCGTCTCGTCCTCCAGGTTGATGAAGACCGCACCGTTCGCGGTCTCGGGGTGTTGACGGTGCGTGACGACTCCGGCGACGAGGACCCGCGAACCCTCGGCGCCAATCAGGGCGTCGGCGCGCGTGACGCCGCGCTCGTTGAGATAGTCACGCACCAACGCGATCGCCGTCGCCTCGGGCGTCAGCCCCATCGACCACATGTCATCGGCCACCCGTTCCATCTCGCTCGTCGCCGGTAAGACTGGCGCCTCGAGACCGGTCACCACGCCGGGCAGTCGATCAAGCGTGCCCTGGGCGGCCGCACCGGCCGACCAGGCGAGCGCCCGGCGAGTGGCGCCAAAAGAATCCAGCGCGCCGGCGGCGGCGAACACTTCGAGGTGGTGTTGTTGAAGGCCGGCGCGGCGCACCAGGTCCGAAGAGTCGCGCCACGGCGCACCCGCCACGACGCGCGTCGCGAGTTCGTCGCCGATAGTGCGCAGGTCCCCCAGGCCGAGTCGCACGTCGGGATCATCGGGGTCGCCCTCGAGCGAAGCTCCGACGCCCGAGCAGTTCACGTCCGGTCGTCGCACGCGCACGCCGTGACGCTGCGCGTCGGCGACCAGGCTCTGGGAGGACCAGAAGCCGAGCGGTTGGGCGTTCAGCATCGACACGAGGAACGCCGCCGGGTAGTGGACCTTCAGCCAGGCCGAGCAGTAGACGAGGTGCGCGAACGAGACCGCGTGCGACTCGGGGAATCCGAAGTTGGCGAACGCGGCCAGCGCGTCGAAGAGTTGATCGGCCGCGGGACCGGTGATGCCGTTCTCGGCCATGCCGGAGTAGAAACGACTCTTCAGTTTCATCATGCGCAGCTCCGAGCGCTTGGCGGCCATGGCCTGGCGCAGTTCGTCGGCCTCGGCCGGCGAGAAGCCGGCGACCGCGACGGCCATCTCCATCAACTGCTCTTGGAAGAGCGGGACGCCAAGCGTGCGACGAAGGATCGGCTCGAGGCGCGGGTGCAGGTACGTAACCGGCTCGTCGCCGCGACGACGTCGGATGTAGGGGTTGACGGCATTGCCCTGGATCGGACCCGGGCGGATGATCGCCACCTCGATCACGATGTCGTAGAACGTGCGCGGCTGGATGCGCGGCAGCGTCGCCATCTGGGCGCGTGACTCCACCTGGAAGACGCCGACGGTGTCGGCTTCGCACAACAGGTCGTAGACCGCGTCTTCTTGGGGTAGCGCCCCAAGGTCGATCGTGACGTCGTAGAAGGACTCCACCTGCTTGACGCAGCGGTGCAACGCGTCGAGCATCCCGAGGCCCAGCAGGTCGAACTTGACGAGACCGATCGCCGCGCAGTCGTCCTTATCCCACTGCAGGACCGTGCGCCCGGGCATGCGACCCCACTCGACCGGGCAGACCTCGATCACCGGCCGATCGCACAGCACCATGCCGGCCGAGTGGATACCCAGGTGCCGGGGACGATTGAGCATCTGGCTCGCCATGGTCGTGACGAGTTCGGGCACGTCGGCACTCGCGGTCATGGTGTGACGATCGACGCTGTCGCGCAGCGCGTTGGCCTGTTCTTCGTTGTAGCCGAAGGCGCGCGCCACGTCGCGCAGCGCCGAGCGCGGTCGGTACGTGATGACCGCAGCCACCTGGGCCGCGTGGCGCCGGTCGTAACGCTCGTAGACGTACTGGATCACCTCTTCGCGACGACCCGACTCGATGTCGACGTCGATGTCCGGAGGACCGTCGCGCGCCGGGGATAAGAAGCGTTCGAAGAACAGGTTCAACTTCACCGCGTCGGCGTTCGTGATACCCAACGAGAAACAGACCGCCGAGTTCGCGGCCGAGCCGCGGCCCTGGCAGTAGATGTCGTTACGACGACAGAACTCGGTGATGTCCCACACCGTGAGGAAGTAGCCGGCGAAGCCGAGGGTCTTGATGACGCCGAGCTCGTGGTCGATCTGTCGCCACGCGCCCGCGACACGTTCGTCCTCGCGGGTGCCGTAACGCTTCGTCGCACCCGCAGCGACGATCTCTTCCAAATGGGACTGCTCGTCCATCCCCGCGGGCGTCGAAAAGGGCGGCAGGTTGGGTGCGACGAGACGAAGGTCGAAGGCCAGCGCGGTTGCGAGTTCACCGGCCTGGTCGACGACCCCGGGCCACCGCGCGAAGCGTCGACGCTGTTCGGAGTCGCTGCGCAAGTGCGCGAGCGGGCTCGCGTTGAGCCACCCCTCCATCTCTTCGAGGCTCTGGCGCGCGCGAAGGGCCGAGAGGACGTTGGCGCGCGCGAAGGCGTCGGGCGTGGCGTAGTGCACGTTGTTCGTCGCCACGAGTAGTACGTCGTGACGAACGGCCAGCTCGGCCAGGACGTCGTTGCGCGCGACGTCGTCGGGCGCGCCGTGGTCCCAGATCTCGACCGCGACGTTGTCGCGACCGAAGGCGGCGCCGAGACGCTCGAGTTCACGCTGGGCGGCGCGAGGACCCTTCTCCATGAGTGCGCGCGTCATGGCGCCCTTGCGACAGCCGCTCAAGACGAGCCACTCGCGCGCGCAACGCGCGACCTCGTCGAGGCTGAAGCGCGGCGCGCCCTTTTCTCCGCGTCGTAGATGGGCCTCGCCGAGCATCGTTGAGAGCGCTCGGTATCCCTCGGGCGAACGCGCCAGCACGACCAGGTGCGCGCCCGAGGGATCGTGGACCCCGACGCGGTCGTCATCGGCGTCGATCGAGATCTCGGTCCCGAAGACCGTGGGCAGACCGAAGGCCCGGGCCGCCTCGGCGAAGCGCACGACGCCGTAGAACCCGTGGTGGTCGGTGAGCGCCAGTCCCGAGAGACCGAGGCGGGCGCCTTCGGCGGCGAGTTCTTCAGGGTCGCTCGCCCCGTCGAGGAAGCTGAAACCCGAGTGGGCGTGGAGCTCTCCGTAGAGCGCCATCAGTCGTAGATCCCCGCGAGCCACCACCGGCTCGACTCGGCAGTGAGTAACAGCGCCTCGCCCGACACGAGAAGGATCTGCACGTGGGCGCGTCGGCGATTGAGCGACCACCAGCGCTCGACCAGCGGCCACGGTCCCGCGTACCAGGTGACCTCGCGACGCAACTGGTGCGAGAACAGCAGCGTCGTGGGCGCCTCGCTGAGAAATCCCCGCGCGCCCATGACGACCAGGTGGTCGTTTCGTCGCGCAGTTGCACCGCCACCGGACGGGTGAGCGTCGTGGCCGGCGACGGCGCGCGCATCTGGCCCGGCCACGGCGCGACGTCGCGGACGGCACTCTTCGGTGAGCCCCACGGCACCAGCGTGGCGCGGTCCTCGGGGACCCGACCGCCGCGCAGTGACGCCACGACCACGGCGTCGGCGCCGAGACGACGGCGCACGCGGTGCGCGGCCGCCTCGGCGCGGTCATCGCCGGCCCCGCGTTGACCGAAGAAACCCAACTGTTCGTCGTGGGTGTCGTCCTCGCCGCGCAGCTGACGAAGGCGCGTGGTGAGTTTGAGGTCGCGCTGGCCGTCGAGTTCAAAGAGTTCACCGCGCGCGACACGCTGCAAGACCAACGCGTGCTTGTTGAAGCGTTCGGCGACGCGAGCTATGTCGAGGTCCGCGAACGAACCGACCGTGTGCAGACCGAGTCGTTGACAGGTCGTCGCGACGTCCTTTCGACCGAGTACCGAGAGCGGAAGCGAACGCCGAAACGACTCGGTCGCGCCCGGCTCGAGCACGAGAGCGCGCCGCGCGCACACCTCGGCGCAGAAGAGTCCGTCGGCGATGCCGAGCGAGGGCTCGTGACCCGTGAGTTCCACGACCGTGGCGCGAACGTTTTCCATCACCGCGGCCTCGCCACCGAAGAACCGACTCGGTCCTCGAATGGGCAGTACGAACAGACCGAGGCGCACCGACTCGGTGAAGGGGCACAGGACGCTCAGCGCGGCGAAGAGCGCCAGGTGATCACGCAGCGTCGAGCCGTCGGGCGCCTCTTCGCACAGGGCCTCGATCCATATCGCGAGGAGGCGCTCCACTAGTTCGCCTCGCAGCGTCCTCTTCGATTCGGGAGGACCACCACGTGCTCGCCCGCGCGAATGGCTTCACCGCGTCCGGCGATGCGCACGGTGAGATAGCGCGCGTCGAGTCGCGATGACGTCGCCCACTGCGCGTGAGTGATGTCGAAGGAGAGGTCGGCCGGTAACGGCCACAGCGAGGCCGGCTCGGCGAGCACGATCAGCACCGTCCCTCGTTCGCGCACCCGGTCGACCAATCGCCGCGCCGCGCCGTGGGACGCGCGCGACGGTGGTCGCACGATCAAGAGGTCCACCCCGTCGAGCAGGTCGGCCGCGGACTCGGCCCACGCACCGCGCGGCCGCGGCACGAAGAGCACGCGACGAAGGTCCACGCCGAGGTCGGCGATCGCGACGACGCCCGGATCGTCCACACCCACGACCGCACTCCAGTGACCGCGCGCACTTGACTCGGTGAGGAGACTGAGGGCGAGGCTCAGTCCCCCGAGCCCCGGCTGGGCCTGCACGACGACGGTCGAACCACGGCGCAGTCCCCCATTGGGTACCAGCGATCCCCACGGCTCGCCCAGGGGCAGCATCCGGCTCTTGGCGAGAGCGATCGGGCGAAGTGTCGCCACGAGATCTTCAGGCAGCGTAGGACGATTGGAAGAAAAAGCGAACATATGTTCGTAACAGTAGCGAGTTACGGTGACAGGCGCCAATGGCCAAATTTCGCGCAAGAATAGAGCCATGTGTGGTCGTGTCGCCCTCTTCAGCCCGCCGGTTCGACTGGCCCGTCTGCTCGGCGCCGCCCTGGCCGCGGGCCTCAACCCGGACGACCAGCCCAGCTGGAACATCGGGCCGCAGCGACGACTCTTCGCCGTGAGCGAGCGCGACGACGAGCGCCTCATGGACAGATACCGCTGGGGACTGATTCCGAGTTGGTCCAAGGATCCGAAAATTGGCAATCGACTCTTCAACGCCCGCGGCGAGAGCGTCGCCGAGAAGCCCTCCTTTCGCACCGCCTTCGCCAAGCGACCGTGCGTCATTCCCGTCGACGGCTTCTACGAATGGGACCACCGTCCCGGTCGCGTAAAGCAGGCGCACTTCTTCACGCGCGCCGACGGACAACCGATGGTCTTCGCCGGACTCTACGAATACTGGCGCAGTCCCGAGGAACCGGCCGACGCCGAGATGACCAAGACCTGCACGATCATCACCACGACACCGAATGAGGACATGGACGC
>JGI20206J14855_1000409_pt1 | contig 15155 bp, 19 predicted proteins | sample NGESurdeep092012_6_FD_14855 | JGI IMG/M metagenome (IMG submission 14855) | reverse complement strand
CATTTAATATGTTTATTGGGGTACCCAAAATAAAAACAGAGGCATAGTACCTCCGTTAATTTGGTTCTACCCTTGGTCTGGCTCCGGGGACTGGATTCGAACCAGCGACCTAGGCGTTAACAGCGCCCCGCTCTACCGCTGAGCTACCCCGGAATAGTGCTTGAACTTGTCTATTCTAACGGCTTAATAACAGATTGTAAATGCTAGCGGGCGGATTTGAGGGCGGCTTGCGTGCGGCGGGCGTCGTCACGGGCCTTGAGGGTTTGGCGTTTGTCGTAGCGTTTCTTGCCACGGCCGACCGAGAGGCGGAGCTTGATGAAGCGGCCGCCGGTCAGGATTTCCAGCGGGACGATGGTTTTGCCCTGTTGTTTGGCATCCATGAGGGCTTCGATTTCGCGGCGTTTGGCTAGCAGTTTGCGGGCGCGGGTCTGGTCTGATTCGCTGATCGGGATGCCGGAAGTACCGGAGATCGTGGCGTTGATAAGGAAGAGTTCGCCTTGCTTGACGGTGACGTAAGCGCCGCGCAGCTGGCCGTGGCCCATGCGCAGGGCCTTGGTCTCGGCGCCGCTCAGTTCCAAGCCTGCCACTAAAGAGTCGCCGAGCTCGTAATCGTGGCTGGCGCGGCGGTTGGTGATGCGCTTGGTCTGGTTAGGTTTCTTCTTAGCCATAACGCTTATAATTGTAACGGAGCGGCTGGTTATAGACAAATATAATCTTTAATTATATAGTAATACTTAGATTGGAGAGCCAGTGAGCGAAACCCAGCCGCCTATCAGCGCTGCTTACCAGAACCACCTGTTGGAGCATTACAGCTCCGGTATTGTCGATGACCTGGTTGATTGGCGCTACGCCGCCCTGCCTAGCCAGCCCGGTCAGGCTATTGCCTACGCGCGTCTTAACGAAGGGGCGAGCGAACGGCCGGTTATCTATGTCCCCGGCTTCAGCGAGGGCATTGTCGCCAAAGCGCCTTTCGCGGCCGACCTGGCGGACCGCGGTTTCGACGTCATATTGCCCGACCAAAACCGGCGCGGTCTTCTGGTTGACAGCGTGACCGGCCGCAAGGGGGCCACATATTCTCAAGCGGTGAATATGATGGCCATACTTGATGCCGAGGCGGTTGGCCAAGTCGACGTGGTGACGCATAGCTATGGCAGCCTTATCTTCGACCAAATGGTTGAGCAGGCCCGGGCCGCGGGCAAACCCTACTTCGAAGGCTCGAGAATGGTGTTGCTGGCGCCGGCCGGCTTTAATAGGCAGGAAACGCTGCCGCGTCTAACGAGGCGTTTCGGGCGGGCCGTTATAAACGAGGGCAAAACCGCCAAGGATTTTGACGAGGGAAGCGAGATGCTGAAGGCCGGCATCAGGAACGCCTTCGCCAATGTGCCGCGTACTTTACGCGAGATCCTGGAATTATCACGCCGGCACGTTGACTATGAGCGGCTAGCAAAACTTGGCGAGGTTTCGGTGGTCAGCTATGCTGAAGACGACGTTTATCCCTATCAAGTTATCGAGAAAGAAATGGTCCGGGCCATAGAGTTCGGCGTCTCCTGGTCGACACCTGTGGCCTGCGCCATTGACGGCCGGGCGCACCGCTCTGGCCGCGACGCCTCGCATAATGACGAGCAATTCAATCCCGGACGCGTGGCGCCGGCGGTCGCGCAGCTGCTCGAAGCCGCCTAGCTTTTAGTTATTGGCGGCGAATTCCTGCTTGGCGACGTTCATCAGGCTGGGATCATGGAGGACCTGAGCGCGGTAGTACCAATATTCGGCTCCCCAGAGGTCGATGTTGCGCATGCCGGTGGCTTTGCCGTAATTGACGACGGCTTTGAAGCGCTGGGCGTTGAATGATTTGTTTTGTTCGGCCAGGCTGGTCTGCTCGACGGTTTTGCCGTTCGGCGCCCAGGCTTCGGCTTGGAGCTCGCCGATCATCATATCCTTGTGGTCGGCCAGTTTTTGCCAGCCGGCCAGGAAGCCGTAGAACCAGGCCGGGAACGGGTATTCCAGGTAGCGGCGCGTCACGCCGGCGTCCCAGACGCGCCGGTAGATCGAGATGCTGAACTCGTCCGGCTGCGGCTGGTTGACCGGGATGCCGATGGCGTTGTCGCTGCGGGCGACGATAATCGGGTGCCGCGGGTCGAGCTGCTTGACCAGATTATATTCGCTGACCAGGCGCTGCCGGTCGAAGTTGGTGCAGGTGCCGAAACCTTGCAGGAAGTATTCGTTCTCGACCTGGTAGGCTTCCAGGCTGGGCGAGTTCTGGTAACGCTGGACGACCTTTTGCATGAAAGCTTCAAGCTGCGGCTGCCACTTCGCTGCCGGCTGGCTGGTATCGATCCAGCCCGGCGAGTGGCACTCCGGCCAACGCGGCTGCCGCAGGCCGACGGTTAGGATGATCTTAGCGTGGGCGGCTTCGGCTTTGCTGAATTCCCAGTCCAGCTGGCTGAAATCGTATTGGCCGGGCGCTGGCTCCATGTCGCTCCAGTAGCTGACCAGCCGGAACTGCTTGACGCCTATGCCGATCAGGGCGTCCATCGTCTGCTGCGGGTTGACGCCGAGGCTTTGGGCGTAATCGGGTATGAAGCTGACACCCAGCTGTAACGGCTTGCTTGATTCGGTATGAATGTACCATTGGGCGATGCCGTACATCGTGCTGACCATGAGCATGACTATGATGATCAGGACGCTGACGATTTTGTGCCACCAGTTCTGGCGCCAGTAGCGGCCCGGCCAACGTTTTAAGCTGGATGCCAGCCGGTTGATATACATTGGGACAGGCTTTGCCATATAATGAGTGTTAGGTTTCGATGAAAATAAGTATTGTCATCCCAGTATACAATGAAGCGGCCCACCTCGGCGCTTGCCTGTCGGCTATCGCCGCCCAAACTGCTGCCCCTTACGAAGTGATCGTCGTTGATAACAATTCAACTGATGGCACGGCCGCTATCGCCGCCGCTTTCGGTTTCGTCAAACTGCTGCGCGAGCCTAAGCAAGGCGTCGTCCATGCCCGCAACCGCGGTTTCGATGCTGCCCGCGGCAAGATTATCGGCCGGATCGATGCCGACACGCTGCTGCCGGCCGGCTGGACGGCTCAGGTTCAGGCTATTTTTGACGACGAAGCGGTCAGCGCCGTTTCCGGGGCACCGCATTATTATGATTTCGCCTTGGCCAGTGTGGCTGACGCGGCCGACTTTTATATCAGGGCCAGACTGGCGCGCAAGCTCGGCGATACTAACTTCTTGTGGGGCGCCAATATGGCCGTCCGCCGTTCGGCCTGGCAAAAAGTCCGTTCGCTGCTGTGCGACCAAGGCCAGATGCACGAGGATTTCGACCTCGGCATCCACTTGCAGGCGTTCGGCCTGAGGGTCGCTTACGACGAAACGTTATTAGCCGGCGTGTCGTCCCGGCGGCTCGACACCAGTTTTGCGGACTATGTACGCTACACGCTGGCCAGCCCTAGGACTTATGCTATGCACGGCTTGCGCAGCCGCCGCCATATGTATCCGGTGCTAGTATTATGTTGGCTGATTTATGTACCTGGCCGTCTGATTTACCGCGGTTATGATCCGGCGACGGGGGCTTTTTCGTGGAACCAGCTGCTGGCCGCCAACAGTTCGCGGGTCGACCCGACCATTAACGTCGCTTAAGTTTGCGGGTTGGAAACGTAGCCGCCACTGTCGGTTGGCGTCGGATGGCAGCTGGCCCAGAGACCCTTATGGGCGGCTATGGCGGCCTGTTCGTCAGCCGAGAATTGCGCTGATTTAGTAAATGGAAAATACGGGTAATAAAAACCGTAGCCCTCTTGGATCAGCTTCTCGTTGACCAGCGTTCCGTCCGGCAGGTAAACGTAGCGCAGCAAGCGGTCGTAGCGGTCCCGGTCGGTGCTCAATGAATCCGAAACCAGCCTGACCCGCTGGCTGCCGATCGTGCTCTTGGTAAAGGCGGCCGCGGCCGGCCCGTAACACTGCACCGGCGTGTTAGGCTTGTGCGTTTCGGGCGTGTCGACACCGACGAAGCGGACCTTTTCGACCTTGCCGTTCATGTTGACGGCGATGGTGTCGCCGTCAACGAAGTGGTTGATGCTATACAGTCCGGGCTGGGCGCTGATGGCCGCCTGGCCGGCCCGGCTCAGCCAGCCGCTTTTGTAACTGATTAATAGGCCGCCGGCGATGACAGCCAATAACAATAATATGACGCCCCAGCCGTAATGTTTGCGGTAGTAATGTTTGCCCATGCTAGGGGCTAATTAACGACACCACCTCTCGCCTGTCAAGTTTCAGGCCGTCGATTTTAATGTATTTTTCATTTTCGGCGGGCGGTTCGAGTTTGGCCACGATCGACTCGAACTGCTCTTCGGTCATGCCGACCTGGTAGCCGTTGCGGCTGTCGGTACTGTTGACCGCCCGCCGCTTGGCGGTTTGTTTGGGCAAAGTAATCCATATCAGCACCGTTTCGGCGCCGCTACGCGTAGCGATGTCACGCATCTTCTGCCGGTCGGCGTAGAAGTTAAAGTTCGTGTCATAAACGACGCTTTGGCCGGCGGCCAGTAACTCCCCGGCCCGGCGGTTTAACCGGTCATATAGTTCCAGGCTTTCGGCTTGCGAGTGCGTCGGCCGTTTGAACAGCTTGTGCCGCTCGGCGTCGGCCCAGACGTGTACCGCCCCCGTGGCTTCGGCGATGATCTTGGCGACGGTGGTTTTGCCGGCGCCCGGATAGCCGATGAAGAGGTACAACTTAGGTTTAATCATAACCATTATTGTAGCAAAACCGGGCGCGGGCTTGACAAGTCGTGTTAACGTATTCCTTATATAGTGTTTCTAGAAGTCGATGCCCTTGTTGGCCAGGAATTTGTCGTCGAAGTGGTGCTTGAGCTTGCGCATGTCGGTCGCGATGTCGACCTGGCCGAGTAACTTCTCCGGGAAGTTGCGCCCGGTCAGGCAAAGGCTGGTCTTGGGCGCGCGCTTGGCAATCAGTTTTTCCATATGTTTGACGGTTAGCAGGCCATCGTTGACGGCATTGTTAATCTCGTCGCAAATGACCAGGTCGTAGTCGCCGCTGGCTGCGCAGTGCAGCGCTTCGGCGTAGGTTTCGAGGGCGGCTTCCCGGTGCTGTTCGTCGCTGATATGCTGCTCACTCAGGTCGCCGGCCTGGTAGAAGCCCTTGCCGCCTTTGTAGAAGTGCAGCTGGTCCTTGAACAGGGGCTGGATGTCGCGGATAAAGACGTGCTCGCCGACACCCCAGTATTTAATGAACTGGATAAAAGCGACCTTAGAGCGGTTGCCCAAGGCGCGAACTAATAAGCCGAGCGAAGCGCTGGTCTTGCCTTTGCCGTCGCCGGTGTAAACGATCACGACCGAGTCCTTGGTCTTATAATCCTCGAAAACCATACTTATATAGTATAGCTAAACGAGTTTGTGGGCTTTGAGGGCGGCGTCGATGCGGGGGCGGTCGAAACCGATGATGATGTCGCCGCCGATGTCGAGGACGGGGATGCCGCGCTGGTCGGATTTGTCGACGGCTTCGAGGCCGGCGGCCGGGTCTTTCTCGACGTCTTTGTCGGTGTATTTAACGCCTAGCTTGTCGAGGTATTCCATGGCCGCGTGGCAAAAGGCGCACCACGTCGCGCTGTAAACGGTAACTTGGGGATTGCTCATGCTCTTATAGTATCACTATACTTTGTAAAGTGTCAAAGACCCCTGATTTTGAGCCTAGGGGTTGCGTGATATAGATCACATCTGTTATACTAAGCTTAATGACTAAGACGACCGCGCCTGGCAAGACGCCCTCGCCTGCCGAAACGGCAAAACCTCACTCCGTGGTGGGCGACCAACCCAAAAGCCCGACTATGGTATTTATCGGCGCGGCCCTTGATATGAGCTGGCGGCTGGCGATCGTGGTGTTGGTGCCGGTTATCGGCGGCTTCGCGCTTGACCAGCATTTCAACACCAGTCCGCTATGGAGCATCACCGGCTTCGTGCTGGCGGCAGCGGGCATGTTTATCGTTATCAAGCAAATGCTGCGGGCAGTCAGCCAGATACCGGTAGTTAAGAAGGGGCAGCCCTCATGATCGGCAGCCTGTTGAGTCGTTTCGCCGACAGCGGGCCGGTCGTGCACGTAGCACCGCTAGGTGTTTTCCACTTGGGCGGGCTGGCGATTACCAACTCTATACTTTATGGCTGGGTTTGCGCGGCGGCCATCTGTGTCGTTATGATCTCGGTCGCCCGGCGGGTGACGGTTAACCCTAAGGGCGGACTGGTGCAGTTTATCGAGGCTGGCGTGGATTTTATTACTAATCTCGTTGAGAACGCGTTTGACGATAAGCAAGTTGGGCGCAAGTACGTGCCTTTTTTCGTGACTATTTTCTTCTTCGTACTGCTTAATAACTGGCTTGGTCTGCTGCCGATTGTCGGCGAGGGCTTCCAATCGGGCGGCAATCCGCTGCTGCGGCCGTTTACGGCTGACCTCGACGCCACGTTCGCTATGGCCGCGGTAACCATGCTGCTAGTGTACGGCGCTTCGGTTCGCGAATCCGGCGGCCTGCTACGCTACCTGCGGCATTTCTTCGTCGGCAGCCCCAAGAATCCGCTTTACCTGGTGATTGGCTTATTGGAAATGTTCACGGACCTGACAAGAGTTATCAGCCTGTCGCTCCGGCTTTTCCTAAACGTTACGATCGGCGAAATGGTTATCGCCGTTTTCTCTTATCTGGGCCACTTCGCGGCGCCGCTGACCGCCTTACCGTTCACTCTTATCGAGCTCTTCATAGGCGCCCTGCAGGCCTATATTTTCACCATCCTGGCGACCATGTACCTGGCCATCGCTGTCAATCATGCCGAAGAGCATGCCGCTGAAGAAGACTTGACCGAAGATGACGTTCCTGAAACAATGGGGGCAACAGCCTCGGGAGCAGCACATGGGCAGGCTTAAGAACGGCATCGAAATAATTAAGTTAAATAAGGAGTTAAGCAAATAATATGGTAATCGCAGACGCAGTCAACACAGCAATTATTGGTAAAGGCCTGATGATCGGCGGCGGTTTCGTCGGCCCGGGCATCGGTATCGGCCTGATCGGCGGCAATTACTTGCAGGCCGTCGGACGCAATCCGGAAGCGGCTAAGTTCTTGGGACAAGCCCTGATCTTCGTGGCCATCGTCGAGCTTTTCGGGCTCTTGGCCTTCGCATCAATTTTCATCGTCAAATAAGGAATTAATTCAAGACTAAATGCTACACGCTTTCATGACCTTCGGTGACAGTTCTTCCGGGCTCGGCGCTTTGGGCGTCGACGGGCAGGCTTTCGTGATCCAGTTAATTACTTTTGCCTTGGCTTTTCTGGTGCTGCGGCGCTGGGCTTTCGGGCCGATCCTCAAAGTCTTGCGCGAACGCCGCGAAACGATCGAGAGCGGCGTCAAGCTCGGCGAACAAATGCAAAAGGACAAGGCTGACCTGGAAGCCAAAGTCGAGAAGACCATGCACGAAACCCGCCAGCAGGCCGACACCATTATCGGCAGCGCCCAGGACACGGCCCGCCAGACCGTCCGCGAAGCCGAAGACAAGGCCCGCGACAAGGCGGCCGGCATCCTCAAGGACGCTGAAGAGCGGATCGCCCAAGACACGGCGCGGGCGCGGCAGAAGCTGGAGAAGGACCTGGTCGGCTTGATTTCCGACGCCACCGAAGCCATTATCGACGAAAAAGTCGACGCTAAGAAAGACGCCCAGCTGATTGACCGCGCGCTCAAGGAGCGGCAGACGGCATGAAGCAGCCCCGCACCAAGATTGCCCGCGTCATCGCCGATAAGACGCTTCAGGACGGCTCTTCGAAAAAACTCAGCCGCGAAGTCGCGGCTTACCTATTGAGCGAAGGCCGGGTCAACGAATTGGACTCGGTATTGCGCGACGTGCAGGCCGACTGGGCGGCCGCTGGCTACGTCGAAGTCTTGGCGGCCAGCGCGCATGAGCTGACAGCCGCGGTCAAAGCCGACATCACCAGGCAGGTCAAACATCTGCATCCGGAAGCCAAACAAGTTATCGTGACCGAAGTCCGCGACCCGGCGGTGATTGGCGGCGTCAAGCTAAACTTCGCAAACCAGCAGCTTGACTTGAGCGTCCAGGCGAAACTGAATAAGTTTAAACAATTAGCAGCCACAGGAAAGGATTAAAGCGTGCCAGAACTATCGATTACCGAATTATCAGATGACATCCGGGCGGCGATTGCCGATTTGAAGCAACGGCCGGAGATTGAAAACGTCGGCGTCGTGACCCGTATCGGCGACGGCGTGGCCTGGGTTTACGGCCTCAGCGGCGCCGGTTACAGCGAAATGCTCGAGATCGAGGGCGTCAGCGGCCAGCCAGTCACGGCTTTCGCGCTTAACCTCGGCGAAGATGAGATCGGCGCCGTATTATTGGGCGAAGACACCGAAGTCAAAGCCGGCGCCAAAGTCCGCCTTAGCGGCCAGGTGCTGGAAGTGCCGGTCGGCCCGGAACTGGTCGGCCGCGTCGTCGACCCGCTGGGCAACCCGCTCGACGGTGCCGGCCCGATCAAGGCCAAAGCTACCAGCCGCGTCGAACGTCCCGCCCCAGGCGTACTGGACCGCAAAAGCGTCCACGAGCCGCTGATGACCGGTATAACCGCGGTTGACGCCATCGTGCCCATCGGCCGCGGCCAGCGCGAACTGATTATCGGCGACCGCCAGACTGGCAAGACGGCCGTAGTCGTTGACACCATGGTCAACCAGGCCCGCCAGAAGACCGGCGTCATCAACGTTTATGTCGCCATCGGCCAGAAGCTATCGAAGGTGGCGGCCCTGCAGGAGCGGCTCAAGCGCGAGGGCGTCATGGACCAGACCATCATCGTCGCTACCAGCCCGGCCGACCCGGCCGCCATGCTGTACCTGGCGCCTTACGCCGGCTGCGCCATGGGCGAATATTTCCGCGACAACAAGCAGCACGCTTTGATTATTTACGATGATTTGACCAAGCACGCCGCGGCTTATCGCCAGATGTCGCTGCTGCTGCGCCGTCCGCCGGGCCGCGAAGCCTACCCCGGCGACGTTTTCTACCTGCACTCGCGCTTACTGGAGCGGTCCGCCAAGCTCAGCGACAAGCTCGGTTCCGGTTCGCTGACAGCTTTGCCGATTATCGAGACGCAGGCCGGCGACATCAGCGCTTACATTCCGACTAACGTCATTTCGATTACCGACGGCCAGATTTTCCTCGAGACTAACTTGTTTTACCAGGGTATCCGGCCGGCGATTTCAGTCGGTTTGAGCGTTTCCCGCGTCGGCGGCAACGCCCAGACCAAGGCTATCAAGGCGGCCGGCGGCGGCCTCAAGCTGGCCCTGGCCCAGTTCCGTGAGCTGGCGGCTTTCAGCCAGTTCTCGACCGACCTGGACGCCGAAACCCGGCACACCATCGAGCGCGGCCAGCGCCTGACCGAATTGCTCAAACAGCCGCAGTACAGCCCCTACGCTATCTGGGAAATGTACGCCAGCCTGTACGCCGCCACCCAAGGTGCTTTTGACAGCGTGCCGCTCGAGAAGATCAAGCCGGCCGAAGAGGCCCTGCACCGCGAGCTTAAGAACAAGCACGCCAAACTGATAGCAGCCCTGAACACCGGCGACAAGCCGACCGACGCCCAAAACGACACCGTCCTGAAAGTCGCCAAAGCTATCGCCGACAGCTACAAAACGACCAAGAAAGCCGACAAGGAGTAATAGACCAAGTGGCCAGCACGATTACCCTCAAACGCCGCATCACTTCCATCAGGGGCACGCGGCAAATCACCAAAGCCATGGAGCTGGTCAGCGCCAGCAAGCTGCGGCGCGCCCAAGAGTACGCCAAGCGCAGCCGCGACTACCGCGACCTGGCCTATGACCTGCTCAAGAAGCTTAACGCCATGAGCGAAGTCGAGCGGCTGCCCCTATTCCGCAAGCGGACCGTCAAGAACCGCCTGTATATCGTCATTACCAGTAACACCGGCCTGGCCGGGGCCTACAACGCCAATGTCCTGAAACTCCTGACGCAAGGCCTGCAAAAGGACCGGGCCGGCAAGGTCAAGAGCCACGTCATCACGGTCGGCAGCAAGGCCGCCCAGCTGGCCCGGCGCTTGAGCGACGTTGATTTGATGGCCGTCTATCCGCCGTTTGGCGACCAGCCGACGGCTAACGACATCCGCCCTATTCTTAACACGGTCATTGAGCAATATACGAGCGAGGCGATTGACGAAGTACGGGTACTTTACACTAATTTCAAGTCCAACCTCGTCCAGGAAGTCCAGGACTTGCAGCTGCTGCCGGCGCCCCTTATGGACGTCGATAGCGCGGCCGCGCCAATCAGCAACTTCGAACCGGACGTCGAGACTGTCGTCCAAGAGGTAACCACCCGCCTGATCGAAGCCCAGATCTGGCAAGCCATCCTGGAAAGCCTGGCCTCCGAACACGCCATGCGCATGGTCGCGACCAAGAACGCCACCGATAACGCCAATGACCTGATCGATGACTACACGTTGGCTTTGAACACCGCCCGCCAGGCTACTATTACCCAGGAACTGGCCGAAATCACCGGCGGCGCGGAGGCACTCAATGGCTAAGCTTAAGACAGAAGAAGGAGAATTATAATGGCGACAACAACCAAGGCTAATACGAAAGCCGGCAAAATCACCCAAATCGTGGGCGTGGTGGTGGACATACAGTTCACGACCGACAGCCTGCCGGCAATCTATAACGCCCTGAAACTACAGCTGGACGGCAAAGAGCTGACGCTCGAGGTCGCCCAGCACCTGAGCGAATCCAGCGTCCGGGCTATCGCCCTCGGTTCGACCGACGGCCTGGAGCGCGGCACCGAAGTCACCGACACCGGCGCCGCCATCAGCGTGCCGATCGGCGACAAAACCCTGGGGCGGATGTTCAACGTCACCGGCCAGCCGATTGACGGCAAAGGCGGTACGTTTACCGAAACCGCGACTATCCACAAGACCCCGCCGCCGCTAATCGACCAGTCCGGCCAGGTCGAAATCCTGGAAACCGGCATTAAGGTCATCGACCTGATTTGCCCGATGACCAAAGGCGGCAAGGCCGGCCTCTTCGGTGGTGCCGGCGTCGGCAAAACCGTGCTAATCCAGGAACTGATTAACAACATTGCCAAATTCCACTCTGGCTACTCGGTTTTCGCCGGTGTTGGCGAGCGGACGCGTGAAGGCAACGACCTGTATTACGAGATGGAAGAATCAGGCGTGCTCAAGAACACCTCGTTGGTCTTCGGCCAGATGAACGAACCGCCGGGTGCCCGTTTGCGCGTCGCCCTGAGCGGCCTGACGATCGCCGAAGGCTTCCGCGACAAAGGCAACGACGTGCTGCTATTCATCGACAACATTTTTCGCTACACCCAGGCCGGCGCCGAAGTTTCGGCCCTGCTCGGCCGGCTGCCCTCGGCGGTCGGTTACCAGCCGAACCTGGCCCAGGAAATGGGCCAATTGCAGGAGCGCATCACCTCGACACGCCAAGGTTCCGTTACCTCCGTCCAGGCGGTCTACGTGCCGGCTGACGACCTGACTGACCCGGCCCCGGCGACGACTTTTGCCCACCTGGACTCGACCATCACGCTGAACCGCGCCCTGACCGAAATCGGCATTTACCCGGCCGTCGACCCGCTGGACTCCAGCTCGACTATCCTGGACCCCGAAATCGTCGGCGAAGACCACTACAAAGTCGCCCGCGAAGTCCAGCGCGTCCTCCAGCGCTACAAAGACCTCCAGGACATCATCGCCATCCTGGGCATGGAAGAACTGTCCGACGAGGACAAGCAGTTGGTTTACCGGGCCCGCAAGATCCAGCGTTTCCTGAGCCAGCCGTTCTTCGTGGCCGAACAGTTCACCAATAACCCCGGCCAATACGTCAAACTGGCTGATACCATCCAGGGCTTCAAAGAAATTCTTGACGGCCAGCACGATGACAAGCCGGAAAGCGCTTTCTACCTCAAGGGCAGCATCAAGGACGTCAAAGCCGCCAAAGCCGGAGACAAGTAAGCGTGTTCCATTTCCAGCTGGTCAGCCTTAGCGGCAAGCAATTCGACGAAGACGTCTATGAAGTTATTTTGCCGACGCTGGACGGCGAAATCGGCGTCCTTCAGGACCACATGCCGCTAGTTAGCGTCGCTAGGACGGGAGTCATCGCTGTCCGCCGCAACCCCAGAGACCCCGACAGCCAGCGCGATTACTTCGCGACCAACGGCGGCGCCATAGAAGTCGAGAACAACACCTTGAGAGTATTAGTCGACGAGGCTGACCACGCCGACGACATTAACGAAGCCGAAGTCCAAAAAGCCCTCGAGCGTGCCCAGAAGATGAAAGCCGAAGCCAAAGACCAGATCAGCCTGGAGCATGCCCAGAACCTCATGGACCGCCAGGCTGTCCGCCTGCAGGTCGCCGGTCTGCGCCGCCAGCAGCACCGCAAGCGCTAGAAAGCGCCGGGCCGGATCTTGATATTAATCAGTTCGCGGACTTTGACGACGTCTTTTTCCAATTGCCCAGCATCCTGGTTGCTCAAGATGCCGTCGACGATCAGCTGGCCGCCGTTGTTGGCGAACAGGGCTATGTTGCCCGCTTTGGCATGGAGGGACAGGTAGACGACGCTGTCGAGCTGGCGGGCCTGCTCCAGACCTTCGATTGATATGATCTCGCCCTCTTCGTCGGCGTAGATGTTAATACCGGCGGCGTGGCTGATCGGTTTGCCGGGCATGGTCGGTTTGATACCGACCCGGACAGCCAGGTCGTTATAGAAATGCTGGATGCCGTAGGCCTCCCGGTACAAAGGTTCACGGTAGCCGCCGATGCGTGCGCCGACCTCGATGATTTTCCAGCCTTGGGGCGTCCGGAAGAGTTCGATATGGGTGGTCGTGGATCTCAAGTTGAGCGCTTTGATAGAGGCCGTCGAGGCGGCAAAAGCGCCGTCAATCTCCGATTGCGGCAAGCCGGTCGGCACAATGTGCCGGTAGCTGTAAAAGCCGGGCAGGCCAAGCGAATGGGCGGTAATTACTTTCACAATCGGCAGGCAGAAAACTTCGCCGTCGGGCATGACGTAGGCATCCGTCGAATACATTTCGCCTTGCATCATCTCTTCGACCAGGACGCTCGGCTTAACGTTGCGGTGCTTGCGGGCGTAAACGTCCTGGATGACCTTAAACGTATGTACCAGGCAGTCTTTGAGCTGCTGCTCGGTGTCGCATTCGGTGACCAGCAGCGCGTCCTGGAGGTCGCTGGGCTTAACGATCAGCGGATAGGCGAAACCTTTGACCAGTTCCTTGAGCTTCGGTAGGTCGCTTTCTTCCATGTACTGGTACAGCGGCGTCAGTTTCTTGTCATAGTTGCTGAGGCGGTCACGCATCAGGGGCTTCTCGGTAGACCATAGCAGCGAGGTTTCGGACGGCGTGTTGACGTAAGGCACGAACGGGACGACCTGGCGTAAGCGGTGCATCGCGTCTTCGTAGCGGCAGGTGACGGCCAAGAGGCGGCTGGCATAAGGTTTCAACGCCTGTTGCAGCTCGTCTGGGTTGTCGAAGTCGCAAATTACCTCTTCGAACAGGCCGCTGCCGTCTTTGGGCCGGCCGGCAAAACCGGCGTAACCCGTGTGTACTAGCGACAAACCTTTCAAGTCCCTGCCCATCTTCCGGCTAAGGGTTTTGACGGCTTCCACGAGAGCGGGTTCAACCGTGTTGATAGTTAGGATGGTATCCCGATCTGGCATTCTTTTTCTCTCCTGATTTCTGTTGGCCGTAAGGGTGGTACGGCAGCATACGGGGCTGTTTATGGCCGGTATGTAAGGATGATATTTATCACAAATAGAGAATTATACTCCACTGCGATTATCGGCGCAACGCGGTTTTTGCAACGTTCCGAAAATCATGGGCCGCCTGGCTGATTAGCGGCAACCGTTGCATCGGCCGGACTGCCCGACGACGAAATATTTATAAAGGTAACCCTTTACGAGACCCCTCATTTGTGATATATTTCACTCTTAAGATTTACGTACTACAGCGGTACGTTTTAAACCTAGGCATAGAAAAACTGTCATGAAATACCAAGTTACCGTTTACGACCAAATGTTATCCGACGTAGTCCAGAAATATTCCAAGCTCATATTTAATTATCCTAAAGACAAGATATGGAACCCCAAGGGCGTTTCACTTCAGCGGCGGATAGCTGCCGACCCGGCTTTCGGTAAAAAGGTTGATAAGGCCCTGCGGCCGGCCAATATAGAGAAATACCTTGTCAAGCAAGACAGTGCGGCCCCCGCCCGCTGCATCGACGGCCGCCTCATAGCCGGCTGGGACCAAGATGACGCCATCCGCCAGGGTACGCTAGGCCCGAAGCTGGCCGGCGGTACCGTCCACGCGGCCCTGGCCCACCGTATAGTCGACAGCGAGCATATGCGGGAAAACCTTTTGTTCGAGGAAGACCTCAAGTATGTTATCCAGCGTTTCAAAGAAGTCGGCCTCGGTTCGGGCGGCCACATTGACTATAACCAAACGGGCTCCAATACCGGTTGCGGCGCCGTCGATAACATCAACCTCATACTTGACCGGCTGCAGCGGCCCGAGCACCAGGAGCAATTGCGCGAATTAACGCGTCTTATTCTGGGTGATTCATACGACGGCAAAGATACGATTAACGAAGTCATCGGCCGGATCCTGTACCTGGACGCGCTTAAACCGACTTATATGCCGAAGGAAAATAATGATCCCCATGGTGAATTCATATACAAGAAAACGGTTATGAAGACGTTGAAGGAAGAAGCCAAGCGTAGCCGCGAGGTGGTGCCGGCTCTCGTCGGCCCGCATAACGAAGTCGCTATTATTTTAAATTTCGTATCGGGTACGACCTTCGACAACGACCGTTTCAGCCACGATAACGATAATAAGATCCAGGTTTTCGGCTGGGACGTCTGGCATATGTACGAAGAAGCCAGCCGGCTTTATGTTTACGACATGCATGCTTCGGTTAACAAACAGCGCGAAGCCATCGATATGCGGGTCAAGTACGTGACGACCAGGACTTTGCTTGGCGTGTCGACTTTGATGGTGTTGACCGATGGCTCAGTCAGGCTGCTAGCCATAACAGATAAGTAAGCCCTCGAATAACAGTTAACGGCCCAAAGGCTTTACAAACG
>JGI20206J14855_1000401_pt1 | contig 15316 bp, 13 predicted proteins | sample NGESurdeep092012_6_FD_14855 | JGI IMG/M metagenome (IMG submission 14855) | reverse complement strand
TTTAAGAACCAACAAACACTTGGTAAGACCGACCGTTATGGAAATAAAGGAACAGGGATAGGCCTTGCTAAAATAAAAGATCTGATAGAATCAATGGGAGGAAATATTTCTGTTGCTTCCAGGTTACAAAAAGGAACCGATTTCAAAATTTGCATTCCTCAACATCAAAATAAATTATCTGCATAGAAATAGCGCAGGTAATCCGATAAAATTAGCTGTAATATTTTCTCATCTTTTCTTTAATCTTTTCAGGCATCTCACAGCGCTTCATCGTTTTGGCATCCATAAAATATAAAGTCACATCTCCTACATTCAATAATTTTTCTTTTTCATTGTAGATTTCACTGTGAAAAATAATTCTATGGTGCTCGGGCATTTCTTTTACAGAAGTAACCACAATAATGAGATCATCGTATAAAGCAGGACGCACAAACCTGCTGTGGATCTCTGTTACAACCAGTAGCACTCCGTCAGCTTCTATTTCCTTATATGTCAACCCGAGGCTGCGCAAAGCTTCAGTACGTCCTATTTCATAAAATTGCGCATAATGGCCATGGTATACTACACCCATCTGATCAGTGAGCGCATAATGTATCCGGATTTGTGTTTTTGAAGTGAACATTTTATTTTATTTCTCCCTCTCCAACCCTGGAGAAGTGATCGGGGGTGAGGGATCATTTTCCAATCAACCCATCCAAACTTACTTTTCCAGGCCCGCAAAATAATATAGTAATGGTTGCAGCAAGATAAAACATTCCTCTTTCACCTTGTGCAAAAATGTGTGAATTAGAGGCTATAAATACCACTACACACATTCCTATAATGATAGGAATACATGCCAATCGTGTGAATAATCCTAAAATTAATAATACACCACAAATTAATTCAGCAATAATAATGAGGGAAAGAGAAACAGTAGAACCCAAATGCATAAAATTAATAAAACTATATTTTAGTGTACCGAATTTTACCAGTTTTTGATACCCATGATTAGCAAGTAATAACCCTACAAAAAATCGCAGAACTAACATGCCAAAATTGAAAGACCCATGAGAATATTTTGTGGAAAGGAATTTTTTCATAATTTTTTTACAATTGTGTTAACAAAGATTTACGCAATTTAAAGTGTTTTTAATTTCATTCAAATATTTTTGGATAAACAATTGCGGAATGTGGTTTGTACTTTTGCGTGAATTATAAATTTCATTTCCTTTTTATATTGATTTAATTATTTTATAATCAGTCATGAAAATAAAAATCATAAAATTGATGACCCGTTTCTTTCTTCCATTTGCATTAACTCTTCTTTCCGTTTCATGTTTTTCGCAGGCGAATTATAATGTAACTGATCCCGAGAAAAATTTTAAAACCGCCAAAGATTATTTTATCCAGGGCGAATACAGTCTCGCGTATCCATTATTGAAACCCTTACTGGACAAGTATCCTGAAAACACAAAGAGCAGTCATGCCTATCTAAACCAGGATGTGGAATATTATTATATTGTATGCGAACTGAAGTTAAACCAGCAAATTGCAGAAGACCAGGCCAAACGTTTTATAGATGCCGCTGACAATGAACCACGCCAGCAATTGATGAGCTTTTATCTTGCCCAGTATTTTTTTACAAAGAACGATTATGCGCGCGCAATTATTTATTATGAAAGAGCAGGTTACAATAATCTGAGCAATGAAGAAATTGCTGATTCAAAATTTGAACTGGCTTATTCTTATTTTAATGTGGGCCGCTTTGATGATGCCAAACCACTATTCAATGAAATTCATCAATTGCCCGGCAATAAATATTATTACGATGCTAATTATTATTATGGATATTTAGCTTACCGGGATCATGATTATAATGAAGCGCTAAGGTCGTTTCAAATAGTAGAATCTATTCCCAAATACAGGAGCATGGTTCCTTACTACATAGCCCAAATCTATTATTTCCAGGGCAATAAAGACCAGGCATTGAGATATGGAGAAAGCAAATTATCGCAGGATAATCTTTATTACAGGAAAGATCTTAGTTTATTAATAGGACAGATCTATTTTGAGGAAAAGAAATTCTCAAAAGCGTTGCCCTTGCTGGAGTCTTATGTAAACAACAGTGACAAAGTTTCCAAAGAAGTAATGTATGAATTGAGTTATTGTTATTATGATGCCAACCAGGTGAATAAAGCCATTGAAGGTTTTAAACAACTCAGTAATGAGAAAGATTCGCTGGGACAAAATTCCATGTATTTACTCGGCGATCTGTATTTAAGAACTGATCAGAAAGAAAATGCCAGGAATGCATTTCTTTATAGCGCAGACAATGGAAGCAATCGCAAACTGCAGGAAATATCAAGGTTCAATTATGCCAAACTCTCTTATGAATTAGGCTACCAGGATATCGCATTAAGTTCAATGAATAAATTTCTTGATCTCTATCCAACTTCTGAATATGCAAATGAAGCAAAAGAAATTGTGATCAATCTCCTGGCTAATACCAATAATTATGCACAGGCGCTGGCAATGTATCAATCATTTAATAAGCCAACTCCTACAATGTTGAGAGTATATCCGAAAATTATGTTTGGACTCGCTACTCAAAATATTAATGATCAAAAACTAACAGATGCCGATGACCTGCTTACCAAAATTATTAAAGACCCCAATGCAGGATCTGTGTTACCCTTTGCTGATTTTTGGAAAGGAGAAGTTGCGTTTAGGCTTTCCCGTTATGACGAGGCCATTAAATATATAAGTGATTATCTCCAATATGGTGGCGTACAAGGTGAGGCCAATCCCCGAAATGCCAGGTATGTTCTTGGATATAGCTATTTGAAAATAGAAAATTATTCCCAGGCATTAGCTAATTTTAAACAGGTGGCTCCTGTTGTATCGCCTAATTCCTCAACTTTGGAACAAGATGCTTATGTGCGCACCGCCGATTGTTATTTCATGCAAAAAAACTATGCTATTGCTAAAAAAATGTACCAGGATGTAATCAATAACGGATTATCACAAAGCGATTATTCCCTATACCAGGTGGCTCTAATCAATGGAATCAATAATCCGGAAGCAAAAATAAAAACGTTCAACACACTTGTACAACGCTATCCGCAAAGTGACCTGGTTACTGCATCCTATATGCAAATTGCTAATGCCTATATGGTACAGGAAAAATTCCAGGATGCCATTCCTTACCTCAATAAAATATTAGACATCAAATTGGCTGCCAGCCAGTATCCTAACGTCTATCTCAAACTGGGGCTTGCTTATTATAATTTGAATAATAATGATGAAGCTTTAAAAGATTATCAAAAGCTCGTAACTCTTTATCCGCAGTCTAACGAAGCCAACGAAGCTCTGGACAACATGAAAAATATTTATGTAGAAATGGGAAGGCCAGGTGATTATGTTGATTTTGTAAGAAAAGCAGGAAAAGTAATCAGCGTTACAGAAGCGGATTCTTTGACTTATGCGGCTGCGGAATTAAAATATTCAAACAGCGATTGCGCGGGAGCTATCACCGCATTTAATAATTATCTTACCTCCTATCCGCAGGGAGCTTATATATTAAAAGCTAATTTTTACAAAAGCGAATGTTTTTTAAAAAATAAAGATTTTCAAAATGCAGTAACCGGTTATGAAGCAGTTGTAAATATGGGGAGCAGCCCCTTTGCAGAAAGAGCCGCATTGGAAGCTGCACGCATTTATTATTTTGAGCTAAAGGATTATCAAAAATCCACTATTTATTTTACCAAATTACTAAGTCTTGCCACCACACCTGAGGATCAAATGGAAGCATTGCGTGGATTGGTAAGAAGTTATTACCAGACAAAAGATTACACACAGGCCAACAATATCGCCCAGGAATTACTCACCAAAAAAGGAATCAGTAGCGACGATAAAGCAATCGCCAACCTGGTGTTAGGGAAATCATTACAGGCAAATAACCAATACGACCAGGCCATTGCGGCATTTAAGCAGGTAGCTGCCATTAATAAATCTGAATGGGGAGCAGAAGCCCGTTATGAAACAGCGAATTGTTATTACTCACTCAACCAGCTTTCTGTTGCAGAAAAATCTGCGATGGAAGTTATAAAAGTTACAAGCTCTTATGATTATTGGGTTGCCAAAGCTTATATATTATTGGGTGATATTTTTCTGAAACAGAAAGATTATTTCAATGCAAAAGCAACTTATAAAAGCGTCGCCGATAATGCAATCATTCCTGAATTGAAAAAAGAAGCGCAGGATAAATTGAATATTGCTATTGGTGAAGAACAACAAAATTCTAAAGTAGATACCACATCCGGAAATAAATAACAAACTATCAACAAATGCCCGACATGTTTAAAAAATTGATGATGAATAACTCTTTGCACAAAATAATTTTTCTGTTGCCACTATGTTTTTTATTCTGCAACTCGCACGCACAGGATACTACCAGAAGGCAAACTATCGAAATTACATCGTCATACAAACCTTCTTTACTCAATAGTGTAAAGATCAATTTAAATGCGTCTCCGATTACCCCGGACACTTCGCGGCCGCGTCTTGCTTATTTTATTCCGCCGCAAAATTTATTTTATTCCTATCAACCTATCGCTTTAAAACCGCTTGCCCTGCAGACAGATACTGCATTAAAACTTGGCGACCGCAACCAGTTGAAAGCAGGATTTGGTAATTATACCACTCCTTATATTTCGGGCACTTTTAGTTTTGGTGATGGCAAACACAATCTTGGTAATATATATGGGGATTATATTTCGTCGCGCGGTAAAATACAAAACCAGGATTTTAGCGAAATTAATTTAAAAGGAACAGGCAGTATTTTTACAGAAAAGAATGAAACTTATGCGGGCATTGGCTTTGCACAACATGAATACTACCAATATGGTTATGATCACGACCTTTATACTTTTAATAAAACCGACATCATCAGAAGTTACCAGGATCTTTTTGCAAGTGTGGGATACAGGAATATTGCACCCAATGATTTGGGCATTAATTATGATCCACACCTCGAAGCGCATGCATTTTCCCGCGAAGGTCAAGCCGATGAAACTACTTTGATTTTGAATTTGCCCGCGGAGAAAAGATTCTCAGATGCCGTTTCTTTCAAAATAACTGCATCGGGAAATTTTTCTAAATACCAATTAAAAAATGCCTCCTCTACCATCAGCAACAGCTTGTTTCAATTGGCTCCTGAATTAACTTATTATAGTAAACAATTTACTTTTCATGGTGGCATATCTCCTACCTGGAATAATGGCGTATTGTCTGTTTTGCCCAACATATACGCCGAAGCGCAATTACCGGATAATGTGCTGATGATACAGGCCGGATTAGTAGGCAGGTTTATTCCCAATAGTTTCAGAACCCTCAGCGCTGAAAATCCTTATATGCAGGATCCTCTTTTCATGAACAATACCAAAGAAGTTCAATTCTACGGAGGCATAAAAGCTACTGTGGGCAAGCATTTCAACTTCAATGCGAAAGCGGCGTTTATCGCGTACCACGATATGCCATTGTTTATAAATGATTCGATTATTGGAAACAGTTTTTATATAAGCAATGAAAGTAAGATGAAGGATCTGCAAATTCATGGTGACTTGAATTTCATCAGCCAGGATAAATTTACCGTTACCGGAGCGCTGGATATGAATTCATACACAGCCTTGCATGATAATGCCAAAGCATGGGGATTATACCCATTGAAATTAACAGGCTCATTAAGATGGAACGCATTTCAGCAGTTGTTATTAAAAGCAGATCTCTCAGCATTTTCAGGAGCAAAGGCGCTATTAAAAAATGGCGATGTAAAAAATATGAAAGGAGGTACAGACCTGAGTGCAGGTGCAGAATTCAAACTTAATAAGCAATTTAGCGTATGGCTCGACATGGATAATATTTTAAACAGTAAATATGAAATATGGAATAATTATCCTGTGTATGGATTCCAGGTAATTGGCGGCCTTTTGATACATTTTTAAATATAAATATTGATTCCAAAGGGATACCTACTCAAGACAATAAATCCATTTCGCTGTCAACGATCTAAACTTTTTTTTAAATAATCCTCTTTATAAAATCCATTAAAATAAAATGTAGATATTTGTAGCTATGCAGGATCTGATAACTTCATTTATAATTCAGTCAAAAGAATGCAAACTTGCAGGCATTGGCATGTTTCGCAGTATCACTGCGCCTGCCGAACCGGACATAGCAAGCAAAACAATATCTCCACCCTTAATGGAAAAACTTTTCTCCGGCAAGGAAGAAAAAATTTCTGATGAACTGGTAAAATATATAGCCGCAAAAAAGAAAATTTCACATGATGAAGCCCTGGCCAATATTAAAGAATGGTGTGATGATACAAAATCAAAATTAAAACTTGGAGAAGAAATATTTTTTCAATCCTTGGGAAGTTTAAAAAAAGAAGCTTCGGGGAATATTTTATTTCGTAACCAAAACTCAGCTCTCTTTTTTCAACCCATTCCAGTTGAAAGAGTCATCCATAAAAACAGTGAACATAAAATGCTGGTAGGCGACAAAGAAACCACTTCATCTGTAATGAGTCATTACTTTGACAAAGAAGAAACAGAAGTAAAAAAGAATCACTGGAAAATGATTTCAATAATACTTTTGACAATTAGCGTATTACTTTTGTTCTTTTATTTTTACCAACATTCCTTTTCATTTTCATCTATAGGAAACCAGGGGAAAATATCTCCACAATTATCCCCTGCCACCTATTCAACTCAATAGTTTTACAAGGTTTTTTCTCATGTTAATTTATACGAAATGATTGTGTACGATTTGTGTCCCAATTGCGGCAGTAAAAATATTTCTTTCATAATTTCTGCAAAAGATCATACTCTTTCAGGTGAAGAATTTGAAATTTGGGAATGTAAAAATTGTACACAAAGATTTACACAAAATATTCCGGGCAAAGAAAATATCGGAACCTATTACCAGTCTAAAAATTATATTTCCCATAGTGATACTTCCACAGGATTTGTGAATAATATGTATCATAAAGTAAGGAAACATACACTTATTCAAAAAAGAAAATTAATTGAAAAAACTACCGGGAAAAAACAAGGAAATATTTTAGATGTAGGCGCCGGCACCGGGGCATTTTTAAATACCATGAAGATGGCAAACTGGAAGGTAACCGGTATAGAACCTGACAAAAATGCCAGGGAAAAAGCAAAAGAGTTATATGGGATTCACATTGAAGAATCTGAAAAAATGAATTCACTTCCTTCGCAAAGCTTTGATGCCATTACACTGTGGCATGTATTAGAGCATGTACACGATTTGCATGAAAATGCAGAACAACTAAAAAATCTTTTATCTGCCAATGGAAAACTTTTTATCGCAGTTCCGAATTACACATCGAGCGATGCTAAAATCTATAAAGAATTTTGGGCTGCTTATGATGTTCCCAGGCATTTATATCATTTCTCGCCATTGGCAATGAAAAATCTATTGCAAAATCATGGATTGAAAGTTGAAAAAATAAAACCAATGTGGTTCGACAGTTTTTATGTAAGTATGCTAAGTGAACAATATAAAACAGGCAACTCTCATCCATTAAAAGCAATACTCAATGGGAGTATCTCAAACCTTGAGGCTCTTTTCAATAAATCAAAATGCAGCTCACTGATCTATATTGCATCCCTGGAATAATTACAGTTATAGGTGTATTTCTTCATTTACGGTGACTAGTATGGCTAAATTGTTTCATTGTTAAATTGTTATACTGAAATTTCAACTATTTGTTTGTTTACTGTGTTTAGGTGTGGATTTCAAATTGTCGCCCTGATTGGATGCTTGTGAATGTCAAAATTGTTGCATTGTTAAATTGTTGTGCATAAATTTCCTAACAAAATATTTACAAAAAATAAGCTCTAATAATAATTTATATATTATTTTTGCTTTTTGATTTTAATAAAACTTTAGAACAAGACTTGAAAACAAATATTTCATATCCATTCTTTTCCCCGGCAACGGTATATCTATTTCGACGTGGATGCTGATAGGCCGAGCCGTTCAAAACCGCCCCTATCAGTGAAAAAAAATCCACCGCCCCATTCTTTTTTTTTCAAAAATTAAATTTAATGCAAATTGGAACAATCAAATATAATTGTTCGTGTTGCAATTCCTGATGATATAATTCACGCATCTACCATTACAGACGAAATGGCTTCGTCTGCCCAGGCGCGTGGTACAGGAATAGCTAAGCGTTCACCAGAATATATATCGCAGAAAATGATAGAAGGCAAAGCTGTCATCGCCGTTACCAAAGAAAATAAATGGGTTGGCTTTTGTTATATCGAAGCATGGGGTCATGAGAAATTTGTAGCCAACAGTGGACTTATTGTAGCGCCGGAATTTAGAAAGACCGGGATAGCGAAAAATATTAAACAAAGAATTTTCGCGCTTTCACGCGAAAGGTATCCCAATGCAAAGATCTTTGGTCTTACCACCGGCCTGGCAGTAATGAAAATCAACAGCGACCTGGGTTACGAACCGGTAACTTATTCAGAACTTACGGACGATGATAAATTTTGGGAAGGTTGTAAAAGTTGTGTGAACTATGATATACTAATGAGCAAAGACAGAAAAAACTGTATGTGCACTGCCATGCTTTATGATCCCAAAGATCATTATACACCCGAAGAAACAGCCAAAGATTTTAAGAAAAAATCGAAGCTGTATGAAAGGTTTATGCGCCTGAAAAAAAACAAACTAATTAATTATTGGACAAAGAAAAGATCTGAAAAAGCAAAATCCATTTTAAGTTTTTTCTTCCACATGTAAATTTTGAATTGATGAGTAAAAAAGTAGTAATTGGTTTTAGCGGAGGATTAGATACTTCCTATTGTGTAAAATATTTTACTGAAGATCTTAAATACGAAGTGCATAGTATTATTGTAAATACCGGGGGATTTTCAAAAGAAGAATTAGATAAGATAGAAAATCATGCGAAAGCGCTTGGCGTAACATCGCATACCACCATTGATGCAACAAAAAGTTATTACGATACCATCGTGAAATACCTCGTGTTCGGAAATGTATTAAAAAATAATACGTATCCATTAAGCGTAAGCGCAGAAAGAGTTTCGCAGGCCTTGCATATTGCTGCACATGTAAAAAAAATTGGCGCTGATGCAGTTGCGCATGGCAGTACCGGCGCCGGGAACGACCAGGTAAGATTCGATATGATCTTTCATATTATGATTCCCGGGATAGAAATCATTACACCTATCCGCGATCTGCAATTATCAAGACAGCAGGAAATTGATTACCTTAAATCGAAAGGCGTAAAAATGAATTTCGGAAAATCGGTTTACTCTGTCAATAAAGGATTATGGGGCACCAGTGTTGGCGGAAAAGAAACCTTATCTTCAAATGGAATGTTGCCTGAAGATGCATGGCCTACCCAATTGAGCAAACATACGAACGAAGAGATAAAATTGCATTTTGAAAAAGGTGAATTAACGGGTATTAATGATAAAACATTTGATGAGCCTGTAAAAGCTATTCAATATTTACAAACCATTGCCGGGCCTTATGCCATTGGCCGCGATGTACATGTAGGCGATACCGTTATAGGTATCAAAGGAAGAGTTGGTTTTGAAGCGGCCGCACCGATGTTAATCATTAAAGCGCACCATGCTCTGGAAAAAAATGTGCTTACAAAATGGCAATTAACCATTAAAACACAGCTTGCCGATTTTTATGGAAACTGGCTGCATGAGGGCCAATTGCTTGATCCGGTAATGCGAGACATTGAATCATTTTTTACTGCTTCCCAACAAAATGTAACGGGAGACGTATTTTTACAACTAATGCCATACCGTTTCCAGGTTACAGGCATTGAGTCCCCATTTGATCTGATGAATAGTAAATTTGGAAAATATGGTGAAATGAATACAGGCTGGAGCGGCCAGGATGTAAGAGGATTTAGTAAAATATTTGGTAATCAGACAGCAATTTACCATGCTGTACAAAGTAGCAATAATGAATCATAAAATAAAAATAGGGATCATCGGTGGTGCAGGTTACACAGGAGGCGAGTTGATACGGTTACTGCTTAATCATCCTTCCGCGGAGATTATTTATATACACAGTAAAAGTAATGCAGGTAAACATCTACACACTGTACACCAGGATTTGGTGGGAGAAACTGATATGCAGTTTTCCCATGAAATGATTGATGATATTGATGTACTTTTTTTATGCGTAGGTCATGGAGATTCTTTAAAGTTTATGGAAGAAAATAAGATACCTAAACATATAAAAATTATCTCTCTTTCCCAGGATTTCAGGTTAAAAGAAAATTCAACTTTCAAAGGAAGGAAGTTCGTTTATGGACTTCCGGAAATAAACAGGGAAGCAATAAAAAAATCTTCCAATGTGGCTAATCCAGGTTGTTTTGCTACCTCGATAGAGCTTGGTTTGTTGCCATTTGCTAAAATGAATTTGTTACAGGATGTATATACTACCGGCATTACAGGTTCCACAGGCGCAGGCCAGTCCCTGAGTGCCACATCTCATTTTTCATGGCGCGAAAATAATGTACAGGCATATAAATCATTGACACATCAACACCTCAATGAAATTAATGAAACCTTAAAATCAGTTTCAGGAAAAACAACGCCTTCTATACATTTCGTTCCCTGGCGCGGAGATTTTACAAGAGGTATCTTCATTACTTCACAACTAAAATGTGCTGAAACACTTCATGAAATGTATCATGCATTTGAAAAATTTTATGAGGGGCATCCCTTTGTAAAAATAACTCATGACCCTATTTTTTTAAAACAGGTAGTGAATACCAACAATTGTTTTATCAACCTGGAAAAAGCAGGTGACATTTTGGTAGTTCATTCAGTACTTGACAATTTATTAAAAGGGGCAAGCGGCCAGGCCGTACAAAATATGAATCTTATGTTTGGCAAAGAAGAAATAGAAGGATTGAAATTAAAAGCAAATTATTTTTAAATAGTAGGAACGCGCCGCGGCGCGATCCCACATCGCGGCGCGATCCCACATCGTAGCGAGATCATAGAAAAAAATATTAAAATGAAATTATTCGACGTTTACCCCATCAATGACATCAATATCGTAAAAGCTCATGGCTCCTATGTTTGGGACGATAAAGGAAATAAATATCTTGATATGTATGGCGGCCATGCAGTAATCAGTATTGGCCATACGCATCCGCATTGGGTGCAAAAAATCAAAGACCAGTTAGATAAGATTGCATTCTATTCCAATTCAATAAAAATACCTTTGCAGCAGGAACTGGCAGATAAATTGGGCGATGTGTCCGGAAAAAATAATTATCAATTATTTCTTTGCAATTCCGGTGCAGAAGCCAATGAAAATGCATTGAAACTCGCTTCATTTCACAATGGCCGCAAAAAGATAATTGCGTTCACAAAAGCTTTTCATGGCCGTACTTCACTGGCTGTTGCAGCCACTGATAATCCTTCTATCGTAGCCCCGGTAAACAAAACAGAAAATGTAGTTTTTCTTCCTTTTAATGATGAAGATTCGTTGAAAGATTATTTTGAAAAACATGGAGAAGAAATATGTGCAGTAATTATCGAAGGCATACAGGGTGTGGGCGGTATAAGGGTTGCATCAAAATCCTTTTTGCAACTCATCCGTAATTTATGTACCAAATATGGATCTGTTTTTATTGCAGATTCCGTTCAATGTGGATATGGAAGAACCGGGAAATTTTATTCTCACGATCATGCAGGAGTAAACGCAGACATCTATTCGATGGCAAAAGGAATGGGGAATGGTTTCCCCATTGGCGCCATATCCATCTCTCCCGAAATAGCACCCAAACATTTTATGCTGGGCACCACTTTCGGAGGCAGTCACCTGGCATGTGCCGCTGCCATAGCCGTTTTGGAGGTAATCGAAAAAGAAAACCTGGTAAGTAATGCAGAAAAGATTGGCAGTTATCTGCTGACAGAAATAGAAAAAATACCACAGCTAAAAAATGTACGGGGCAAAGGCCTGATGATTGGATTTGATGTTCCGGATGAATTAAGCGATTTGAAAAAGAATCTTTTGCAAAAACATAAAATATTTACTGGTGCAGCAAAGCCGAATGTAATACGACTATTGCCTTCTCTCGCTTTAAACAAAAATGACGCAGATAAATTTTTGAAAGCGTTAAAAGAAGAAGTTTCATTTCTTGTTTTAGAAACAAAGAATGTATCCGCCTCAATAAATGCTTAATCAATTGTTCATTTAAATCAATAAATAATAAACTATTGAAAAATTTCCTTTCAGTACGCGATGCAGGTAACATAGATGACCTGGTAAAATCAGCTTTGTACTTTAAAAAAGATCCTCTTGCAAAACAAACTTTGGGCAAAGGGAAACGTATTGGTTTATTATTTCTGAATCCAAGCATGCGTACAAGGCTAAGTACTCAAATAGCTGCGCAGAATCTCGGCATGGAATCTATTGTTTTCAATGCAACACAGGAAGGATGGTCATTCGAGTTTGAAGACAGGGCTATCATGAATGGAACTACTGCCGAACATGTAAAAGACGCCGCGCCGATACTGGGAACCTATTTTGATATTCTTGGTGTGCGCACTTTTCCTACTTTAAAAAACCGTGACGAAGATTATGCTGAAAAGATACTCACTCAATTTGTAAAATATTCAGGCATTCCTGTGGTAAGCCTCGAAAGCGCAACCGTACATCCTTTACAAAGTTTAACTGATATCATTACTATTTCAGAGCATCTTCCCATAAAAAATAAAACAAAACCAAAAGTGGTTTTAACATGGGCGCCACATGTAAAGCCTTTACCACAGTGTGTTGCCAATAGTTTTTCAGAATGGGTAAATGCCTGGGGGCACGCTGAATTTGTAATTGCCAATCCCGAAGGCTATGATCTTGACAAGCGTTTTACTAAAGAGGCAATCATTACTAACGACCAGGCACAAGCGCTAAAAGATGCGGATTTTGTGTATGTAAAAAACTGGAGCAATTATAATGATTACGGAAAAATAATTCCCGTGGAAAAAGACTGGATGCTAACTAATAAAAAACTCGAAATTACTAATAACGCAAAAGTAATGCATTGCCTTCCGGTGCGCAGAAATGTAGAACTAAGCGATGAAGTATTGGATGGGCCCCACAGTATAATTACAGAAGAAGCCGGCAACAGAATATGGGCTGCACAGGCTGTATTGTCGGATATCTTAAATGGCTTATCATGACACAGTTTTCTGATAATAAAGAGCAATTATTCATCATAAAAATTGGCGGTAATGTAATTGACGATCCCAATCAGCTCGATTCATTTTTAAAAGATTTTGCAAACGTTACAGAGAAAAAGATATTAGTTCATGGCGGCGGAAAAATCGCAACAGCTATTGGTGAAAAGTTAGGGATTCAATCTAAATATGTTGATGGCAGAAGAATAACTGATGATGAAACCATTGATCTTGTTACAATGGTTTATGGAGGATTGGTGAATAAAAAAATAGTTGCTCAATTGCAATCCATTCATTGCAACGCAATAGGAATTACCGGGGCTGATGCCAATTTATTACCAGCCAAAAAACGTCCCGCAAAAGAAATCAACTATGGCTGGGTGGGCGATATAAACGGGGATGAACTCAATTCAGCAACCTGGAAATTATTTTTGGAGAACGGCTTGACACCGGTTGCAGCGCCACTTACACACGACAGCAATGGCCATATTCTCAATACCAATGCGGATACCATAGCATCAGTAATTGCAGTTAATTTATCTTCTTCTTATCATGTAACGCTTATTTTTTGTTTTGAAAAAAATGGTGTTTTGGAAAACGTGAATGATGAAAATTCTATGATCAGTAAATTAACTTTTAATGAGTATTTGTCTTTAAAAAAATCTAATAAATTATTTGCCGGGATTTTGCCCAAAATTGATAATGCCTTTGATGCTATTAATAAAGGAGTAAAAGAAATAGTGATTGGAAATTCTTCCCAATTATCTTCCTTAATAAACGGAACTGGCGGAACAAAAATTTCTTTGCAATGAGCAGTAAACCAACCATACCTGGCGGCAGGCAAACAAATATTGATGATTTGTATTCTGAAGCGATTGATTTATTAAAACAATTAATTGCGATTCCCTCTTTTAGCAAAGAAGAAAGTAAAACTGCTGACTGCCTTGAAAATTTTCTTCAGCAAAAAAATATAAAAGCAAACCGCTTTTTGAATAATGTGTGGGCTACCAATAAAAACTTTGATCCCGGCAAACAAACCATTCTATTGAATTCGCATCATGATACCGTGAAACCCAATAAGGGATACACTTTGAACCCTTTTGACCCCGTTGAAAAAGATGGGAAATTATATGGATTAGGTTCTAATGATGCGGGTGGCGCTTTGGTATCTTTGCTTGCAACATTCATTTATTTTTACGAAGCAGATATACCATTTAATATCATTTTTGCGGGTACGGCAGAAGAAGAAATTTCAGGGAAAAACGGAGTAGAGATCTTATTACCACAATTGCCCAAAATTGATTGCGCTATTGTAGGCGAACCTACATTATTAAATATGGCCGTTGCCGAAAAAGGATTGTTAGTACTTGATTGCATTGCGCATGGCAAAGCAGGACATGCTGCGCGTAATGAAGGCGTTAATGCTGTATATATCGTTATGAGAGATATTAATTGGCTGAGCGCTTACAAGTTTCCAAAAATTTCTACTCTTTTGGGACCCGTTCACCTTGCGGTTACTTCAGTAAATACTGAAAATAAAACGCACAATATAGTACCATCGCAATGTAATTTTTTGGTTGATATAAGAGTGAACGAATTGTATTCGTTTGAAGAAGTAATTGCTGTTATTAAAGAAAATATTAAAAGCGAAATTCAACCAAGATCTATCAGGTTGAAGTCTTCATTTATTGCAAAGGATCATCCCTTAGTATTGGCAGGCACTGCCATGGGAATTGCATCTTATGGCTCCCCCACCTGCTCCGACATGGCTTTGATGCATTTTCCTTCTTTAAAAATCGGCCCCGGCGATTCGGCACGTAGTCACACTGCAGATGAATTTATTTTTGTAAAAGAAATAAAAGAAGGAATAAATACGTACGTTGAACTATTCGAAAATTTTGGAACAGAATTAAAAGATTAAATTTTTTGGATTAGGTAGAACGCGAATAAAGGCTGGATACAGGTATTATAAACTTTGCGATAGAACAAATAGAATAAATTTCAGGGCACCAGGAATTGGAAAACCTTAGTAGAAATCAATCGATACCGATAGTACA
>JGI20206J14855_1000396_pt1 | contig 15484 bp, 10 predicted proteins | sample NGESurdeep092012_6_FD_14855 | JGI IMG/M metagenome (IMG submission 14855) | reverse complement strand
GTCGTCGCGCGAACCGTACCAGCCAATAGCGGAAGCGTTCGCAAGAAAGCCTCCGCCGTTAGAAAGTTCACCGAGGACACTCACCAGCAGTCCCGTCGCCGCGATTCGTGAGTTCAGGATTTCACTCTTGCGCGACGCGCTCCATCGGCGATCTCCGATTCCTGCTCCTGAGAGGTTGACCACTGCGTCGAGAGCGCCAACGCGATTGAGATCGCCGTCATCGACCAGACCACGTGGTGGGTCCCAGCGCACCGTGGTGGAAGTGAGCGACGTGGACGACGGACGCACGAAGCACACCGCGATATCGCCACGCTCGTTAAGGGCTTCGACGAGCGCTCGCCCGACAAGGCCCGAGGCGCCCGTTATACCGACGCGCACGTTAACGCCCACTGTTCACGAATGACGTCAGCGAGCCGATCCGGATTTCTGATGTGAGCATCGTGGCCGGCCTGGCTGAGTCTGACGGTCTTGATCGCGTGGTTCACCTTGACGAGTGCTTCGCTGAGTGCGCAGTAGTGCTCAACACGATTACCGTCGCCGAAGACGTAGGTAAAGGGTGTTGTCAATTGAACGAGATCGAAGAGCGCGACGTCATTTCGTAGTGCACCAAGATCACTCAAAAGGGCGGGACCATCGAGGCGGCGAGACTCGCGCTCTTGTTCACTCAATCGATTCCACGCACTTACTGACACCATTCGCTTGAAGAACGCTTCAGCCTCAGATTTAGCGTGGGCGGAGGGCGTGGGCCGTGGGTGTTGGTGTTGAAGTATCCACGGTACGGGAGACTCGTAGGCGACAATGAGTTGGATGGACGTGGACTCACGTGTTCCAGCTGCCATCGCTACTACGCCGCCGAAACTGTGACCAAAGACCATGACGGGCGCATTCGTTGCTTCGCGCTCCACGAGAGCAAAAAGATCCTCAACGTGCTCTTGAAAGCCCAAAGGCGTGACCTCGCGCGACCCCTGATAGCCGCGCCGATCGTAGGCCACGACGTCAAAGGTCTCGAGACGTCGAACGAGTCGGGCGAACGAGCCACCGCGGTCGAGACCGCCGTGAACGCATATAACAGTCGCCTCGGGGTTGGGGACGCGCCGTTCGGCTACCGCGAGTCCCTTCACGGGTGAGTCTGAAGTGAAGTGCAGTCGCTCGAGTGGCGACGGTGGAGGGGTCACGATGAAAACCTACCGGGGATCTGGGAACCCGCGACTCATCGAATATTGCGCTACGGGCCCTAGGCTAGAGGGGTGACTACGCCCCCAGATTCCTCGTCGTCTCGCTCAGTGAAAGGTTCTTTTGGGCCTAACGCTTGGCTCGTGGATGACATGTACGACCGATTTCTGGCTGACCCTGCATCAGTTGCTGAAAGTTGGCGCGAATTCTTCGCGGACTACCAACGTTCGGTGCTACCGCCTGTGGCGACCACCACAGCGCCAGTACCCACGATTGCAACCAAGCCCGTGGTGGCGATTGACGTTGAGGCCACACCACTAAGGGGAGCGGCCGCGCGCATTGTTGCGAATATGAACGCGAGTCTCGCCGTGCCGACTGCGACGAGCGTGCGCACCGTTTCCGCGCGACTCTTAGAGATCAACCGTGCGGCCTTGAACGAGTCACTGGCCCGTTCGAGTGGCGCGAAGGTCTCATTTACTCACGTCATCGCCTTTGCTATTTTGCGGGGACTGGGCGCAATTCCTTCGATGAACTCTTCGTTCGTGGACACGGTCGACGAAAAGGGGACACCCGGAGTTCATCACCACGAACACGTTGGCCTCGGACTTGCTGTTGACGTTGAAAAAAAGGACGGCACGCGTACACTGCTCGTACCCGTGATTCAAAACGCTGACACGATGGACTTTCGTACGTTCCTATTGGCCTACGAAGATCTCGTTCGAAAAGTGCATGGCGGCTCTTATGGTGCGGACGATCTCGCAGGCGCCACGGTGTCAATCACCAATCCCGGCACGCTCGGAACCGTACAGTCGGTGCCGCGACTCATGCCCGGCCAAGGTGCGATCTTTGGTGTTGGGGCACTGGCGTGGCCCGCGGGCTTCGAAGCTGCCGATCCACGCGCGCTTGCTGAGCTCGGCGTAGGAAAGATTATGACCCTGACGTCGACGTACGACCACCGCATCATCCAAGGTGCCGAGTCGGGGCTGTTCCTTAAGTACGTGGCCGAGTGTCTGACCGGTGGTCACGATTTTTACGACGAGGTCTTCTCGTCGCTCGGCATTCCTTACGAGCCTGCGCGTTGGGCGAAGGACTCCAATGCCTCGGCGAGTGAAGGTGAAGCCGAGAGGATCTTGAAACAGATTCGCGTGCAAGCGCTCATCAACATGTACCGGGTTCGCGGTCACCTCAACGCCCATCTCGATCCATTGGGAAGTGAGCCGCCGCCGCTACACGCCGAACTCGACCTTGCGAACTACGGGCTCACCATATGGGATCTTCAGCGTTCTTTTGTCGTGGACGGTCTCGCCGGACTGCACGAAGCGACCCTTGAAAAGATTCTGGCAATTCTTCGTGACGCGTACTGTCGCACGACGGGCATTGAGTACGGCCACGTGATGGATCCCACACAAAAGCGATGGATTCAAGAGCGCGTGGAGGGCGTCGACTCATCGACGACGCTCGAAGAGCAACGTCGCATCTTGAATATGTTGAGTGAGGCGGAAGTCTTTGAGCGATTCCTTCACTCGCGTTACGTCGGCCAGAAGCGCTTCGGCCTTGAGGGTGCCGAGTCGACGATCGTCGCTCTTCAAACGGTGCTTGATCTAGCGGCCGATAAGGGTCTGAAAGAAGCGGTCATCGGCATGGCGCACCGTGGACGCTTGAACGTGCTCGCGAACATCGTTGGAAAGTCTTATAGCGACATATTCTCTGAGTTCGAAGGCAACCTCGACCCCGAAAGCGTCCAGGGCAGTGGCGACGTGAAGTATCACAAAGGCGCCCGCGGTGTCTTTAAGAGCACCAATGGTCAGACGATTGACGTGTCGATGGCTTCGAACCCTTCGCACCTCGAAGCGGTGAGTCCCGTCGTCGAGGGCATCGTTCGTGCAAAACAAGACCTCGTCCTTCGCCCTAGCGACGGAACCAAACGTGAGAAGTCGTTCGTTGAGCATCCCTACTTGCCGGTCCTGATTCACGGAGATGCTGCCTTTGCGGGCCAAGGTGTCGTCGCAGAGACGTTGAACCTTTCTCAGCTCTCGGGATACCGCGTCGGCGGTGCAATTCATATAGTGATTAACAACCAGGTCGGTTTTACAACCGCTCCAGAGTCGGCGCGCTCGAGTTTCTATCCAACCGACGTCGCCAAGATGATCCAAGCACCGATTTTTCACGTTAACGGCGACGACCCCGAAGCCTGTGCTCGCGCGGCGCGACTGGCCTTTGCGTACCGCGAAACTTTCGAGCGTGACGTGGTGTTGGACATTGTCTGCTATCGCCGATTCGGTCACAACGAGGGCGACGATCCGAGTTACACCCAACCTGAGATGTACAAGATTATTGACCAGATGCGGTCGGTTCGAAAGATCTACACAGAAACATTGGTGCGACGCGGTGACATCTCTATCGACGAGGCCGAATCCGCGCTCAACGAATTTAACGCTCGCCTTCAGAGTGTGCTCGACGAGGTGCGGACCGTTCCCGTTCCAAAGCTGAAGGGCGTGGGTGCATTGATCGCCCCCCTCGACGCCCTAGCCCCAGAGACGGGCGTTGGGCGCGACACGTTAATTTCCATCGCCAAGGCCACCATTACGGCGCCTGAAGGATTTACGATTCACCCCAAGCTTGAGCGTCAGTTCTCTCAGCGCCTCGCGTTACTCGAAAGTGGCGAGGTCGATTGGGCCTTCGGTGAAGCCTTGGCCATTGGTTCGTTGGTGATGTCCGGCTCAAACGTTCGCCTCACCGGACAAGACACGCGTCGTGGCACGTTCTCACATCGTCACGCGGCGTTGATTGACTACGACAATGGCGCGCAGTTCGTGCCACTGGCCAGCATGGGCGCACCAGGTTTCTTTACGGTGCGCGATTCGTTCCTCTCTGAGTACGCGGCGTTAGGTTTTGAGTATGGATACTCCGTTGAAGCCTCGAATACGTTGGTTGCTTGGGAAGCTCAGTTTGGTGACTTCGTCAACGGTGCAGAAATCATCATTGACAACTTCTTGGTTGCCGCAGAAGACAAGTGGGGGCAACGCGCTTCGTTAGTGATGTTGCTGCCTCACGGGTACGAAGGTCAAGGTCCTGAGCATTCAAGCGGTCGCATCGAGCGGTTCCTTTCACTGAGTGCTCGCAATAACATCCGCGTCGCACAGCCCACTACTGCCGCTCAGTATTTTCACTTGCTGCGCAGCCAGGTGCTTCGTCCGCGTCAAACACCGCTTATTGTTTTCACACCCAAGTCGATGCTGCGCGCGGTACAGACTCGCTCGCCACTCTCAGAGTTCGAGCACGGTTCATTTCAAACGGTGCTCGACGACAGCGTCGAAAACGCCAGTACAGTAACGCGCGTTGTGCTCGCGTCAGGCAAAGTGGCCCACGAGGTGCGCAGTCATCGTGACGCCGTCACGGCCAGCCACGTCGCGGTTGTTCGCGTCGAGCAACTGTACCCCTGGCCAGAAGGCGAGATTGAACGGGTGCTGAAGGGCTATCCCAACCTCGAAGAAGTCGTGTGGATGCAAGAAGAGCCAGAGAACATGGGGTCGTGGCCCTTCGTCCACTTACGGATGCACGACCACCTGCGCAACATGAAAGTGTCGCACGTGGCGCGCGCTGAGTCGGCCAGCCCGGCCACGGGCAGCGGGCTGGTGCACGCCGCTGAGCAGTCTGACCTCTTGGTTCGAGCAATCGGGTGAGTTCGAGCAAAGGGCCTCGACTTCGCGTCGTGGTGGACGGATCAAACCTCGCCACCGAAGGTCGCGTGACGCCCAGTCTCAATCAACTCGATGAAGCGGTTACCGCCTTCAACGAAGAAAATCCGAGCGCGGAGATTATTGTCGTTGCCGACGCGACGTTTGAGCATCGCGTTGCCTCGAGTGAGCGAAGCCGCTTCAACGAGGCGGTGCTCGCTGGCGAGATCGTTACGCCGCCGGCCGGCGCAGTTGGACGAGGCGACGCGTTCATTTTGAAGATTGCCGATCGTATTGACGGCGTGGTCTTGAGTAACGATTCGTTTCAAGAGTTTCAAGACGAGTACCCGTGGCTTTTTGACGTCGGTCGCCTGATTGGGGGCAAGCCAGTGCGCGGAGTGGGCTGGGTCTTCACGTCGCGGTTACCGGTTCGAAATGTTAAAGCGACGCGTGCGGTGAAGAAGTTGGCGGTCACGCTACCCAGTGGTGCCAAGCCCACGATTGGCACCACATTGACACCAGTGAAGGCGGCCAAGAAGACCGCGCCCACGAAGAAGGCCACGAGCAAGCCCGAGAAAGTCATCGAGCGGATAACACCCAAGGCGCCCACCAAGGCGCCCACCAAGGCCATCAAGAAGTTGGCAAAGGTTGACGACGTCGCAAAAGGTACCGAACCGGCTAAGAAGGCGCCGCGGAAAAAAGCGTCGAAAGCTCCCGTGACCAAAGTCACGAAGAAGGTCAAGAAGACTGCGCCACCTGTAGTACCGCCGGTCGTAGCACTGCGCCGTGGACGTCAGCCCGTCAACCCCGAGGCTGACTTCACCACATTTACCCACACCCACCGTGTGGGCTCGCAGTTGCAAGGAGAGGTGACGGCCTTCACCTCACACGGTGCTGTCATTAAGGTTCAACTAAAGGGCGGCAAGCAGGTGGAGTGCTACGCGCCGACGACGTCGCTTGGCACACCTGCTCCCGCGCGTGCGCGTGACGTACTAAAGCGCGGCGACCACCGCACATTTCGCCTCGTTACTGTTGACAGTGAACGACGAATCGCGGAATTAGCAATGCCGTGAGCGAACTCTCTCTCGACCCAAAAGATTGGTTGCCGCACCGGCCGCCATTCTTGCTGCTCGACGAACTCCTCAGCATCGAACCCGGGCTTCGAGCGAGCGGCCGCTGGACGCTTCGCGGTGACGAGTGGTTCTTTCCCGGTCACTTTCCTGGCCGCCCGACGACTCCGGGCGTCTTGTTACTCGAGTCGATCGCCCAGTGCGGCGCGGTCGCCGTGCTCGCGGATCCTCGTTACGTCGGTCGACTACCCCTCTTTGGCGGCGTCGAGAACGCGCGATTCCGTCGTCAAGTCGTGCCCGGTGACACGGTTGAGGTGGAGTGCGAGATGACGAAACTCTCAGCACGAGGGGGAAGGGGATTCGGTCGCGCCATGATCGACGGAAAAGTGGCTGTCGAAACTGAACTGTTTTTTATTCTGGCTGACGCTTCTTAGCTGCAGCGCGGGCCTTTAAGTAAGGCCCTTGGGCAACATCGCTTCAATGAACGTTGGCCCCGGCGTCGCGTAGGAATGCTCCAGCGCTTCGACCAGTTCATCCGCGGTCTCGACACGAGTGCTCGGCACACCTTGGGCACGGGCGAGGGTGGCGAGATCAAGTGTCGGGTCATCGAGTTCGAGCATGCGTGCGCTCGTTGCGCCCGCGCGTACAGCGCCCACTCGCGTCAGTTCCATGTTGAGCACGGCGTAGCTTCGATTGGAGAGTCCCACGACCGTCACGTCGAGATTCTCGCGTGCCATCGTCCACAGCGACTGGAGTGTGTACATCATCGATCCGTCAGATTCGAGCGCGAGGACTCGGCGACCGCTGGCGACAGCGGCACCCAAGGCCACGGGAAGTCCGTACCCAATGGCGCCACCCGTTAAGGTCATCCATTCGTGCTCGGGTGAGTGACGCGTCGCTCCAAAGAGATGGATGCCACTCGTGTTGGACTCATCAGCAACGATGACGCCTTCTTTGAGCGTGGCGCCGATCGCTTGGGCGAACGAATGCGTCGTGAGAACACCGCTAGGCGCCGTTGCCTGCTCGCCGTGTTCTCCATCCACGCGCGAAGCGTTCAGGGCATCAACGAGGGCCTCGAGCGCACTGAACGTGTCGCTGCCCGGTGGTGCGAGATCAATGACGTCGCATCCCTCAGGCGATAAGCGACTCGGAACGTTCGGGTACGCGAAGAACCCCACAGGTTCGCGAGAGCCAATCACGATGACGGCCTCGGAATCTTTAAGTTGATTGGCCGCAAATTCGCTGAGGTAGATCAGTCGCTCGGGACTCGCAACGCCGTCACCCCGGTCCATCATCGCGGGGAATGTCTCCATCATGAATCGAGACGAGGTCGCGCTAGCCACCCGTTGGGCGAGTGCCATTTGCTCTTTACTGAGTGCGCTGCCGCCAAGGAACAGGGTGCATCGTTTGGACTTAAGTGCGGTCAGCGCCCGTTCGAATGTCGCGTCGTCGATCTTGTTGAGGGCGAGGCGCGTTGCGCGAGGCCACAGCGAAGGCGCAGCATTGATCTCGCTCCAAGAAACGTCAGCCGGTAACACCAATGTTGCGATCTGTCCGGGTGGGCCAAAGGCGGCGCTGATGGCGTCGGCGGCGTCGTGGGCAAGTTCGTCAGTTGACGTCGTTCGTCGATACCAGCCCTCGAGGCCTCGGGCGAGTACCTCGACGTTGCTCTGCAGTGGGGCGTCGAACGTGGCGTGGTACGTGGCGTGATCACCCACAATGTTGAGGAGGGGAACGTGAGCGCGTCGCGCGTTGTGCAAATTTGCCCACCCGTTGGCTAGACCCGGCCCGAGGTGGAGCAACGTGGCGGCCGGTGTTCCCTTGACGCGGGCGTAACCGTCGGCGGCGCCCGTGGCGACACCTTCGAAGAGACAGAGAATGGCGCGCATCTCCGGCGCGTCATCAAGGGCGGCGACGAAGTGCATCTCGGAGGTTCCGGGATTGGAGAAACAGACGTTGACGTCGTTCGTTGCCAGCGTGGCCAGCAGCGTGTGGGCACCGTTCATCGTTGGGATCTCCTTTGCAGGGCTAGAACGTCGCGTGGTGCGAACTATAACCGTGGTGTTTCGCTATTTAGACGTGGCGTCATCATTCTCGAGTTCTTCAACGCTCTTCGCTAGCGAAGCTCGAATTGCCGCAAGTCGCGCCCGACGGGCGTCTCCGCGTAATGGGGCGTTCATCTCTTCGAGGTTGTGAATAATTGCTTCGATGGGCGCCAAGAATCGCGAAGGCGATCGATCCGGGTAGCGAGGATCATTACGTCCCTTGCTCCAGGTAATCAAGAGGGAGCGTTCGGCGCGGCTGAGTGCGACGTAGGCCAAACGCTGCTCTTCGGCTATTTGGGCTGCGCTCGTGGCGTTGTAGTTCGGTAGTTGACCCTCAGCCCATCCAATTGCGGCCACGTGTTGGAATTCGAGTCCCTTGGCGCGGTGGATAGTTGACAGAGCGACCGCGTCGCGCTCGACGTCGCCGAGACGACGCGACGTGAGCTCGGGTGCCGTGAGGTCAGAGGCGGGCGAGTGCTCAGGACCTCGGCGTTCATTGGGGACATCCGCGGCGTCGAGGTAACTCGCTACAAGTTCGAGCTGCGCGTTGGTTCGCGCGAGCACCGCCATCGACTTCCACGAAGTTCCCGGTTGGTGCTTCGCGGCCAACCACGTTGCGACGTGCTCCGCTTCTTCCTCGTCGGTGTTGTAACTACGAACGAGCGGGACATCGCCCTCGTCCTTGGCGGGCATGATGCCACGAGCGCCCGCTTCGAGCAAGGTGTTCGCGATCTCGATAATGTTGGCGGTCGAACGATGGTTGCGTGTGAGGTCGAGCACAACGGTGTCAGGCCACGTGAGGAGAATCTCATTGATGAGTGTTGGTGTGGCACCGTTGAAGCCGTAAATGGACTGATTGGGGTCACCTACGCAGAACAGGTCCGGATCGTCGCCGGCCATTTGGCGCAGCAGCATGAACTGCAATGGGTTCATGTCTTGGGTTTCGTCAACGTAGATCGAGCGGTTACGGTAACGAAATGAGGCGAGTACGTCGGGCTCGTCGCGCAGCAATGTAATTGCTTCGCTCAGCAGGAGATCGAAATCCACGACACCGCGACTCTTGCAGAGTCCCACGTAGCGATCGAGCACGTCGGCTAACTGTGCGGGCGCGAGCGGCGCGTCACGGCGCAGTCGGCGCGCGTTCTTCGCGTACAGCGCACCGGTGAAGCCCTGGCTGAGTGCCCAACCAATCTCCTGCTCAAGTCGCGGTAGCTGCCAGTCTTCGAGTTTCAGTTCGCCTGACTCGCGCAGTTGTTTGGCCAAAGCACTGACGAGCTTTCGGCGATTGGGCTCGAGCGTAAGGGGGCGAAGGTGGTGATCTTCGCGGTACTGCGTCACAAGGTTTAACGCCGCGCGGTGAAAGGTGCCCGCGCGCACGTCGGACACGCCCGAGCGAAAGAGACGACGCCGAAGCTCATCACCCGCTTTTCGCGTGAAGGTCATCGCGAGTACTTGGTCAGGCGCGATCTCGTGGTCCGCGATGCGACGCTGAATCCGTAGCGTCAAGACGTGCGTTTTACCCGAACCGGCCGTCGCGCGCACCAGGTGCCGACGGGCGGGTGACATCACGGCTTCGCGCTGCTCGGGCGTGAGGCCAACGAGGAGTTCGTTAGAGAAGGTCGTCTCGTCACTCATAGTGCCTACGACGCTACCGGTAGGTAGTGACGCCGTTCTCGCCGAGGGTTCCGCCTCACCTAACCTAAAAGACGTGCTTCGTAGCTACGGTGACTCGAAACTCTTTGGAGAGTCTTACGGCCAAGGACCCGTTCGAGTGGTCTGGCTGCACGGCTGGGCGCGGCGAGGCGAGGACTTTACGCTCGCCGCCAACGAACTCGCTGCTCGTGGGATTGCTTCGGTGACGCTTCATCTACCCGGATTCGGGGTTTCACCGCCGCCCGAGGCAGCCGGCGGCGCCCGACACTACGCCGAGTTAGTAATTCCGTCGCTCAGCGAGATAGCGATCGAGCCGCTCGTTCTCGTGGGTCACTCCTTTGGTGGGCGCGTCGCCACGGTTGTCGCAAGCACCCGTCCCGAACTCGTTCGTTCGCTGGTGCTGACGGGAGTCCCGCTTCTTCGCCTGGATCCTGCTGCAAAGTCCCCGTTCGCGTACCGACTGCTCCGGTGGCTCCACGCCAACAGAGTCGTGAGTGACAAGAGGATCGAAGCGGCCAGACAAAAGTACGGCTCGACGGATTATCGACGAGCAGAGGGCGTCATGCGAGACGTGGTCGTCGCCAACGTTAACGAGAGCTACGAGAAGGAACTGTCAATGATACGGGCACCGGTTTCTTTTGTGTGGGGCGAAGACGACACCGTCGTCCCCACGCGTGTTGCGCAACGAGCCGCATTGATGCTGCAAGGCGAATCCACCTTGCGCGTTCTGACGGGCGTTGGTCATCTCCTGCCCCTCGAGGCACCCGAGGCACTCGCGAGCGCAGTAGAGAAGGCTGCGCAACTGTGAACCTTGTGGGTGCTTCGCTCCTCGCGATCCTGCTCGCAGCGGCGTACGCCGCGCAGATGTCACGTTGGCTTCGCGTACTTCAACGCGAACACTACGAGCCCTCGTCAATCTTGAATTTTCTAGGTCGCTGGTCTGCTCCGCCACGATCCAGTGCAAAAATGAGCGCAAGGATGGGAGCGACGTCGCGGGCCAAGCGCCCGGTGACGCTCACCTACGCACTCATGGCCGCGATGGCGGTCACGATTATTTTGCGCGCCCACGTTTTACTCGTGATCGCGTGTGTTGCCTATGGGTTGTTGTGCCCTCAAGGACTCTCCATACGCGGTCGAACGAGTCCGCTTGAATGGACGCGGCGCTTGCGAAGCGTCGCGCTCGTATCCCTCTCCATCTCGATAGTCGTTACCGCTCTTGGCGTTCTGACCACTATGCCCTTCATCGGTGGCGTGGTAGCGGTGCTGGCGGTGCCTCCGGTGCTCGATCTCACGGCACGGATGCTTCGACCTGTGGAATATCGCAAGGCTCAAAAGTTCGTAGCGCAAGCCGAGCGACGTCTCGCGCAGATTCACCCGAGAGTCGTTGCGATCACAGGCTCCTACGGCAAGACCTCGACCAAGAATCATCTTTCCGATATCTTGAGTGACGAAGGAAACGTGGTGGCATCGCCGCGTAGCTTCAACAATCGAGCTGGTCTCTCTCGAGCGATCAACGAGAACTTGGCCGAAGGTACACGTGTCTTCATTGCCGAGATGGGGACCTACGGACCGGGTGAAATTCGTGAATTGACATCCTGGTGTGTGCCAGAGATCGCGGTCGTCACTGCAATTGGCCCTGTCCACCTGGAACGAATGAAATCGCTTGACGTGATCGAGGCCGCGAAGCGTGAAATCACCGAGCGCGCGAAAACGGTCATCCTCAACGTCGACGACCTGCGACTTTTGACGTGGCCCGGTTCGCTGCGCGCTGAGGGCAAGCGCGTGATCACCGCGGGCTCGACCAACACGGATGCCGACGTTCGCGTCATCAGCGAAGCTCATCGCTGGACCATGATCGTTGAGGGAGCCAACATTGGAACGATTGACGAGATTGTCGGCGTGCAACCCACCAACGTGGCCTGTGCCTTGGGCGCGGCAATGGCCTTGGGTGTAGAGAGCGGCGACCTACTCAGTCGCCTTGCTCGCCTCCGACCCGTCGCGAATCGCCTCAACGTCGTGACGGCTGAGTCGGGGGTCGTTGTCATTGATGACACCTTCAACGCCAACCCTGCGAGTGCCGTGGCCGCGTTGAAAGTGCTGGCCTCGCTCGATCTCAGTGGTCGTCGTGTGGTCGTTACTCCCGGTCTCGTGGAACTCGGCGATGAACAGTATGGCGAGAATCTGCGCCTCGCCTCGCGCGTCTTGGCGGTGCCAGCGGAGCTCGTTGTTGTTACCCGCACGAACGTCGTCGCGCTCGAGGCCGCCTACCAAAGGCCCGTCAAGCGCTTTGATACGCGCGAAGAGGCTGTGGCGTGGGTTCGCTCGTCATTAGTAGCCGGCGATGGCGTGTTGTACCTCAACGACCTTCCTGACCACTACCCTTGATGTCTTAATGACTTTGTTGCGAGGTGTTCGGTGACCAGTGCTGTGCTTTTTGGGGGCCCTTCGCCCGAACACGACATCTCTATTTTGACCGGGCTACAGGCTCTTCGCGAACTCCGTCGTGGCAACAACGACGTCACGGGTATCTACTGGACCAAGACGGGATCGTTCTACTCCCTCGATGGCGACGCGGAAGCCGAAAGCTTTCTTGACGGTGTCCCCAAGGGTTCGAACGAACTCTCGCTGCGTCTGGGTGATCAGGGTGGTTTCTATTCAAGTGGTCGTCGCGAACGTCTTTTGGCGATCGATGCCGTGGTGCTCGCAACTCACGGGGGACCAGGTGAAGACGGCACTCTCCAGGGTGTGCTCGACCTCGCGGGTATGAACTACACAGGTCCCAGTCTCGCTGGCGCGGCGCTTGGAATGGATAAGTGGGCTTTCGGTGCGCAGGTTGCTGCTGCCGGTCTTCCGACGTTGCCCCGAGCGCTCCTCACACGTACAACTGCCTCGCTGCCCTTTGAGGCGCCATATATTCTGAAGCCACGATTCGGTGGCTCATCCATCGGCATCGAGACAGTTGCTGACCTCGCGACCGCGCAGGCGCGCTTGACGACCAATACGCATCTGTCGAACGGTTGTGTTATTGAACCGTATCGAGGAGATCTCTCCGATCTCCAAATCGCGCTGCGAACGTATCCGTCACTTGAACTCTCTGCCATTGAACGACCACTGCGCCGTTCGAAGGATGTAGAGATTCTTGACTATCGCGACAAGTACGTTGGGGGCGAGGGCATGGTGTCGGCGCCACGAGAGCTTCCTGCTGTGCTGAGCGCCCAACAACACAGCGACATCATTAAGCACGTAACGGCAATTGCTGATATCGCTGAGGTTCGAGGGGTGGCGCGCGTTGACTTTCTTGCCAGTGAGAGCGAACTCTACGTCAACGAAATCAACACGATTCCTGGCTCACTGGCAAAACATCTCTTTGTCGATCCGCCATTAGCGTTCGCGACGTTACTTCGTGACCTGTTGAGTGAAGCGCGCGAACGCCCAGCTCATCGCTACAGCGCCGCCGGCGCGGACGGGCTCGTCTTGCGTTCCGCGGGTTCTATCGCCGCCAAACTCGCGTAACCGAGGCACGCGCGCGAGCGCTTCGGAGAGGGCGTCGCTGTAGGGATCGATGAGCAGTCCCTGTTGGAGAGCCCAAAAGGCCAATTCGTAGTTGCGTCGTTGCAGCGAACTGTGGTGTAGCGCGAGCGCGGCCCATTCGCCGTCGCGCGCCAGACGGGCGCCGTAACCCTCGGCGAGGAACCACTCGAAACCGCGCAGGGCACTGGCCAGTGGCTCGCCTTTGATGAGTAGGAGCGCTTGGTGGGTTAGTGACGCCGCGTCGTCAACGGGGAGCTGACGCGCGCGCGCCACCAAGGTGGAAAATACCTCGACGTCACTTGAGAGTCCGTGCGTGACGTAGAGACCCGATGAGGTGACGGGGTGCAGCCGAGGGCCACCGGCGTCGAGTCCGAGACTTCGTCGCACGGCGCTGGCGGTGTTGGCCAAAGTGCGTTGGGAGGCATCGACCTCGGCGTGAGTGAGCACACGGGTACGAAGTCGTTCACCGGTCACCGGTTCGTGACGGTGCAACGCGAGGTACGCCACCATTTCAACGCAGCGACGGCGCAGCGTGGGGGTAAATGGCTCGACGAGACCCAAAACTTGAGGATCCGCGCGTAGCAACTCAACACGAAGATCGCTGGAGAGTGGCGGATCGACGTGCGCTACGTGTGCGTAACGATCGCTGGCTCGCGCCGGGTCAATGAATGGTTTGAGCGTGATGGCGCAAGCCGAGAGTTCGTCGTCGAGATCGTTGAGTGGGCCAAGGTAAATGACGAGACTCTGGCGCAGCGATCGCGTCGCGAGACTTCGAAGTAGCTCTGCCTCACTCCGCGCGAAGAGCAATTTTCCATCGTGGAGCGCGGCGACATTTGTTATGACGTCATCACTGTTCCACGATGGAAGAATCGCGAGCTGTCCGCCCTCGCGTGCGAAGCTTACGAACGAGCCAGTGGCGGAAGGCCCCAGCGCGCAAGCCACCATAGGGGGCGTTGATGAGGAGGCACTTGATGGAACGTCGCCGTTGCCTAGATCGAGCACGCCGTCGAGGGCGTCACCAGCGCGCTGGACAACGTACGCGATGAGATCGGGACTGCGCATACGCAGTAGCGCAATTGATTCGTCCACGTCGAAGTCCTCGGAGTCGTCACCTTGCTGACGAAGCTGATCGCCGCGACGCTTGGCCATGAGTGCCAAGGGAATCGCACCGGCGCCCGTGAGGGGATTGGGCACATGGTGCCTCGATGGCGGAGATTTGGCGGACGCGTCTTTGTAGGGAACACTGACGCTTGTGACCTGTCTCGTACTCGCGCTCGAGGTTGGGACCATGAGTGCGAACAGCGCCAACACCAGACCGGCCAACCACACGCTGCCACCGCCGTGGGTTCGGCGACCTTTTCGGAGGCGTGACACGTTCATGGTCACTTGGAGAAGGAAACCAATCCAAAAGAGACCAAGAATGATAAGGAGAAAGCGTACGAACGTGCCATGATTTTCGCTCGCGGTGAGGCGCCACTTTGAGACCACCACGTAAGGCAGTAGGGCGAAGTAGAGAGCAATTGCAGCTCCCTGAATTCGCGTCGCGAATGGACGCTTTAGTTGACGGGTGTTAACTGCCACGTGAGTGCGCTCGACGGAGTGAGTGTCGTGACGATGAACTGACAACTGTTGTTCGCGGCCACGACGATCTGACTTTGAACGTTCGCCACCGCGTTCGCGCACTGCAGCGTCGCGTTGGCCGGAGCGCTGGTGTCGAGCGACCACGTTCCGGGTCCTTCGAGAGGAACGTCGGCCACGTTGAAGGACGGCGTGAGCTGACCCGACAGATCGCCGCTCGCCACGGTCTCGCCGGAGGCGACGGCGACGGGCTTGACGCTCGATCCGGTCTTTTTCGAGGAGCTGACGGCGTGATGCGCGACTGTCGTTGTAGGGATAGCGATCAAGGTCGTCGTCGACGTTGGCCCTGTCGTCGTCGATGTACCCGTCCTCGAGGGAGGTGCCGCCGTTGTCGGGGTCTTCTTGGGCGGGGCTGACGTCGATGACGTCGTCGTCCGAGTAGCTGACGTGGCTGGAGGCACCGGTTTGGACGTTGCAGTAAGGGTCAGGACCAGCACTACTAAGAGCAGTGGACTCGACCACGTCACCCAGTGCGTGCTTTTGAGGGAACGTAACAATCTCATGCGTCTCTTCCAAGAATAACGGAAGTGGTTGAGGGGGATCTTTTTTCATTCGTTATCGCCACCCTCTTAGAGCAAAAATCGAACGGCAAAGTACTGAAGTTCGGACTGGAGCGAGACGGGCGCACTGTGATCGTGAGCGGCCAATTCGCGTATCGATCGCCCTTCAAAGACCCGGGCGTAGGTGAGACGAACCA
>JGI20206J14855_1000395_pt1 | contig 15510 bp, 18 predicted proteins | sample NGESurdeep092012_6_FD_14855 | JGI IMG/M metagenome (IMG submission 14855) | reverse complement strand
GGGAAAGGTTTAAAAAATCCTTTTGAATCTTTCTCTTTCAAAAGAAATTAAAAAATAACTACCATATTAACTCTCACGGAAACTTAGGTACATAGGATGCGATGTTAGTGGCATGCCGTTCTAATCTTCGTCATCGTACTCTACTTTGTTTCTCGTCCATTGTCCACCGATAAACTCTCGTTCTGCTCCTTCGCCATAATCAAGGTTATAAATTTCGTTTAATGTCTCGTCTCGTAAAATCAATTCTTGTAATGCAACAATTTTTATATCTTCTGGCAATTGGTCTCCAGTCAAGAATTGCCAATCTCCGTCATTGTCGTGAACTACACTCAATATTGGTTTATGTTGCTCTATCCATTGTATTGTAGTAAATGTTGCAAGGTTTTTTACTTCTCTGAATTTAAATTCCGCGTTTCTGTCAAGCAATGGCTGCCGATAAACAAATTCTTCTTCAAAGCCTGTTTCCCAGGGAAATTTATTGTTTCGGTCTGTCCAAACAAGTTGAAGTGCAGGAAAATCTTTTGTATTATAATAGTTTATTGCAGTTCCGAAGTAGTCACTTAAATTTCTGCTATCGACTTTTATAAATTCTGCGTTGCTGTTTTCAAAAATCTCTTTATAAATTTTATTTGTTTCAATGCTCTGTCCATTCTTAACTAAATCCGCTGCATTATTTATTAGTCCATGAAGTGTTTTAGTTGTGAGGCCTAAACAAATAATTTCTGGATGTCTGAACTTTTTCCAGAGTCCGATGCTGTATGCAAATGATGGTAAATAATCTGTCGCCTCAATGATAATAACAGAAAGTCCGTACTTCTCTATATCCGAAGTGGTCTTACTGTCGTCGCTGCAATTATGTTCTGTATCTGTTGTCATATGGTGTCACGATTCGGTTGCCACTAACGTTGAGGCTTGGCGATGGGCTGGAATTCAATGTACTTTCCGCCCGCACGTCAGCCGATTGAAAAACTAAAGCCGAAGGTAAATACAAAAAGCCGATATTTGTTCGTCTGCTGGAACTACTGCTGATAGCGAACTACAGCCGATTGTTATTCCTTCAGCCAGCCTATTGCCAAACCTAATGTAAGCAGTAGCTTTGGTCTGTCAACGCTTTAAGAAACCAATATAATCGGAAACCTTTGTCCATCTATTGTAGTTATTTCCTGTCTTTTGTTTTATCATTTCCAACCATTCCTTCGATTTTTTATCGCCATATTCTGCAAATGCTTCAAGTTGATATATTTCAAGTTGCCGAGTGTTGTAAACGGATTTTGTATTTTGTGGAAACACTCCTTTAAATTCATTATAACCTCCGTCAATTAATTGAAGATTATATTCTTTGTTAGGTTTTACAAGGTTTATTAAGTCGTTAAGATTTCTTCGTGGATAAAAAGTTAATCCTGATAAATCAAAAGTTAAGTCATTAGGTTTTATCATTGTCTTTGTTGGTATTTCCAGAACGCCGCCACCAATGGTTTGTGTTGAGTTTGTCAATGCAACTTGTTCATCACTGTAACCAATTACAAATTTGTCAGAATGAAATGAAATGTCAAGATAAGGGTTAGCCACTTTTATAAATGAAAAATCTAATTGAGGAACTCTCTCGATAAGAAAACCTGATAGGGAATGTCCAGTTGCAACAGCAAAATAAGTTGAGGTATCTGTCCAAGAACAAAGTCTGCTATTGATTGCAGTTAATGGTTCAAATTTTTCAATAATTGACTCGTTGTCGTCGAGCAAAGTAAAAAGCCCTTCATAAGTCGCCATTCTGATTTCCTGAAAATGAGAAAAGGCAATTTTGAATTTTTTGTCTGGCGACACGACATAGTCAACATGCTGCATGTCAACCCACGTTGTGTCTTTGATTGGTTTCCTAAGAAGTTTTGAAATGTCCAAGTAGAGGTTTGTCTTTAAAGTTACTGCTTACGGTTTACGGCTTGCAGCAGGTGGGGAAATAGAATTCCGTCTGCCGGAACCGTTGCCAAATTTATAAATAAAAGTTCATTATTTATTCTATCGCTCAATAGAGATTTTTCAGCCGGAAATACTGCTCAACAATGTTACAAAAGCTCATTGTTATTCCTTCAGCCCCGCTTGCTGCAAACCGATGTTAGCCACAGTTAGTTTGTCTTTACCGGTATCAATTTTAAAAATCTCTTTTCCAGAAATTCTTCAAAATCTTTTTTATATGTAATGTTTTTCTCCGTTGGAATAATTTTATAAAGTTCTTTGCCAGATTTCGAAAACATAACTCCGTATAATCTCATATTCTTTTCATATTTCTCCCTGTCTGTGGGCAAAAAAGCAAAGTGCTCATTTGAAAATTTGAAAGCTAAAGCGACTGTATTTTGTTCAGTGACAACAGAAGGGGTGTAGTCCATATATGAATTAAAATCTGAAATAATTAGACCATATTCTTGTAATACATTTAGGTTGTCAAAGGAAAGTCCATACTTTGTTAATGAATTAGAAGCTGCGTTACCTGCAAGTGAAACGACTCGCGTGTCAATTATGTGGTTATTAACTTCCATTGAAATTGCACAGGAACAAAGTTTCTGAAAATGTATTGCAGCAATGTTGTCAAGTTGAGAAATTAATCTTATGGTTCTTATAGAAAAATTTCCTGGATTTTTCACTTCATTTGCTAAGATTTTTGAAAAAATAAATCTCATTTCTTCGGATGACATTTGCCTAGCATTATTTTCAAATTCATTTAACCAATCATCACTTATCTCTTTCTCGGAATTCTCTTGTTTAGAATAGTCATCACTTGCTAATTCTTTTGCAGCCTTTTGCGAAATATCGTCAAGATTAATTTGTTCTTTGATTATCTTGGAAGCGTACTTTTCAGAGGCCTTGTCTATATACGGTTGTGGAATGTCAATTTGCTCTGAAAATTTATTACCTTCTGATTTAATAATTTGAATTCTTGCTTGAGAAGTAGCGCGAATTTCAGCAGACTTACTTTCTAACCAAGCTGCAGGTATATCAATAACTGCTGTGCTTAACTGTCCAAGTGCTTTTAAAAAATTTCTCTTTATTGGGGCAGGCACGTTGTCAAGCAGTATACTTACTGTGTCTGTTACTTTGTCTAATCCAGAATTTTCTGTCATTTTAATTCCGCGGTTTAATTGTGGCTAACGTCGGGGGCTTGCTGCTGCGCGGGCATTCAACGAACTTTTCGCCCGAACGTCAGCCCAATAGCGAACCCAAAGCCGAAGATAACTACAAAAGATGAACAATGAATTTTCAGCCCGGAACTACTGATGAATAGCGAACCAAAAGCTGATGTTTATTCCTTCAGCCAGCGATAGCAGCAAACCCATGTTACCGGCATGGGCTTTCGTGTCTACCTACCCGTGAATGTATTCAACAATGGTTTCCTGTAATCATGGTCTTTTTCGTGCAGTTCAATAATTCGTTGTTCAGTGTTGATGTTCAAAAACATTTCTGCGTATTTATTTTCATCGTCACTTTCGTCGTTGAAAAACAGCTTGAATTTATAGTACCCTGGCTTGTCAAGCTGAACATCTTGTTGATTTAATGAAAATAATGTCGGCGTCAGCACGTCTTTTGTGAATACGGTTTCTGCAGGCTCACTATAAAGTTGGGCTAAAGCAGATACAAGACTATCACTTTCTTGTCCGATAGAAATAAACCTAACAGCATTCCATGCTACTCCAGCGTTCGGATTCAGTTCACCATTGGAAGTAATTCCTGCTGGCAAATTTGATTTGATTTCCACTTTAAGTCCAACGGTTTTGTTTTTGTAAAGTCCTTGTCCAATGTAAATATGGCTTGTATCGGTTTTTACTTCGTTTGTAATTGAAAGGAAAATGTCGCTGAAACCTTCGCTTGTGTCGGTTCTTGATGTAATCTCGTAAAGATGCTTAGAGTTTTCGTTTGGACTTTTTTGTTGTCCCTGTCCACACCCGAAAAGCATTGAAAATAATCCCATAATCAGTGTTTGAAAAAGCAGTTTCATTTTAGGTAGTGTCGTTTTAGCCTTGCCGGTAACGTTTGAGGCTTGGCGATGGGCTGGAATTCAATGTACTTTTCGCCCGAACGTCAGCCGATTGAAAAACCAAAGCCGAAGGTAAATACAAAAAGCTGATATTTGTTCGTCTGCTGGAACTGCTGCTGATAGCGAACTACAGCCGATTACTATTCCTTCAGCCAGCCTATTGCCAAACCTAATGTTAGTAGCCGTTTGGTCAATTTTGGTTCTTAGCGATTATCAAAAATTGCCCGTAAGCTTTATATTTTTTTGTCAGCTCAATATTGTCTGATAAGTCAAAAAGCGTAAAATCCGAATTGCAATATGGTAAAAAATATTTTAAAATGTCCGGTTCTATTTTATTAACCTGCCAATTTGAAACTTGTTCTTCGGGTGTTGAACAGTTATAGCAATAAGTATTGATTACACAAACCTTATTTTTAAATTTTGAGTTTTCGTTCAAATACGAAGCTGTGTTCTTGTTTTTTAAAATAGTGTGAGCCATTCCTAATTGTCCGTAATAAATTTTATCGTTTTCTTTTTCGTCGAATGATAAAAAATTTTCCGCCATATTTTTATTCCTATTTTTTTGAGCGTCCTTGCACGACCCGTTGTTAAACACAATTTGCTTAACATCGCTAAACTTATTTGCAAAATATTTTTGAAATTCTGCAGAATTATCATTTATTGCTTTTTTTAGTTTTGAGTTAATGGAAACTATGTAGTCGCAATCATTTAAAGTATCGTTAGAATTTTTGATGAGTTCAATAGTTTCTTTTATTTTCTCTGGCGGTTCAGCGCTTGGAAGTAGTAATTTTAAGGCTTTACAATAACTGTGTGTTCTTTCAAAGTCAATCCCAAAGGACTTTAGCTGTTTCCCCTTCGGTTGTGTGGCATTATACAAATAAAGTCTATTCCAAAAAGTTTTTATCTCTGTAAACCTGGCTTTGGGTAAAAACGATGTGTCACCCGTTTGCAGGAATTCATTACAAAGAATGTCAGATGAATGACCGAACTCCATAAAAAAGTTTGTCAGTCCAAAATGTTCGCTTAAAAATTTAACCCAAACGAAGCGTAATGGTTCATAAAATTTCAGAAAATGTGAGCCACCTTCCCCAAGAAGAACTAATTTATAATTTCCAAGTTTTTGTGTTAACGTGTCAATGGCTGGTTGGTCAAAACCTTTGTCAAGCGTAAAAGAATAATGATGTGTTTTGAGATATTGACTAATGTCACTTTGAGCATGAGTAGTCATCGCTTGAAGTGTCAAGATAAAAGCTAAAAATAGTTTTGTCATTGTGGTCTGTTGAATGGCTACTAACGAACGGGGCTTGGCGATGGGCTGGAATAGAAATCGTCAAGCCGAAACAAAAGCTCAATCAAAAAACTAAAGATGATGAAAATAGAAAAAGATGATAATTGTTCGTCTGCTGGAACTACAGCCGAACAAAGAACAGAAGCTGATAATAGCACGTCAGCCAGCCTATCCGCCAAACCCAATGTTGGCTGCTGTGGATTTTCGCACCGTGGTCTTGTCGAAGTTGCATATAAATGGCTGTTGAATAATGCAAGCTGTGGTGTTGCATTTAAAGAACTTGGATGCCTAACTACAAGTGAAATACCCGATGTAATTGGCTTTGGTTCGGATGGGCATTCAGTTTTAATTGAAGTTAAAGTGAGCCGTTCTGATTTTCTTTGTGATAAGAATAAATATTTTAGAAAAAATCCGCAATTAGGGATGGGTAGTCAAAGGTTTTATTGCTGCCCAACTGACCTAATAAAACAAAGTGATTTACCGGAAGGATGGGGTTTGATTTATGTAAATGACAAAATGAAAGCCAGGTGCGTTTACCAACCATACAAAGGAAATATTGGTGAGAGACATAACGGATTTTCTAAAAATTTAAAAGCAGAGCATGGACTAATGTCCAGTGCATTGAGAAGACTTCACATTAGAGGTCGAATTGATGAAATTTACGAACTGTCCACGCCATAGCAGCCAACGGCCACAGCTTTGCGCAGGCGGGATAATAGATATTCGTCTGCCCGTAACCGTTGCCAAATTTATAAATAATTGTTCATTGTTATTACTATTGTTCAGCAGAGTTAGGTCTGCCCGAACTACCGCTGAAACATGCACCACTGCTGATTGTTAGCAGGCCTGCCCCGCTTGTGCAAAACTGAATGTTGTATGCAGCCAAGGTCGGCCGACTGAAAATTTTAATTACGATAAAGCTAACTTTTATTGCATGTTGGTAATAACCATGTTAGTAACATTATTGCTATTACAGCAACTGCTAAAATAAATTGCCATTTTCTATACCACTTGTTTGGTTTGATGTCTTCTAATTGCTTTTTTGCTAATTCTTTACTTTCATCACTTTCATTATTTTTACTTTGTGTAAGTCCTTCTGAATTGCCCTGATTGAAATTACCTTCAAACTTGTCATTAAAAATAGCACTATAAGTAGGTTGTGTGGGTGTGGGGTCGTATAGTTCTTTTAATGTTTTTAATTTCATCATACCGTCTTCTGTAATTGTTATTTTCATATCGGCATCGGACATTCCAAATTCGTCTTCTCGTTCCTGTCTCCATAATTGAGTGTCGAAGTATTTAGACAAATCAGAATGAGGCGAAAAATTAGTTATAATGTATTCGGTACCCTTGTCTGCCATATTCATGATTGCGATAGCAACATTATTTCTTGCCCTGACTAATTGCTCGTTTGAAAGTCCGTTAGTGAATAATCCCAATAAGGTTTTAACATCAATCTCGCCTCCATTGGTTTCAATAGCTTTTAATACTTCATATTGATATTTTATCATTGAGAAGAAGATTAATAATTTAAGTTTTATAAATCATCAATAGCATTTGTATTTGTTCTATAAATTGCTATGACTGCACCAGATTCTATTTTTTCGTTAGGTGGCGAGACTACTATATAAACTTTATTTCCTCTCCACGTATCATCGTCTGTTCCAGGAAATTTTTCCGGTTTCCCAAAATACAATGTTAGATAATTTTGTACTTGCTTAATTTTAGATTTGATGTCAGGAATTGAAGTTGATGAATTATTAAAAAGTTGCAGTTGAACACCGTCAAGTTTATCACTGGAAGAAAAATCAAAAATACAATTATCAAAAGTTATTGTTGCCCATGTTAATACGTTTGCGTCTTTGCAGTTGTACTGGTTTGGAGCTGTTGTTCTTTTAGTCAATTTGAGTTTTAGTGAAACAGAATCGAAGCTACTTTCGAAAGGAATATTTTTATAAGCATACTTGTTATTGTATTCGCAAAAACCCTGGGTGTAACCTTTTGCTTTAAGCTTACTACATGTATTTTCTTTTTTAGTTTGAGAAAATGAGTTTAAAAATAGAAGGAAAAGAAATGAAAATATAAATGCATTTTTCATAAATAAGTTTGAGCTCTTCTTATATTTTTAGTTGTCGGATAAAAAAGAGGGATTAAATGATTCGTCTAATACTAATTCCACCTCGTTATAGTTTTTATCATAGTTGATTAGATTCAATTCAAAAAGGTATAAAAATAATTTGTCGTCTCCAGCCTGCTTATATAGATGGGATGCGTCAATGGCTGCTTGTCTATTTTTTTTAAAGTCTGTAAATAACATAACTGCATGTCCGGTATCTTTTTGCGTCGTGTCGTTAATTATTAAGGTTGAAACGATAAATCTTCCTGCACTAAAAAACATATCATTTTGCTTACTGTCCTTCTTGATAAGATTTTTAGCCAATTGTGAATTTTTAATCATCATCAATGGGTTGCTTGTCTTGCCCATTGTTCCATCATTATTTAATGTGTCCACTGATAATTTCAAAGTCATTTTACAATTTTAATATTTCGTGAGCTTATGCCCCACATCCGTAGAGTGTTTGTATTGGTTGCATACAACGTTTACGCATTGGCGATGGCTGGGCATTCAATGAATTTTCAGCCGGAACAAAAGTACAGTAAACGAACAAATAGTTGAGTTTTTGATTCATAGCTAAATAGAGAATTTTCAGCCGGAACTACAGCCCAACAGCGAACAAAAAGCTGATGAAATGCACGTCAGCCCTGCTATTGCCAATGCGATGTTATAGCCAGTGCTTTCTTGTCGTTTGTGTCCAGTCGCAACTGTCCACCGCCTTTTTTCTTTTTATGTTGTTCGCAATATTGGAAAACGCTGCTGTAAAAATGCAAACGAACCAAATAATACACCTGAATAAAATAAGTTGCCAAGTAAAGTTCCTCTTAAGAATGGAATACCTGCTGCATAACAAGTCATTAGTCCGCTAAAATTTTGTGTATAGGTCGGATTGTTTGGGAAACAACCAAAGTTACTTACGAGAAAGAATATTGTTGTTGATGCTAATGCACCCACTAAAACTCTCCGTGTTGTTACTTTACTAAAAATGAAAAGCCCTGCAAGTGTTATTAAAAGATAAGAACTGTATTGCCAATAAAAACCATCGTTGAACCAAGTGAATGTTGGATAATATTGAGTGTAAATCACATTATTGATAAACAAATCACTCAACCAAGTTGCGACAATAGGAATTAAAAATGCATGCCACTTTTTGCTAAAGTGGGCTACTCCGAATAATCCAATTGCTCCTAATGGTGAAAAGTTAGGCATATGCGAAATTATTCTTGAAAATGCTGCTAACAAAATTAATCCCACAAGAATGCTGAAGCGTAAATTTATTTTTGTTGTTTCCATTTTTAAAGGTTTAATTTTTCCAGTTAATAAAAAAATAATTATTGTATTCTTTTGTAGTGTATTCAGGAATGTGAACTTTGTTTTTGAAAAGCGGGCAATTTACCACTGCCGTATGAAACTCTCCGTTTTCTCCACAGACATCTACTCCTAATTGTTCAAGTTCATTTATTAATTCGGTGTCATAGAATTTTCCGAGAAATCTTTCTCCCAAAAGAGTGTTACAGGAAACTATTATGCTTTCAATGCCTGTTGCAAACATTTTATTTGCAAGTTCTTTTCTTTCCCTTTTCCACAATGGAAGTATTGCTTGAATAGTTGCTGCGTTACAAACTTTTTCCTCCCAGTCACGATGCTGCTGCAAGTCAATATCACCGAACACCATTCCGTCTATGTGATACTCTGACTTAATTTGTTTCAATGTATTTATGAAGTTAGTTTCATAATTCTCCCACGAGGAAGGGATAGCAACCAAAGGAAGATTGATTTCTCTTGCCTGTTGGTTCAATATCTCAATAGGTAAACCGTGTGAACGCGAAACCTTTCCGTTTTCATTCATCATATTGAGTAAAACTGTCGGTGTATGTCCAATTGCTTTTGCCAGCATTAGTGCATAGCAACTGTCTTTACCGCCACTCCACGAACAAGCAATGTTTTTAAATTGTTTGTCCGTGTCATAATTTGTTAAAGTATCTGTCGTGTTATCTTTTTTTTGCATTGGCTATAACGTTAAGGCTTGGCGATGGGCTGGAATTCAATGAACTTTTAGCCCGAACGTCAGCCGATTGAAAAACCAAAGCCGAAGGTAAATACAAAAAGCCGATATTTGTTCGTCTGCTGGAACTATTGCTGATAGCGAACTACAGCCGATTGTTATTCCTTCAGCCAGCCTATTGCCAAACCTAATGTAAGCTGCTGTGATACTTCCGGATAACGCCCGTCAAATACTGATAGAAAATAATGGCGTCATCGTTTTTTAGGATTATAGGCTTGCCGGTTGATTTACTTATTACTATACCGTCTGTGTAAGGGTCAATATGAATGATGTCTTTTAATTTTATTGTCAAGACCTTAATATTTGTCTTTAAAATTATTCTCTCGTTTGTCAAATTTAGAATGCCCGAACCTACTAAAACATTTTGTTCAGATTTCTGTGAGCTAATGTTATAACTTCCTGCCTTATAATAAACGCCTTTCATTATTTTCACTCTTACAGATGGTCCACCATAGCTTATGCGTTGTGTCACAAGTTTAGTTTCATAAATATGTGTACCGCCATTACGAAAAACACAGAACTCATTTTTGTTTATGATATAGTCGGGTTGAATGTTTGGAAAAATTCCATTGTCAATTTCCCAATTTCTTATGTAGTAACTGTATTTATTCCTTAAACTGGTTTCGTCAATTTGTTCTTTGATTTTTAATTCTTGAGCCTTTACAACAATATCTTTCATTTCATCTGGTGAAAGGGCTTCGTCATCGTTAATTTTGGAATTTAAAAAGTCGCAAAAAGTAAACTCATTTATTTTATCAGTTACTATACTTGGTTGTTTGTCTGGAAAGATTTTTTTATAAAACTCAATATAATTTTGACCAAGTTGCTGATAATTTGTGTTATTCACTCTTGTTTCAAATTTTTCTTGAATTCGCTTGTCAAGCACTTTAATGTCGTCATAAGGTTGTGATTGAACATAGTCTGACAGATATTTAAGGTCTTTATCTTTCTGGTTTGGGAATTCCTTTATTAGTCTGTCAACTGTATTCACAACCTTTAAGGCTGTCCCCCAATTTTTAAAAATTTTGAACATAGTTATATTTTGATAACAGGGAATTTTACGGATTACTTTGACCCAAAAAGTTTCTTAAACCAAGAACCTTCTTTTGAATGGTCAGTAGGATTTGCCGTTAAGTCGTATGAGTATGCTTTATCGTGAGTTCTTGAAAAATTGATAAATATTTCAGTATCCGAAATAGCAATTGGACAATTAGTGTCTGTCAGATAGACAATATTCTCATCTTCAGAAGGTTGAAGTTCTATTGAAGAATTGAATATAGAACCATCAGGCAATTCAAAGGTTATTTTGTTTCCGTCAATTTTTATTTGTCTTTCGGCTCTATAAGTCTTTTCCTTTGAAGTCCCGTCTAATATAGTCTGTTTGTAACTTTTAAAGACCTTGAGTTCATTCATCATAAGATTATTTTAGAGTTAGAAATTGTGAGGTCGCCATTCATAGCAGCTTACGTTTGTATTTAAGCTAAAATACGCTAATTATTTTATAAAACAATTTTTTAAATGTCTTGGTTTTTAGCTTTTTATGAAAAAAGACGCGATTCAATTTTAGTAGCGCAAATACAGCTCAAGTTAGCTTCAAATCATCCAATGGACTTATGATTTTCATTAAGTCTTTATTACTCGTATGCAAATAAATTAATGTTGTTTTTATGTCATTATGACCTAATAATTTTTGTATCATAGTTACATCTGTTCCTTTTTCTATCAGGTGAGTTGCAAAACTGTGTCTTAAACTGTGTATGCTACCGGGCTTTATCACGCCGGCTTTCTTTTTGGCTGCCTGCAATACTTCCTGAAGGCTGCGGGTACTGTAGGGAGTACCTGGTGAACTGCCTACAAACAAATATCCCTTTCTATCAGGCTTGTATTCTTTGGCATATTCCCTCAGCATTACCAGCAATACGGGGCTTAATGTTACCATCCGGTCTTTTTTCCCTTTAGCCTGCCTGATAAATATAGTCATACGTTTGCTATCTATCTGAAAGGTTTTTATCGAAACAATTTCGCTCACCCGCAGGCCGCCACTATATGCAAGCATCAGCATTGCTTTATGTTTTTTGTTTGCTACACTATTAATTATGGCAGCTATTTCATCCTGGTTAAATATACCTGGAAGCAGTTTTGGTTTCTTTGGCCTCGGTATTTCAAAAAACATTTTCTCTTTGTGCAAAATCTGCTCATAATAAAACTTGAGGGCATTCATCCTGCTATGAATCGTATTTTCACTTAACTTCAATTGATTGATACAATATAAAATGTATCGTTGCAATTGAGAAGGTGTCAATCCTTTTGCTGAATTGTTTTTCAGGCTTTCAAGAAAAATATGAAACTCATTACAATACGTACGAATTGTACTGGGACTGTATCCTTTTAGTAACAACCGGTTTTTGTATTCGTAAAATTCATGTAGATTTTCTTTGTTGATAACTTCTGTTTGTTTGGAGGCAACTACTTTTATATTTTGAGCTGGTAATTTTGTTACTGGTTTTTGAGCTACAGTAAGTATTGGTGTTTCATTGCCTTTCTTTTTCAATAAATATTCTTTTAATTCATCAGTATTTAAAACAGCTTTATCCTTTAAAACTTTGGTAAGGTTTTTATATACTTCTTTAGATAACGGAACATACCAACATGTATGTGTCTTGCTCCATTTGGCTTCTGCCTGTTTTTGAATGGCGTGCTGCAATAAACTATTTCTTTCAAAATAAATCCCGATGCATTCCTGCCCGCGATGATTTAATGGTTTTAAAATTACCTGCATTGATTGTTGATTTTTGTCTTTTGCCTATTGCCTATTACCTATTGCCCATTGCATTCGTCTATTCAGCGCTTTTTTTATCCAGCAAAACAACCTGGTCAGCAACTACCTCTGTTACATATTTTTTTTGTCCCTCTTTATCTTCATATTGCCGGTGCCGCAATTTTCCTTCTATATAAAGCAAGCTGCCTTTGTGAATATATTGATGGGCAAGTGTGGCAAGGCCTCGCCATACTATTACCTGGTGCCATTCTGTATTCGTGCTTGTTTCGCCATTTTTTAACCGGTATGTTTCCGTGGTGGCTATCGTTAGTTTAGCCACGGGTGTTCCATCCTCAAGCGTTTTATATTCTGTTTCCTTGCCCGAATTGCCCACCAGTATTACTTTGTTGATTCCTCTCATAAGCTGCTATATTTAAAAATTTTATTTTGAAGAAAATACAGAACATTTTTTGGCAGGCAAAGGGATTTGCCGATCTTAATTACAGTTAGAAGCGGCATACACATAAGCGCCAGTCAATGGCAAAATAATTTGATAATGGAAGTTAGGGGTTTCTTATGAAAATTGAACGCCATTTTTTAAATAAGAGAACTTTTTTTCTTTCATGGCGTAACAGATCTACAAAGCATTTTCACACAGTTTGATGAACAGTCAAGTAATTTTAGGAAGGGTCAGCCTTCGCAACGCAGATGATTGCCTTCGCAACGCAGATGATGATCTTCGCAACGCAGATGATTGCCTTCGCAACGCAGATGATGACCTTCACAACGCAGATGATTGCCTTCACAACGCAGATGATGATCTTAGCAACGCAGATGATCGCCTTCACAACGCAGATGATTGCCTTCACAACGCAGATGATTGCCTTCGCAACGCTGACAATTGCATTCGCAACGCTGACGAAAGCAATTGTTTTGCAAGACACAAAGCAGCCATTCTCTTGCCCGTTTCTATAAAATCAGTCAACTAAATCAGAAGCGCTAACAATTTATTTTTGGACTTTCGTGCCATTTCATGCCATTACGTGCTACCAGCATCAGATGTATGCCTTTGGGCACAATCTTTCACAACAAAACCTGTTATAGATGAAACAATATTTTTTTAAAATTTAAAATCATTTTACATGAAAACAGTATGTATTTCATTTAGCAAATTCACAGACGTGAATTTCCTGAAAAAAGGTGAGTTCATCTATTCTTCACTTAACGGCAATCCATTGTACGTGACCCTTGCGTTACTGCTGCCCATCCTGAAAACTGCGCTGGAAAAGTATGCCATCGACCTGGCCGCCGCGGCTACCAGCGATCGCGTGGCGGTGGCGCAAAAAAACAAAAGCTACTCCGAACTGCTAGTCGTTTTAAAAGAGCTCGGCCTGGCAGTAATGGCTGAGGCCAAAGGAGACGAAACGATGCTGGTGTCCAGCGGATTTACCCTTGCCAAGGAAAGAGAGGCGAGGTACATCTACAACCCGGGAAATGTAATTCTTTCAAACGGCATCACCAGTGGCCAGATGATAAGCATGGTGAAAGCTGTGAACGGAGCAAAGAGTTATATTCACGAGATCAGCTCTTCCATGCCGGGGGAAGAAACTACCTGGGTGAGCACTACTTCCAGCAGCAGCAAGTTTGTTTTTGAAAACCTTATCCCCGGCAAACAGTATTGGGTAAGAGTGGCTGTAGTAGGCAGCAGGAATCAAATTGCTTATAGCAATACAGGCAACTGGTTTGCACAATAAACGGAAGTTTAATTTTGAGTGTTAAGGTTGCTGCCTGAAAAAAAAGTAGCAACCTTTTTATTCATTGCTTCCATCCGCAATTTTGGTACAGCGCTTTGGATTTCTTTGTTCAGCAATGCATGTTATTCTTAATGCTAATGTAAGGATCTGTTTCGATGGAGGGGACTTACTGCAACCACCTGACTTGTGTCAGAGGAAACCATGCATGATCAACTCGAGGATAATAACAAGGTAATAAATTTCTATGGTACAAAATCGGTCGTGCCGATGGCACTTGTCCTTTGTAATTACACACATGCTTCTAATGCCATAGGCATGGCCGATATTGTAACCTTCGACTTCAGTCGGAGGAAAAAGTATGGATGATACTGAACTCCGAAAATGAACAGCACCAAAAAAATATTTTATTTTTTGTTTTATTAATAAACCTATTTTATATTTATAAATACATTTAACAGCCATTTTACTAATCGTCATTCACCTTGTGTGAATCGGCATCCATTAAATTGTAACCAAAAAAACAACGATATGAAAAAGCAAAATGCATTAACTGCCAAAACAGCTACTTCAAAAAAAGCCAAAACATCTTTAGCAAAGATGAGTACCCAAAAACCTCCCACGGAAGCAGAGATCGCAAAAGCCGTGGCAGCCACAAAGCCACTCCCCGGCGATATTGCTAAAATACTTTCTCTTGAAATAGTGGAGGAAGTGGATAAATATGAGCCGATCGTTTTCTCAGACACCTGGTATGAGTTTTCGGGGTTTGTCGAAACGTTCCGCGTACATCCGAAAACCGCGGGCAAGTGGTTAGACAAAGGCTGGCTTGCTTATTCGCTATTAGGAAAACTGCGCTTTATCAATAAATTTGATATTGAAGATATGATGCTGCGCTTCCGCAAACCCGCTATTTTGGGATTGGGATACATGGTTTCATTAGTAAGCGATTGGAATACGTGGGGATTTTTTTGCGAAAGTTTGTAAGGGAGTACCAATTCGCCGTTTAATAAAATTTATAGGATTAGTTAGAACAAGTGCAAACTAAATCCTGACTTACGTCACAACCTTAGTAGAAGTCTGGAAATGCTTATATGTTTAAAAGTGGTCGGTGAGGACACCGACCACGGCGGACCGCCGCCGTTCGTGTCCCACGAACGGCTTAAATGTAGAATAAATTTTCTATTTCTAGATTGCTTCTTAGTAGAAAATGTCTTAAGAAAATTTAACTACCTTATTACCTTATCCTACTTTAATTTTTTCATTTGGAATAAGGTAATAAGGTTAAGTTTATAGAATTCATACCAAATTGAATTATAAATTAGTCCAAAATCTTCTGGTATGATGCCAGCCTGTCCCGAAAAAATCGGGAATGATACAGTCGTTTAGTCCAATGAAAATGGACTATTACGAATGTACTATCGGTATCGATTGATTTCTACTAAGGTTTTCCAATTCCTGGTGCCCTGAAATTTATTCTATTTGTTCTATCGCAAAGTTTATAATACCTG
>JGI20206J14855_1000392_pt1 | contig 15625 bp, 16 predicted proteins | sample NGESurdeep092012_6_FD_14855 | JGI IMG/M metagenome (IMG submission 14855) | reverse complement strand
AAAACAATTAGTAAACGACATTAAATCTTATTTGCAATGATTGGAAAAGTGATTATCGGAAAATCTTTTGGCGGCTGCCTGCGGTATTGTTTAGAAGATAAAAAGATGNNAAANGATATNGATAAAATGATCATGAAAAACCGCGCAGAAATTTTACAATACAATTTATGCTTTGGCGATAAAGTAGAATTGATACAACAGTTTAATGAGGTGAAAAGATTAAATGCAAAGCAATCAAAACCTGTTATGCATATCACTTTAAGCCTTGCTCCCGGCGAGCAATTAAGTAAGCAACAGCTTTCACAAATAGCCAACCATTGCGCTGAAGATTTTGGTTTTGATAAGAATCAATTTATTGCCGTAGAACATAATGACACAGAGCACCAACATTTTCATATAGTTGTTAATCGTATCAATTTCGATGGCAAAACATTGTCGGATAGTAATAGTTATAAAAGAATTTCTGATTTCTGCCGTAAAATGGAAAAGCGTTTTCAACTGATCCAGGTATTAAGCCCAGCCAGATTTTTATCTGCCCAACAAAAAGTTTTACCAAGACACGATAACCGTAAAGAACGGCTAAGAACGGTTATTGCCCAATCACTAAAAAGTTCAAAAGATTTTGATGAGTTTGCCGGAAAAATAAAAGCCAATAGTTATGAGATCATAAAAGGGCGTGGGATTTCTTTTATTGATAAACAGGCAGTAAAAGTAAAAGGTAGTGAATTAGGTTTTTCCATGGAAAAGATCAACGAACAACTTAAGCGGAATCTCATTCAAGCGCCTAAACAAACTACCTACATCAACCTTCAACAACGCAAAAAAAGTTTACATCTATGAACGAAGAAATTTTAAAGGCAGTCCTGACCGAGATATTAGAAGAACAGAAAATGTTCAATATCAATAATGGTTTACTTACAAAAGCTATTGAAGATTTTTCTGAAAAGTTATCAGATTTTGACAATAAATTATCCGACAACCATGTCAGTACGCGCGAAGAGACAAAGCTCGTAATTACAAATTTGCAAAGGCTTAAAACTGTTATAGAAGCACAGCCTAAACAGATGATCCATGAAAAGCGGATCCTGCTTTTCCCGGAAACTTATAAACAGGAATTTTATAAAATTATATTTGGCAAAGTTGTAAAATTATTCGCTATAGTTACTGTTACATTATTTGCTTTCTTCTTCCTGAAAGATCTATTGATTCAACATGATAATACGAAATACAAAACCGCCTGGGAGTGGTTATATCAACATCAAAGTAATAAAGGAAAAGCCGTGATGGATAGCGCCTTTTTTACTATAACATCTGCAAAATAAAATTACAACTTTGCAAAATTGTGTTGTATTACTTTGTGATACATTTTATATTTACAATGCTAAAAAGTTTTTAGCCTGCATATCTCATCCCTTGATGGGTTCTGGCAGTACTGGCACGTGGGCAATTTTTTTTAGCTTTTTTATTATTCCCTCTTCATATAAGTTCACTACCGTTTCATATTTGTTATTAAGGGCTTCAAAATAGCAATTCTCATTTAATAATAATTTTCTTTTTACTGCCCACAGGAGATAATCAATAATACTCAATTCCGGTATTTCATTCCAAATAGCCTTAAAAGAGCTGATGGTAAATTATCATGCAGTTGCCAAATTCTTTCCGGTATTCTTTATTCTTGTATTTTTTATTTTGGGGTTTACAATTATCTCCAATTGATATGGCCTGTTAAAAGCCTCCTGATTGAGTTTAAACTTTTCAGAAAGAATGCGGATAGTGTCTTTAGATAAGCCCTTCTTGTAGTTGAGCATATCAGAAACCAAACCTTCACTAACGTAGAGAAGTTTAGCTAAATCAACTGCTTTCATCTTATGTTCTTTCATTAAGGATTTCAATAACTCTATTGGATCTTCGTCGTCAAAAGTATTGTGTTCCTCATCATATTTTTCAATGAGAAAGGTAAGTAATTCCACTTCATCCTGAATGGCTTTTGATTTTTTCCCACCATCAACCAAAGATTCCAGTATGTTGCAATATTTATTGTATTGCGTATCGGTTTTAATGATTTTATATTGTAAAGGTTCCATTGTAATTGGTCTAAAAAATATTTACTGAATATTGTTTACCGTTATTGCAAAGCTCTGTGTATTCAGCATGTGTGCCTATCCACTTAATGTATAAATGCACCCTCGTTAATCCGAAATGATATTTACATATCATTTTGTAATTATTACCGGCTATATCAAAAACTATCCTATTGCTTCCATTACCTAGTAAATCCGGGGAATATTACGCACTACGGCAGTTTGTCTAAGAACTTATTTTGTTCTTCAAATATAATTCAATTAGAAGCGATTTTAACCTGCGGGTAAAATATTTTGAAAACGCGCTGCATAAAAAATGATCGGTCGTATTTTGAAGATAATGGCTTTTAAAGAAGCTAATTTTTCAAAAAAAGATAAAACAACAAGTTCCCTAAGGAACTTTGTGAATAGTGTTTTATCAATAAGGTTCATAAGCCTGCGCAGATTATAGGTAATGAACATAAAGCCAACATCAGAAGAGGCGCGCTCCATACCTTTTTTGTAATCACATAGTAAAACCCTTATTGTCTTTTTTGTCGTTCCACAAGGATGCTCTACGAGTGACTGCCGTTGTTTATATACTGATGGATTGGCTTCAATATTAATCCTGTTTTGTTCAACATAGGATGCAAACTCACTTCTTTCTATCAACCGTCCTTTTACATTTTTAGTGCACAATGCCCTGGAAGAACAGTTAGTGATTAAACGAATAAAGGCGGACTTCTTCACCTTCTATGACCATCAATCCAAAAATCTTCTTAGTATGAGCATTTTCCATAAAGGCGCATCTCAAATGTGATGGGGTAATGGTCTTGACATTTTCTATAAAACCATTACCATAAAAAAAACGGTAGAAAGTACTAGCATCACCATTCATTGTGTGCCTCGATGTATCAAACCCAGTCATAATTATGATAAAGGATTCGTGGAAAGGATTAGTAATATCAATTATCCCTTTAGTAAGGCTGACAGTGAATGGACCATAAACAGTTTTATCAAGTTCAGTTCTGAACATAGTAGGATCATATGGATCGTCAGCAATTGCGTTATACATCTTTGAAGCTATCCACGTAACTCTACTATTCTTTGAATGATGGATAGGATGATGAACATGTTGACCATTTGATATTAATGTAAGAAAGATTAATACCGTAATCAGTAGTATCTCTTTTAAATTATTTATTTTTCTCATGTTATTTATAATCGGATTAAGACAAGTCACTAATTCAGGATTTCATCAAACACATTTGTCAGTTTTAAAATTTCAAATGGAAACTAAAAACAATTATTTTTGTTAATTATTACTCGTATCCTTTTATGATCTCCATTTTGTTGCCACACTTCTTTAGTCCTTTTATACAATGATGTTACCCATTCCATTTTCATTTCTTTAAAATAAACCTATTTAAATAAGAGGATACTAACTCTTAAATACAATTTCATGCAAATATAGAATTCATAATGAAACAATTTAATAATTAGTCCCCATGTTGGTACGCTTGCGCTAACTCACTAACCACAACCATGCGCCAAGTGGGGGAAAGCATCCATACAACTCCAAATCTTTATTAGCCTGGCAGTATCTTATCTATTTAAAATCTCTTCCGTGTACTCATTTCTTATAAACAGATCAATCCAGTTGATTGGTTATAATCCAGATCCTTTGATAATTCTAATAATTGGGAGAGGTTCACTTTTGTGTTTTTATTTTCATGTTCGCCAGTAAACGAAATAATTTAATGGATTTTTATTTTCATAAGTATGACAACAACGGTTAAACAAAAATGTCTTTCATATTAGTCTTCGTTGCAAACGGACCAGATAAGAGAGTAGCTCATTTTGCAATTATATTTTTAAGTTCTATTCCAATATGTGTGAGGATTTCATCTGAGATGCCATATGCACCGGTTGGATGAATCATTCCAAGTAAAGGAATATTATCCTTTGTTTTTGCAATACATAGAATAGCTTTTTCACCTTCTCTAATTATCCGCTCTTCATTCGCACTTAATAATTTTTTTAACCGTTCATAGGTATTAAATCCTTCTGTTATTATGTACTTTGGTTTAATCTCCTTTAAAATTTCTAAAACTTTTTGCTCACAAAACTGAATGACTTCTTTATCATTGATATCCTTTTCATTCTTGCTCCTAAAAAAGATAAGATTAAATTTTATGCTGTCTTTCAGAGCCCACATTATATCACCGGCCTCAAAAATCTTTCTCACCTTTTTTGCCATTGGGTAACCTGCAGTGAGGTATTCGTTTTCTTGAGGAACCATAATATTTGTTTCAATAAAAGAGGTTTCATCTCCTCCGGGATTATATCCAATAAGTGCAACAGTTGGATTTAAAATTACAGGTGAATAAAAGATGGAAAACCCTTTTGGGTCCTTTCCCTTTTGTTCCCAAAGTTCTTTTGTCTTATTATACAATGTTGTTACCCATTCCATTTTGCGATTTTTAAAAATAAAAAAAATGACTTACGAACATTAAATTTATAACAAAAATTCAATTTCAAGGCAAATTGCCAAACAATCCCGATTTTTAATGCCCAATTAAAAAGATAAAAATGATTTGTACTGAAACCAATAAATACTTAATTTTGATTTGAAGTCAAACCAATAAAATGGAAAAATTGTTTCAATATCAAGCTGGGCTACTGCAAGGCATATCCAATAATTTCAATAGATATCTTTTTGAGAAGATTCAATGGAATGAACGTTTTGTGGGTATCAAAGGATTACGAGGTGTGGGAAAAACAACTCTTCTGCTTCAATACCTAAAATATAATTTAATTGATACTAATAAACATCTTTATGTAACGCTGGATCATCCTTATTTTTATTCCAGCACTTTATATGATCTGGCGCAATCTTTTTATCAACTGGGTGGGCAAACCTTGCTGGTAGATGAGGTTCATAAAATGAAAGACTGGTCAAGGCAAATTAAAATCATTTTTGATGGATTGCCTGGTTTGCAACTAATTTTTACCTCATCTTCTGCATTAGATTTATATCGGGGCGAATCAGATTTAAGCCGTAGAGTGCTTACCTATCAATTAGCCGGGTTATCCTTTAGAGAATACCTGGAGTTGTACCATAACATTCATTATCCCCGGATTGAATTACAAGATCTGTTGCAAAATCACAATTCGCACACAACTGCTATCGCTAATCTATGCAAACCACTGGCTTTAATAAAAGATTATTTGCGAAGGGGTTATTTCCCTTTTAGCAAAGGATTGTCTGAAGAGAGTTTTGATGTACGTTTAGTTCAGACGCTTGAGGTGGTATTAAATGAAGATTTATCGTACGTAGAAGGATATACCACAGATAACATTTTTAAAATAAAAAAGTTGCTGGGTATATTAGCAGAATCGGTTCCTTTTACTGCTAATATTTCGTCCATCGCAGATAAACTTACTATCGGTAGAAATACCATTAAGGAATATTTGCATGCTCTGGAAAAGGCGGGGTTACTTAATTTTTTAAACAGGAAGGGAAAAGGTGTAAGCATATTGCAAAAGCCGGATAAAATTTATCTTGAAAATACTAATCTTTCTTATACTTTAAAATCACAACCGGACGCAGGAACACTTCGCGAAACGTTTATATTGAATCAATTGAAAAATTCAGGTAAAAAGATATACCTACCTGATGAAGGTGATATAGTTGTTTATGATCAGCGGCACTATTATACCTTTGAAATAGGAGGGAAAAGCAAATCGAACAAACAAATAAAAAACAAACCAAATAGTTTTATTATTGCCGATGATATTGAAACCGGCTATTTAAATAAAATCCCGCTTTACTTATTTGGTTTTTTATACTGATTAAAAAATGAAAAAATGATTCCAATTGAATCGTCTTTCAGACCAAATAGAAACTTATTTCTGTATTCAGGCAATCTTTAAATTATTTTTAAAAGATGTCAGCACATCTGTTGTCTTTCTTATCGCATCCTGCTCAAATCCTGCTAAATAATTCTTTGTAGTTTCTAAAGATGTATGCCCCAAAGCTTCACTTATAAATTCTGTAGACACTCCACTATTTTTTAAAATTGTAGCAAAACTATGGCGTGCATAATAGGTGGTTATCGGTTTATCTATTCCAATTTGTAAAGCTATCTGCTTCATGTGTTCATTTATTAAGTGTGTTAGCAGTTTGATATCGTCTCTTTGTTTTTCTAAAGTCGTTCCAGGTTTTAAAAAAGGGAAAATATAAGTTTCTGATGAGAGTTGGTTTTGTCCCCACTTAGTTATTATGCGTTTTGCATCTTCTTTTATTGCAACCCGTATTGGTTCAGGATTAGATCGTCTTGTTCTGATAGTTTTAGCGCGATTGAATACAATAAAATCATCTTCAATATTTTTATATTTTAATAGACAAAAATCCTTAACATTTAATCCATTGCATAGGTATATAAAAATCCAAAAATCGCGGCACATAGCATCTACACTTCTTTCTTCTGGTTTATAATTATAGATCTTAGAAATTTCACCTAATGTGAGCGCTTTTTTTATATTTCGTCCCGTGGGAATTATATATTTTCTTTTCCCAAAAGGATAATCTTCGATTCTCATCATTCCATGTTGCATGGCGACATTCATAACAGCGCGCAGAGATCTTAAATAAATACCAACAGTTGTAATCGACTTACCCTGAGCTACAAACCAACGTTCATAACTTCTAAGAAACTCGGGAGTAATCTGTTCAAATTTTAATAGTGATTTGAATTTATGAAGCGATACGCAAGCATTATTATAAGAACTGCAAGTACCTATTTGGCCATTGGCTTTAAGTTCCTGAATATATGCATCAAATGCTGATCGCAAATTTATGACTGGAATTTTTTTTGGGAAGAATACTTCTTCAAATTTTAAGAATGAAAAACCCTCCAGGTTGTCGCAACATTTTTGGGCCTTAATTTGAATTTCGGTTAATGCAAGATTCGTTTTTCTTAATTCACCTCGTACCTTATTTTCCATCATTAGCAAATAGTCATTTAAACTTGCATTGTAACCCGTTGCATAATATTTTCTTTTCCCCTGGTAGGTAACACGTAATTTTAAAGGGTAGGTAACATTATCTTTTATTCTGCGTTTATCGGGTACGATAGTTACTGTAATATTTCTTTGTTTCATGGTAAAGAGTTTTTTGCATTTGATACATGATTTGATACATGTTTTTCAAAAACGATAATAAATATTCAGAAACAAAGAAAACGAATAATTCAATACAACCCAATAGTGTAAAGGCTTTCAGGCAATAACTGAAAGTAATTCAAAACAACTGAAAGGATATTTTTTGAGACTCATAATCAGGTGGTCCCAGGTTCAAGTCCTGGTGGGCCCACTCAGTATAGAAAAGGGTTTCAAGAGATTGAGACCTTTTTTTGTTTTTATTAATGTGATTGTAAATGTGATAGGAAGAAAGGCTTTAATCCCTTTACTCTTTGCAATTTTGTCTATACATAATCCTGCACTACACTGGATTTATTTCACTTAGATGTAATTTAATTGGAATTAAGATACAGATTAGCAATTAAAGGTTTGTGAAATAAAGTTATTTATTACAATATTACAAATAAGATTCATTTTATTATTTATGATTTTTTATTGTTAACATGACTTAAAGCCTCAGTTAAAAATTGTGAGCTTCCCCCTCTCTTTTTGGTGAGAGGGGAAAGCGGTGGAACATTTTGAAATGCACCCTGTTTTATTTACTGTAATTTTTATTTTTTAAAAAATTGTAACTTTGACAGAGAATATATATTATGAATACCACAAAACCATTTAATCTTAATGCTGATAAAACAGAATTGTTGATTGATGAAGGCAACAATTGTCAATTGATTATTTGGAATGATGAGGTCAATACATTTGAATGGGTAATTGACACTTTAATAGATGTATGTGGACATACTCCCGAACAGGCTGAACAATCTGCAATGATTATCCATACCAAAGGAAAATACGCAGTGAAAGAGGGCTCCTATGATATACTAAAACCATTGTGCGATACTATTACAGAACGCGGCATCGGCGCAACAGTAGAAGAACTTTCTGAAAGATAAATTTACTTTCCGCATCAATTTTTAATTTCCCTATTTTGGACGAAGAAGCTATTTATGATTTTCCGGATGTAAATACGGCAGATGTAAACGGACTTCTTGCGGTAGGGGGTAATCTTTCTTATGGTACTTTAATGAACGCATATAAAAAAGGAATTTTCCCCTGGTATAATCCGGGTGAAATGATTCAGTGGTTTTCACCTGATCCACGCTTTGTTCTTTTTCCCGATAAAATAAAAATAAGCCACAGCATGAGAAATGTTTTAAATAAACATCTCTTTAAATTCAGCGTTAATAAAGCTTTTTCTGAAGTGATAAAAAATTGTAGGTTGAAGAAAAGAACCGGAGAGCCAGGAACATGGATAAGCGATGAAATTGAAATGGCCTACAATGATTTATTTCAGAGAGGCTTTGCTCACAGCGCTGAAGCATGGCAAAATAATGAATTGGTTGGCGGCCTTTATGGAGTGATGATTGGTAAAGTTTTTTTTGGCGAAAGTATGTTTGCCAATAAAAGCAATGCGAGCAAATTTGCTTTTATAAATTGGGCAGGAGTTCTAAAAAAAAACGGGATTGAAATAATAGACTGCCAGGTTTATACACCGCATCTCGAAAGCCTGGGTGCCGAATTTATTTCAAGGAATGAATTTAATAAGTTATTGAAACAATTGATTAGATGATAGCAATTGCATGAATAAAAAACACATTACAGTAAACGAACAAATTATTGAGATTTCTATTTCACCAAATAAACTATTGAGCCAATTACCTGATTCAGTAAAGGAACAAATAATAGAGATTTTTATTCCGGCAATAAAACAATTTAGCAATTTAAAAGGCCTACCTTTTTATAAGGAAACCTTTCAGCATATTGATAGATCATGCCACGTATATAGTCATTCTCGGTATATGGAGTCAGGAAATGTTTCAGTTCGTCTATTTGATGAATACTGATTTCAGGAGGTAAATAACCCATTCCATAGAATTTCCCTTTTTCTATTAAAATACAACTTTGTTCTGTTGGCTCCAATCCATCATCTACCAATGCGAAAGAAGGTAATTCTATTTCAAGATGATGAATACATTCCTTCACTCTTTCATTATATTCTTCAGTGGTTTCTTTTTGTATGCAAGCGCCTTTGCATTTTTTTTCCAACAATGCCTGGCAATCAATAGTTGTTGATTGCAGGAAACAAAGTTTGGGGCAAAGCTCAAAATCATTTACCAGTTTTTTTAATAATGAATACCCCTCAGTCAATAAATTGAAAGTGTATAATGCCTTTAGATTCTTTTTCTTTTTTTCAATACACAACCTGATATAACCTTTACTGTCTTCAAATGAATATAATCCAAAGACCTGGTCAAATCTTTTCTGGCTACGGTTTTGCTCCGGCCATAATTTTTTAATTTCAATACTTTCTAAAATAAAAGCCATCAGCTCTGTACCCGTTTCCTGGTAAGAAATGTGATAGATTTTCTTTAAGAATTCCTGCTTTTGCCTGTTAATTTTATTATTTGAAAAATGACTGTTTACTCTCTTGCTCAGGTCTTTTGCTTTGCCAACATAAATTACTTTTCCTTTTTTATCATGGAAATAATATACTCCGGGGCAATGTGGAAGTTTTTTTATTTCACCTGCAGGGATATTAGGCGGTAAGAATTGTTCTTTACTCTTTGCCTTCAACATCGTTTGTATATGACCGCTATTATCACATTGCAGCAGATAATGAAAAAGTTTTACGGTAGCTTCCGCATCTCCTTTCGCTCTGTGGCGTTCTTCTATTTTAATTCCAAGATGATTACATATTTTCCCCAGGCCGTAGCCTTTTAATCTGGGTAATATTTGCCGACTCAGGCGTACTGTGCATAATTTTTTACAATTCAGTTCGTAGCCCGATTGCTGAAAATGATATTTCACAAAAGAATAATCGAAGTTTACATTATGTGCCACAAAAACTTTATCGTGTAATAATTCATAAAGCTCATCTGCAATACTTTTGAAATCGCGTTCACTTTCCACCATTTCATTGGTAATTCCTGTTAGTGCTTCCACATAACGTGGTATGGTGTAATATGGATTTAATAAAGTATGAAACTCCTGAATCACCTGCATTCCATCAGTTACAAAAACAGCGATCTCTGTAATTCCGTTGGAGGCGGCATAGCCACCTGTAGTTTCAATATCAACAATTGCGTATAACAAGGAGAGTAAATTTGGATACTAATTTCGTTAGCAAGGTAGTAAACCTTGTTTGTATTACATTTGCAGGCAATCAATTTTTTTTATTAAAATATGGAATTAAGCAAGAATTATATTCCCGGATCAGTGGAAGAAAAATGGTATAAACACTGGAAGTCTAAAAATTATTTCAAAAGTGAGCCAGATGACCACCCTGCTTTTACTGTAGTAATACCGCCGCCCAACGTAACAGGAGTGCTTCACATGGGGCATACACTTAATGAGACCGTTCAGGATATTTTAGTGAGAAAAGCGCGTATGAGTGGATTTAACGCTTGCTGGGTTCCGGGAAGTGATCATGCTTCGATCGCCACAGAAGCCAAAGTGGTGGACATGCTGAAACGTGAAAAAGGAATTGATAAAAATAATTTAACGAGAGACGAATTTTTAAAATATGCTTTTGAGTGGAAAGAAAAATATGGAAATATTATTTACAGCCAGATAGAAAAATTAGGCTGTAGTGTTGATTGGGACAGGGTCTCTTTTACCATGGATAATCATTATTATAAAGCCGTAATAAAAGTTTTTGTTGATCTCTATAAAAAAGGTTTAATCTATCGCGGTGCAAGAATGATCAATTGGGATCCGGTTGCCAAAACCGCATTGAGTGATGAAGAAGTAGAATACAAAGATGTAACAGGGAAGTTGTATTATATAAAATATGAAGCCGCCCCCGACCCCTCCGGGGGAGGGGAGAAGGGCGATGGCATTATTATCGCGACGCAACGCCCGGAAACTATTATGGGTGATGTGGCGGTTTGTGCTAATCCTAACGATCAACGATATGCGCATCTTAAAGGGAAAAAAGTAATAGTTCCGTTGATCAATAAAGAAGTACCTGTAATTTTTGATGCCTATGTAGATAAAGATTTTGGGACTGGAATTTTAAAAATTACTCCGGCACACGACATCAATGATTTTAATATTGGGTTGAAATATAATCTTCCTGTGGTGGATACACTAAATGAAGATGGAACTTTAAGTGAAGCGGCTCAAATTTTTATTGGCGAAGATCGTTTTGTTGCGCGTAAAAAAATTGTGGAAGAGTTAAGAAAAAACGGATCGCTGATAAAAGAAGAAGAATATCAAACAAGATTAGGATACAGCCAGAGGACTAACGTGGTAGCAGAGCCGAAAATATCTACCCAATGGTTTGTAAAAATGAAAGACCTTGCAAAACCTGCATTGGAAGCTGTTACATCCGGAAACATCAATATACATCCGAACGAAAAATTTAATGCTACCTACAAGTATTGGCTCGAAAATGTGAAAGATTGGTGTATCAGCCGCCAGCTTTGGTGGGGTCAACAAATTCCCGCATGGTATGATGATGAAGGGAGATTTGTAGTTGCAGAAACGGAAGAAAAAGCAAAAGAAATATTCAATATTCAATATTCAATATTCAATGCTCAATTAAGACAGGACGCAGACGTACTAGACACCTGGTTTTCTTCATGGCTTTGGCCAATAGAAGTTTTCAACGGAATTTCAAAGCCAAATAATAAAGACATCAATTATTATTATCCCACTTCTGTTTTGGTAACAGGGCAGGATATTATTTTCTTTTGGGTAGCGCGCATGATTATGGCCGGAATGGAATATATGAACTTTAAACCTTTCAGCGATGTGTATTTTACCGGAATGGTGAGGGATAAATTGGGAAGAAAAATGAGTAAAAGTTTGGGGAATAGCCCTGATCTTTTGACCCTCATTCATGAATATGGCGCGGATGCGGTTCGCTTTGGAATTATGATTTCATCTCCCGCAGGAAATGATTTATTGTTTGATGAAGGCAGTTTGGAACAGGGAAAGTATTTCAATAATAAATTGTGGAATGCTATGAAGCTGTTGAAAATGTGGGAAGAGAAAATGGCAATAACCGACGACCGACAACAGGCAAGCGGCAACGAAAAACCTGCAACTGAATTAAGTGGTGGTCAGTTTGCTATAAACTGGTTTGAAAATCGCCTGAATGAAGTACACAATGAAGTAGATATTTTAATGAGTCAATTCAGATTGAATGAAGCATTAAAAACCATTTACACTTTAATATGGGACGATTTCTGTAGCTGGTTTTTAGAATGGATAAAACCTGAATATGGGATAACTATTGATCAGGAAGTTTATGAAAAAACTGTTTATTTTTTCGATGAATTATTACAGATCCTTCATCCCTTCATGCCTTTTATCACTGAAGAAATTTATCATTTGCTCAAAGAGAGAAATCACGATTTGATGGTGAAACAATTTGTCCCGGCAGAAAAAGCTGACAATGAAGTATTAAATGCGGGTGATAAATTAAAAAATGTAATCACCGCTATCCGCGATGCAAAAAATAAAAATAATATAAAGCCAAAAGAAATTATTTCTTTATTTATTGAAACAAATGAGTTGTCTTCTTATCAGGTTATAAAAGAAATATTGGCTAAGCAAACTAATGCAGAATCTGTTTTGTTTAATGAAAAACCTGGTACGTCTTCTATTATGATCGTCGCCGGCAATGAAAAAATTCATATTAAATCTGATACATCAACAGATACTACGATTCAAAAAGAAAAACTTTTCAAAGATTTGAATTATCTTAAAACTTTCCTAATTGCAGTAGATAAGAAATTAAGTAATGATAAATTTGTTCAGAACGCAAAAGCTGAAGTGATCAATTTGGAAAGGAAAAAGAAAAAAGATGCAGAAGAAAAAATTAAAGTCATTGAACAAACACTGTCTTCATTGTGATGACATCAAATAATGATAATGAAAATGATACTAAAATACTTCGGATTCTTTATTTTATTTTCTGCCTTTACTTCAATTTCTTATGCCCAGAACGATACGATAATTAAAGTTCCAAAATTTAAACCTCCTGTTGTAAAAACTTTTTTGGGAGATGTTCAAAATGGCGCGCAGGTTACTGCCGATCAGGGCAAACACTTGATAGGATTACCTTTGGATATTAGGGATGATAAAAATAATTCTTACGCAATTGATACGTACCAGTTTCTTTACAAACAAAAAAGTTATTCGTTAAACGACGAGACTGGAAAGAGAGATGTTAATTTTAGTATTACTTCTGCCAGGCTTGATTCAGCTTCTTTGCCCAAAGTATGGGTTGAAAATATAAGGCGTCAGTTACAGCCTGACGAACAGCTTTATTTTTTCGATATTGTGGTAAAGGACAAAGAAGGAAGGAGATTCTTTGCACCTGAATTAAAAATTATCATTAAACAATGATAGAGATAAAGGGAGCAGAAATAACTGATCTGAATTTGGTGCGTGAACTTGCATATGCAATATGGCCATCTTCTTATGGTTCTATATTAGACCCTCAGCAGCTGAATTATATGCTCAATTTGATCTATTCGATTTCCTCCCTTGAGCATCAATACACTGTTTTAAAGCATCATTTTGTTCTTGTCTTTGAAAATAAAATCCCCATTGGCTTTGCTTCCTATTCCCCGCACAAAGATGCATCTGTTTATCATTTAAATAAAATTTATGTACTTCCTGATCAGCAGGGAAAAAGAATAGGCAAAAAAATGCTCAATTATGTTACTGAGGAAATTAAAAAAGCAGGTGCTGCTTCTTTGCAATTGAATGTAAACCGCCATAATAAGGCATTACAATTTTATGAAAGACAGGGATTTAAAATTATCCGTGAAGAGGATATTGATATTGGGGAAGGGTATTTTATGAATGATTACGTAATGGAATTGAAATTATAATTTTAATCAAAGCCCACAAAAATATTTCTGCGGGCTTTGATTAATACAATTTGTCAGTCGGGTAGACAAGATTCGAACTTGCGACCCCACGCCCCCCAGACGTGTGCGCTACCGGGCTGCGCCACTACCCGAATCATTTTAAAATCTGAAACAAGACGTGAACTTTAGACTCCATGTTTTCCCGATGTGTGTCCCCGCCTGTATGATTTTTGCAAATCTAATTTAAAAGGGCAATTAATCATGAGATTTGAAGGAAGAAATGTTTAAAATCAATGACTCTCAAAAATTAATAAATAATAGAATGGATTTTTAGAGTTACCTAAAAATCCCATAATTCTTCATTTCTTTTTCCATGCACTATCCATGCTTTATCCATGCCTTTGATAGGGAGTATCTATGGAGTGTCTATTACTTTGTCTAGTTCTAAAAATACCGTAGCACTACGCTTTTTTTTAAAGAAAGTATTTAATACCGATAGTACATTCGTAATAGTATCCAATTTCATTGAACTAAACGACTGTATCCTCGACATTATACCAGAAAATTTTGGACTAATTTATAATTCAATTTGATATAAGATGTTTGTTCCTGAAAGGACAATAAAAAAGCCTTCCATTTCTGAAAGGCTTTCGATATTAAAAAATTAAATAAGAATCTTATTTGGCTTTAATATCAACAGTATTAATATCGCCACCTGATACTTCACAATTAACATCTATACGATCTGCGCTGATACCTTGAGTTTCAACCAGGTAATTTTTGATCAATTCATTCCTTTTATTACAAACTGCCTGTGAAGCTTTTGAAGCGGCAGGATATCCGGTAATGATGATAGAACATGAAGCGCTGTTTTTTAACTGAGAGGCTATACTTGCCAGCATTGCTTTAGAGTCATTACTCAAATTGGATCTGTCTCTTTTAAAAGAAATACTTGGAAAATTAAGATTGCAGGAATTTACCATCATTGTAGATAAACTATCTCTTATAGCTTTACAACAATCGGGTTCAGGGCATTTTCCCACACCATTTGCATCTACCGGCTGACACTCAGTAGGTGTTATTAACTCTTTATCTCTGCAATCTGGCACTCCATCGCCATCCGTATCAAGCGAAACCCCATGAACATCCACTGGACAGCCTTTTGGCGTATTAGGTTCTTTATCAAGATAATCCGGTACTCCGTCACCGTCACTATCCGTAAAGATTTTTTTCTGATTATCTTTTAGTGTATCAATTTGATTTTGTAATGCATTATTTATCCTTGCAGCAGGATTATCAAATATCATTTTGGGTTTATTTTTCTTCCCCAGTGAAATATCTAATCCTACGAAAGCATATCCGTACCTGTCTTTATGAACTGTGCTGCTAATGTCGGGTGTTGTCCTGTACCAGGGCGAACCATCTAAATTATCACCATCTACAAATTGCATCCGGTAACCAAGATCTAAATTTAGCCTGGTAGAAAGATCAATCTTCAGACCGGCGGCCACTGGCACAAAGAACTGAGTAATG
>JGI20206J14855_1000390_pt1 | contig 15788 bp, 17 predicted proteins | sample NGESurdeep092012_6_FD_14855 | JGI IMG/M metagenome (IMG submission 14855) | reverse complement strand
TTATGAATTTTATCTGAATCGCTCGCTTTCTCTCTAAACTATGGCTTGGATGTAGGTGATTCAGCGGGTACGCGTAAGGAAATCGTGGTGTGATTTACCTGATTTCCGTCGCGTACCCACTGATATCACCGTACACTCAAGCATCGTGGCTGGATTCTGGTTCTGGGACCGTGTCTGGTGGGTAGTTTAACTGGGGCGGTTGCCTCCTAAAGAGTATCGGAGGCGTTCAAAGGTTAGCTAACTACGGATGGAAATCGTAGTGATAGTGTATACGCATAAGCTAGCTTGACTGTGAGGGCTACAACCCAATCAGGGACGAAAGTCGGAGTAAGTTTTCCGCTGTCAGTACATTTGTACAAGAGTGTGGTATCGGCAGCGCTTTCGGATAAAAGTTACGCCGGGGATAACAGGCTTATAGCGCCCAATAGTTCACATAGACGGCGCTGTTTGGCACCTCGATGTCGGCTCATCTCATCCTGGAGGGGAAGCACCTTCCAAGGGTCGGGCTGTTCGCCCGTTAAAGAGGTACGTGAGCTGGGTTCAGAACGTAAATTACATTGCGTTCTACCCCTGAAAAGGAGTAATATACGGCTGTACATCGCAGCATCTGCCAGTGGCAGAAACGTATTAACATCTGACTAATATCGGTGAAACCCTACCTGAGTATCGAACGATTCAGGAGGGCAATACCGAGGGAAGACATTAATGTCTAACGAAGAAAAGGCCTATATAGCCGGATTCTTGGATGGCGATGGATCAATCATGGCCCAACTGGTCAGTCGTAAAGACTACAAGCTGGGATATCAGATCCGTGTCAGCGTAGTATTCTATCAAAAGAGTACGCACCAGGAATTTCTCCTTTCGCTAAAGGAGCGGCTAGGCTATGGATATGTACGCATCCGCAATGACGGGATGAACGAGTACACCATAGTCGGCTTAAGAGAAGTGGAATATGTATTAACCCTTCTGTATCCCTTTCTTCGACTCAAAAAAGCTTTGGCCAAGGATGTGCTTAGTTTAATTAAGCTACATCCTCAGCAACGCAAAATGACTGCTTCTCAACTGGTTAGTTTAAGCAAGCTGGTCGATAAGACCGCGCGCTTCAACTATTCCAAGAAGAGAACGATCACTAGTGTCGTGGTCATCAATTTTTTGAGATCCAAAGACATTAATGTCCCCGTAGAGACTGGAGTCCAGTAGCTCTGGACGAAGATAGGGCAACATGACAATACCAAGCCCTATAATATGTCAGCCCCTCAGCCCGATACGTCGGGACGGGTGAAGATATAGTCCGTGCCATCAGTAATGGTGGATAAGCCAGTGCCATGAACAAGCACTTGGTGTACACGCGTGAGACAGTTCGGTTTATATCCGCTGTGGACGATAGGAAATTTGAGAGGACTTAACCCTAGTACGAGAGGACCGGGTTGAACGCACCGCTGGTGTATCGATTGTTCTACCAAGGGCATTGTCGAGTAGCTATCGTGCGGCAAAGAGAAGCGCTGAAAGCATATTAAGCGCGAAACTGACCTCAAGATTAGATTTCCCTATGGAGCCCCCTGAAAGACTATCAGGTTGATAGGCGCAAGGTGTAAGCATGGCAACATGTGCAGCCGAAGCGTACTAATAGGGCCATTGACTTTTTACGACCTTTGATTCGCTCTGTTTACAGATCCGGGTCAAAGGTAGCAATTGGCTGGTTATTGGTGTTTACCACCGATTACAGTCGTTTGTCTTAGTATGTGTGGCATATTTCAAACATTCGGGCTACGGCCTAATCACGGCCTACGCCCGAATGTTTGAAAATGCCGCGTGAGCTGATTCTTTAACCGTGATATTTGTAACTAATGGACACCAATAGGCTTCGTCTCCCGAGTAGGGAAAAGAGCAGCCCACGTGACGAATTTATTTCGGCACATGGCGCGATGAGAAAAACCGTTAGGTTTGTCTCATTAGGCGAAGCCGATTTGGTGCCCATAGCCCGAGGGCAACACCTGTTCCCATGCCGAACACAGCAGTTAAGCCTCGGAGCGGTTACAATACTTGGGGTCCACCCCTGGGAAAATAGCACGGTGCCAAATTTTGAAAGAGACTTCCGAAAGGAGGTCTTTTTCTTTGCCCGCGGTTTTAAGGCTAGTGCCGGTGATAGAGTAAAGCGTCCTGCAGGTCTTCGAAGGCCGACGGGCTTACTTCGCCCATGGGGTAGGCCATGGCGGCAACATCCTCGGGCGTAGTCGTCAGCCAGCGATGGGTAAACCGGGGATCCACACCTGGCGGATATGAGGCATGGGTTACTTGGCGGAATATGACCGAACCGGAGCCAAAAGCCTTGTCGTAATGGGGGCCAAATGGAAAATGCNGGGCCAGCTCCCGGCGCGGCCCGAAGAAACCCGGGCCCGTGTGGCCAAGCGGCTGGAACTGGCCTAAGGTTAGGCAGATAACCGGGTCGTCGTCGGCCGGCAGCCGGTCCAACGGCCCGAAAGAGGTTAGATGATGGTTTTGNCGGGAATGGGCTTCCATGGAAGCCACGATACCCAGTTCATGGGCGACCCGNGTCACGGCGTCGGAGGCTTATAAGCCCTGGCCATAATCTCTTCGGCCGCTGCCCGGTCATCCGCGCCTATGGTTATTTCGCCGCTCATGGCCGTGAATTGTAACATCCGCGGTTCGCATTAACAATCGTAAATTTTATTGACATGAGCGGATTAGCGTGGTATCATAAGCATGATTTCGAAAGAAATAAGAGGGTTTTTGCTCATCACTGAGCAGAGGCCTTTTTTATTTACCTCGAGAGACTAATTAAAATAAGGGAGACAACCACAATGGCAGGAACTAAAGCTGGCGGCCAAGCCGCCGCCGCAACCAACAAAACCAAGTATGGCGGGGACTTCTACGCCAAGATCGGCGCCAAGGGCGGTAAGCTCGGCAAGACCGGTGGCTTCTACGCCAACCGCGAACTGGCCCGGGCAGCCGGCGCCAAAGGCGGCCGTATCTCGCGCCGCACCAAAAAAGTCGCCTAAAGCGCCAACCGGTTTACCGTTTGGTGTTCAGGTACTTATAAACCTCCGCTTTCGGGCGGAGGTTTTAGTTTAGAGGCTGGTTGACAGGTGTAAGCCGGCCGATTGGGGAATGTCCTTGCGCCGGCGGTAAGCCCGGCAGAAGCGGCTGGCCGTGACTCGCCAGGTAGTGTGGCAATTAAAACAACGATAGTGGACAAAATCACCCTGTTGGAGACACTTGGTAGTGCAGGTCGGGCAGATGCTGCGCTTGTACAGCCAGTCGCGGTAGGTGTCGAGGCAGTCCTGGATGTGGTCTTCGTTGATGCTCAGGCCGAGGCTGACGGCCAGGTCGCGGGCTTTCTCCCAGGCGGCGACCTCCAGCTTGAGCAGCTCGAAATCGGCCTTATAAGTCCGGTGGCCGAGCAGGGCGTGGCCGGTTTCGTGCAGCAGCGACCAGACGGCGTGCCGGCCGCGGGCTTCGGCCTTGTAGAAGATCTCACCGGCCTCGGGCGACCAATAGAATTGCCGTCCCGGCGTGAAGGTCAGGCTGGGGAATTCGGCCCGCAGCCGGGTTATCGGTTTATCCATCAGCGTAGACCTGCTTGGCCAGATCGAAACAGCCATAAATCACGGCCTCGGCCGGGCGTTTGGCCGGCAGGATGGCCGCCGGCCGCCGGACTACCGGATGCAGGTGCTCCGACAGGAACTCGAGAATAGTGCCGCTGAACTTATCGGCGTGGGCGCCGACGCTGCCACCGAGGATAATCACTTCAGGCTGGATAACGGAGCAAACGGCGCCGAGGCCGTAAGCGATGTTTTCACCGATGGCCCGCCAGATGGCCGGATCGGTAATCTCATCGGCCCGCTGGTTGAAGCGCTTAACGACGCCACGGCCGCCGGCGAACTCTTCCCACTGGATGTACTCTTCGTCGTGCAGCAGGGGCATTTTGCCCATTTCGGTGTTCTGGAGGGCGGTGGCGATGCGGCCGTTTTGGATGAAAGCGCCGCCGATGCCGGTGCTGACCGTCATGAACAGGATGTCGTCGTATTTATCCATGATTAACCGGGCCTCGGACAGGCCGGCCAGGCGGGAATCGTTTTCGATGGTGACCGGCGCGCCGCCCAGCAGTTTGGAAATGTCGTCGCGGATCGGTTTGTCTTGCCAGGGCAGGTTGCCGAGGGCGTGGACCGTGCCGGCATCCCTGTTAAGCAGGCCGGGGATGCCGGCGCAACACAGTATTGAACCTTCCAGCCGCAGCTGGCGTAAATTCTGGTCCAGGTCTTTCAGGAACGCCGAATAGTCGTGGTTGGAGGGGAAGTGGCGGCTATCAATAATCTTGCCCTTGTCGGACAGCTTGGCTACCAGTGTTTTGGTGCCACCGATGTCGATCCCCACGTACATGTTGCCAGTCTACCATATATCAGATACAATAGGAGTAATCTTACAGTCAGCAAACTAACTGGTGCTAAGTGAAAAGCGGAAGTTTTTGATTCAAAACCTCTCTTTTGCGGCTGAAGAAATACATTCACGAAGGAGGCATGGGGACATGTCAACAAAAGTATTAACTATGGACGAGCTGCTAGCCGGCAGCGACGTTACGGGTTTGAGCGCCGGCGACACCGTCGAAGGCGTGGTTACGTCAATTAAGAAGAACGAAGTCTGGATCGACTTGGGCGCCGCCGGCGTCGGGGTAGTCCTGCGCCGGGAGATCGGCTACGGCCAGAAACTCGAAGAGGGCCAGACCGTGACGGTCAGCGTCATCGATCCGGAAATGGAAGAGGGCCACGCCCTCCTCAGCATGAAGCGGGCCGTCAAGGACCGCGGCTGGGACGAACTGCAAAGGGTCCACGAGGCCAACGAAATCGTCGAGGTCGTGCCATATGATGCCAATCGCGGCGGCCTGCTCGTGGAGCTGGAAGGTATCCGCGGGTTCCTGCCGGTATCGCAGCTGGCAGCTGGACATTACCCGAGGGTTAGCGGTGCCGACAAGGACGAGATCCTCCAGAAGCTGCACGCCTTGACCAACAAGGCTCTTCGTGTCCGGGTTCTAGACGTTAGCCGCAAGGACAATAAGCTTATCTTCTCCGAGAAGGAAGCCGTCAAGGATGACATGCAGGCCCGTTTCAGCGAGCTTAAGGTCGGCGACGTCGTTGAAGGCGTTGTCACTGGGGTGATTGATTTCGGCGCTTTCGTTAACGTCGAAGGCATCGAGGGGCTGGTCCACATTTCCGAAATTTCCTGGGAGCGCGTCGACAACCCCCGCAATTACGTCAAGGTCGGCGAAACCGTCAAAGCCAAGATCATCGGTATCGACAAGGACCGCCTCAGCCTAAGCATCAAACAGATGAGCGAAGACCCCTGGCTGGACCAGGTCAAAGCCTTCAAGGCCGGCGACGTCGTTGAGGGCAAAGTCACCCGGATCACGCCGTTCGGCGCGTTCGTCCAGATCAGCCCGAGCGTCGAGGCCCTGGTCCACGTTTCGGAAATGAGCGACGACGACGCGGTCGACCCCGAGAAACTGTTCCAACTCAACGAGAAGAAGCAGTTCAAGGTCCTGGACATAGATACCGAGAACCGCAAGATCGCCCTGTCGCTCAAGGACGCCAAGTCCAAGCCGAAGCCCAAAGCTAAAGCCGAACCTGAAACCGAAACCAAAACCAAGAAATAGCATGCGTACCTAAGGTAACGGCCGGGAGGCCAGAAAGGAGTGTCGGCATGAGTGAACAAACCACAATCGAAATCGAAGACATGATCACCGTCGGCACCCTGGCCGAGCGGTTGTCGATCCCGGTTTCCAGCCTGATCGGCGAACTGATGAAAAACGGCGTTATGGCGACCGTCAACGAACGGATCGACTTCGACACCGCCCAGATCATAGTCGACGAACTGAAGCTGGACATCAAACTAGCCAAACGGGCCGCGCCCGAAGCCGCCGCGACCAAGCGCGACAAGCCGGCCGCCAGCGCCAGCGCTGCCAGCCGCCCGCCGGTCGTAGCCGTCATGGGCCACGTCGACCACGGCAAAACCAGCCTGCTCGACGCCATCCGCGGCGCCGACGTCGTCAAGGGTGAGGCCGGGGGCATCACCCAGCACATTTCGGCTTATCAGGTGACGCATGACGGCCGGGACATTACCTTTCTCGATACGCCGGGCCACGAGGCCTTTGCCGCCATCCGCGAGCATGGGGCGCTGCTGACGGATATAGTTATCATCGTGGTGGCGGCTGATGACGGTATCAAACCGCAGACCATCGAGGCTATCCGTTTCGCCAAGAAGGCCGGCGTCAAGATTATCGTCGCTATCAACAAGATCGACAAAGACGGCGCCGACCTCAACCGCATCAAACAGCAATTATCCGAAAATGACCTGCTAATCGAGGAATGGGGCGGCGACACCGTAGTCGTGCCGGTTTCGGCCAAGACCAAAGACGGCATCCCGGACCTGTTAAACATGATCCTGTTGGTAACCGACGTCGAAGAGCTTAAGGCTGACACTGACGTCCAGCCCAGAGGTTTAATCATAGAAGCCCACGTCCAGCAGGGCCGCGGGCCGGTCGCCCACGCGCTGGTCGAAGCCGGTACGCTGAAGCCCGGCGATTTCATCGTCGCCGGCGGCAGCTACGCCAAGATCCGCAACCTCGAGACGACCGAAGGCAAACCGCTCAAGCAGGCCACGCCGTCGATGCCAGTCACGATTACCGGCTTCAAGACGCTACCGGAGTTCGGCGACGAGTTCACGGCGGTCAACAACGAGAAGACAGCCCGTGCCGAAGCTTCCAAGACCGCCGCCGACAAACAATCCAGTGACGGCCATCTCGACATCGGCAGCTCCGAGCTGATCCGGCTAATCAACCGCGACAACGCCATGCAGGAGCTCAACGTCATCATCAAAGCCGATGTCCAAGGCTCTCTGACCTCTGTCATAGACAGCCTGAAAGCCATGGATACCGATGAAGTTTCGGTTCGTATCGTCAGTTCCGGTATCGGCCCGGTCGGCGAGAACGACCTCCACCTGGCACACACCAGCCATGCCATCGTTTACGGCTTCAACGTCGGCCTGTCGGCCAGCAGCCGCCAGCAGGCCGCCCGCGACAAGATCAAAATCCACCTCTACAAAGTCATCTACGAACTGATTGACGACGTCAAAGCCGAACTGTCCAACCTGCTCAGCCCGGAGATCGTCGAAACCGAACTCGGCCGCCTGGTCATCAAGGGTATCTTCAATACCACCAAGACCGCCGTTATTTGCGGCGGCGAAGTCACCAAGGGCAAACTGACCGTACCGGCCCTGGCCCGCGTTTCCCGCGACGGCGAGGAACTGATGGAAGTCGAAGTCACCGGCCTGAAACGCGGCCCGGCCGAAGCCAAAGAAGTCGTCGAGGGCGAAATGTGCGGCCTCAGCCTCAAGACCCCCAAACGCCTGGACCTCGAGGAAGGCGACCGCGTCGACGTCTTCACCCGCCAGGCCATCCAGCGCCAATTATAAAGGGACAATGATACAATAGTTTTATGTTAAAAATCGATAATAGCCTACTGGTAGAAATCGGTCTCGGCGGCCTGCCCGAAGCCGAGAAGAATAATTTCCTCAAGCACATCTACGAAACCCTGGAAATGCGCGTCGGCGTCCGCCTGGCCGACCAGATGACCAACGACCAGCTGGACGAGTTCGAGCGTTACTTCGAAGCCAAAGATGACGCCGGTGCTTTCAAGTGGCTCGAAACCAACTTCCCGAACTACAAAGACATCGTCCAGCAGGAATTCGACAAGCTGAAAGCCGAAGTCGCCCAGTCGGCGCCGCAGATCCTGGCGACCAGCCAGGCCGGCCAGGCCCAGGCTCAGCCGCAAGCTCAGGTCCAAACACCGGTCCAGCCCCAGGCACAGGTATTGACACCGCCGCCCCAGCCGGTGTTCCAGCAGCCGCCGCAACCCCAGCCCCAACCGCAGCCTATCTTTGAACCGCCCCAGCAACCCCTGGCACCGCCCCCGCCCGTAGCGCCGCCAACTCCCGGTTTTAGCGCGCCCGCGCCATCATTGCCGCCCCAACCGCCCCAGCCTTACGCCAACCAGCCCCAACCGGCCGCTCCGCCTCAGCCGTCGCCATTTCCAAGCCCCGCTCCGAACCCGCTGCCGGATCCCGGTCCCGCCCCGGTCCAGCCCCAGGCGCCGCCGTTTCCCCAGCAGCAGCCGCCCGCCGGACCACCGCCCCAGCAGTTTTAATTAAGTTTGTGGCCGGCCAGGAACGCCGCCCCGGACATCTCTTTTTTGCCAGCCGGTACGAGACTATCGATAACCAGGATATTCTGCCCGCAGGCGATAGCCAGCTGGCCCGGCGAGTCGGCTTGCGGCGTGCCCGGTTCGCCTTGTCCCTTTTGGACATGTGCTTGGGTGATAATCACCTCTGTTGAACCAAGCTTGGCGTGGCTGCGCGGCCAGCCGGCGTAAGCCCGGACTTCGCGCTCCAGCCTAGCGGCCGGTTTGGTCCAGTCGACCTGGCCGTCGGTTTTGTGGATTAAATGGTCGTAGGTCGCGCCCGTCCCGGCTTGCGGTTTCGGCTCGGCCGAACCGTCGAGCACTTTTGGCAAATATTCCAGCACCAGGTCGACACCGATCGCTGATAGCTGGTTGGCCAGGCCTTGCTTGGTTTCGCCGCCTTCCAGAGCGACTGTTTGTTGGGCATAAATCGGCCCGGTGTCCATTTCGGCGCTCAAGCCCATCAGCGAAACGCCGGTCCGGCTATCGCCGCCCAGGATGGCGTTCTCGATCGGCGTCGGCCCCCGGTGCAGCGGCAACAGGGACGGGTGGATGTTAATAATGCCGCGCGGGAACAGGTCAAGTATGGCTGGCGGCACGATTTTGCCATAAGCGATCAGGACGGCCGCTTCGGCCCCGAAACCGGCCAGCTGGCCGCTGGCCGCGGCCAGATCAGACGGTGATAGCAGCGGGATATCATATTGGGCGGCGATGACCGACACTTCGAGCTGGCGTTGGCTGCGCGATTTGGACGTTTCGGCCTGGGCGACGACGATGGCCGCGACGTCATAACCGCTGGTCAGCAGCGCCTGCAGCGTCGACACGCCGCTATGGACGCCCGTAGCCAGGCGCTCGTTACCAAAGAATAGAATTTTTTTCGACATCTTTTGTGTAATCCAAAGGTTGTAATTTGCCATTGTCATCTAATTCGAAGAAAGCTTCGGTCCGGCCCTTGATGCGGTCGATGAAAACCAGGCCGTCGCAGTGGTCGACCTCATGCTGGAAAATGCGGGCCAGGAAGCCCTCGGCGGTTACCCGGAACTCCTTGCCGTTGAGGCCTAGGGCCTTGACCCTGACTTTGTTGTGGCGGGGGACTTTGCCATAAATATTCGGCACGCTCAGGCAGCCTTCGAAATCCTCGACGATCTCGCCCTCCAGCTTGGCGATCTGGGGATTGATAAAAACCGTGAAGCTGTGGTCTTCCTTGTCGTTGTAATTAGTGCGGACCACGACGATCTTGTATAAGCGGTCGATCTGGACGGCGGCCAGCGCCACGCCGACCTCATGGGCCCGGCTCTGGTCCCAATCGATCGTGGCGGCTTCCATATCGGCCACGATCTGCTTTATTTCAGGGGTAATAATCCCAACTCGTTGTGATTTTTGCCTCAAATGCGGATTGGGCAGCGCGATAATGTCGTCTTTGGTCATAATTGCTGATAAGTATACCGGAAGATGGTCGTAGGTTCTACTTAGAGCAGGTCCATCGGGTCGAGGTCGTAGGAGCAGTTAGCCGGCAGGGCGGCGATGATTTTTAGCAGTTCGGAGCGCTGGCGGGCTTTGACGACTAGCTGCCACTGGTACTTGTTTTGGAAATGTTCGTAAAAGGCCGGGGCCGGGCCTTCGACCCGGACTTGGTGGCCAGCCTCTTGTATATCCGATTTTAACTTCTCGGCGGCCTCTTCGGCGGCCTTGATCGAGGCCCGGCGGACGGACAGTTTGAGCAAATAGCAAAACGGCGGGAAAAGGAATTGCCGGCGTTCGGCCAGCTCCCGGTCGTAAAAACTCTTATAATCACCCTTTAAGGCATCCGCCAGGACAGCGTGGTCGGGGTGGTAAGTCTGAATAATGGCCCGGCCGGCGATATGGCCCCGCCCGATTCGCCCCAGGACCTGGCTGATCAGTTGAAACGTCCGCTCTTGGGCCGAGAAATCCGGCATGTACAGGCTGGTATCGGCCAATAGAACGCCCAGAGTACTGAGGCGGGGCAGGTCGAGGCCTTTGGCCAGCATCTGGGTGCCGACCAGGATGTCGACTTCGCCTTCGCGGACCGCTTCATAATGCTGTTCGAAACGCTCGGCCTTGAGGTTGTCGGTGTCGAAGCGGGCCACCCGGGCTTGCGGGAAGAGCCGTTTAACTTCTTCGACGATAGCCTTGGTGCCGGCGGTTTTGAAAATGACGCTGGGGTGGCCGCAGGCCGGGCAGCTGCCGGGAGCCGGCTCATGGTGGTCGCAGCTGTGGCAGCGCAGCTCGTGGTGGTCGCCGTGGTAGGTCAACGGCAGGTCGCAGTGCGGGCAGGTCGCCTGCCAGCCGCAGTTTTCGCACATCACCAGGCGGGCGGTGCCGCGGCGGTTGAGGTAAAGCAGGGCTTGTTCGCCGCGGGCCAGGGCGCCTTCCAGGGCCTTTACCAGGGGCAGGCTCATCGAGGGCGACTTGCTGAACAGGCTGTGGTCTTTGCGGTCGACGATGACGACTTCGGTAGCGGCCTGGGGCTGGCTTTGGGCCAGCTGGGCTAACCTGATAATTGGCTTCTGCTTGGCCTCGGCCAGGTAATAGTCGCTGACCGATGGTGTGGCCGAACCCAGTACCAGCGTCGAGCGGGTGATTTGCGACAGGTAGGCCGCCGCCCGGCCGGTTTGGTACTGCGGCGCCTGCTCCTGCTTGTAGGCGCTTTCGTGGGCTTCGTCGAGGACTATCAGGCCGGGTTTGGCCAGCGGGCTGAACAGCGCTGAACGGGGGCCGATTATAATCACCGGTTCGGCGGCCCGCAAACTGTCCAGCCAGGCTCTTTGGCGTTCGGCCGGCGTTTGCCTCGAGTGCATGACAATCACCCGTTCGCCGAAGACCTGCCGGAAATTGCCGGCCAGCTGGGCGGTCAGGCTGATCTCCGGCGTCAGGATGATGGCCGATTTGCCCTGTTCGAACTGCCGGGCCGCCAGTTCGATGTACAGCCGGGTCTTGCCGCTGCCGGTTATGCCGTGCAACAGATAGCTGTCGCGCTCGGACATGGCCTTTAGGGCTAGCTGTTGTTCATCTGTCAGCGGCGGCAGGTCGGTCAGGTCGGGCGGGGCTAATTTGGCGGATTTAACAGGAGTCAATTGCTTATCTGAGAAATGGGCCGGCAATAGCTGCTGGGTAATAATACCCAAAGGGGCGGGATAGTAGGCGGCCAGCCAGGAGGCCAGCTTTAACAGATGGGGCGGTATCGGCGGCAGGTCGAAAATCCGGGCCACCGGTTTGGTCTTGAAACGCGGCTCGCTGGTCGGTCCGCTGACTAAGCCCAGGACTAATTGGCGCTGGAGTTCGACCTCGACGATGCTGCCGGTCGGCAAGCGTTTGTCGCTGGCATAGGTCAGCGGGTCGCTGCTGTGGTAGCGGTTGCTGCGCACCCACACGAAATAATAATTCATATTACTAAGTATAGGTTATCGCGATTTAGCCGCGCCGAAATTATTAAAAAGCTGTTGCCAAAGCCCAAATAGCGAGCTATACTAACTTTAAACCGTTGTTCGGATAACAATAAGGGATTTCAATGGGGACGAGCATGTTAGACGTTTTTATCACTTCCAGAGTACGTCGCAAGATCATTGTTATTTATGCTAAGTACCCAGATTTCAAGACCCACGTCAGGGGCTTGGCCAAGCTGATCAAAGAAGACGCCGGCAACATTCAGCGCGAACTTAAGCGCCTCGAGAAAGCCGGTTTCCTGACCAGCGAGCGCCAGGGCAACACCAAAGTCTACTCGACCAACAAGCAGTTCCCGATTTTCCGCGAGCTCCAGAGTATCGTGTTGAAATCACAACGCTCAACCCAGCAAAAGCGCGTTACCGGCTAGTGATCGGCCTAGCCGCGCTAAAGCCTTGCAAATACAACCCCTGTTCTGTACAATAGTCAAGTCATGATACAAGTTACCCGCAAAGATTCCAAAGAATCCACCGAAAACTTACTCCGCCGGTTCAACCGGAAAGTCCAGCAGTCCGGTGCTATCGCCGTGGCTAAGCAGAACCAGTTTTTCCAGAAGCCGATTAGCAAGCCGGAGCGCCGCCGCAAAGCGATTATCCGCCAGGAACGCAAAGTGGCCAAGCTCAAGAAAATCAAGCTCGGACTTCGCTAAACAGGACCCCAAGACATGTTAGAGCAGAAAATCGAGCAGGATATTAAGGCTGCGCTGTTAGCGGGGGATGCCCGGCGCGTAAGCACTTTGCGCGGCGTCAAGGCCGTTTTATTAAACGTCAAAGTCGCTACCGGCAAGCGCGACAGCGGCCTCAGCGACGACGAAGTCCTGGTTCAGCTCGGCAAGCAGGCCAAGCAGCGCCAGGAGAGCGCCGACATGTACGTCCAGGGCGGCGACCAGGGCCGGGCCGACGCCGAACTGGCTGAGAAAGCCATTATCGAAGCCTACCTGCCGCCCCAGTTAAGCGAAGCCGAAATAGGCCAGCTGGTCGATGACGCCATAACTAAGACCGGTGCGGCCGGGCCTCAGGCTATGGGCCAGGTCATCGGCGCCGTCAAACAACAGGCCGGCGCTACCGCCGACGGGGCCGTGATCGCCCGTTTGGCCAAGGAGAAGCTGCAATGATTTTGCTGATGGGCATTGCCGGTTCGGGCAAGGGCACGCAGGGCAAAATGCTGGCCGACACNCGCGGCTATCACCTGATTTCGATGGGCGAGGTGCTGCGCATGTACGTCACCGGCAAACAGCGCGAACGGATGCTGGCCGGCGAACTGCTCGACGACGACGAAATTATCAAGATCGTCGACCAGGTCCTCCAGTCGCTGCCGGACAGCGAACAGGTCCTGATGGACGGTTTCCCCCGGACTATACCCCAAGCCGAATGGCTGCTCAAGCAGGCCGAAGCCGGCCGCTGGTCGCTGCAGGTGGCTTTCCACCTGGTAGCTTCGCGCGAGGCCGTCAAGAACCGCCTGATCAGCCGCGGCCGGATCGACGACAAGCAGGACGCCATCGAATACCGTTTCAGCGAATACGAACGCTGGACCAAACCGCTGCTCAGCTGGTTGTCGGATCACGGCATCGACGTTATCGACGTCAACGCCGAACGTTCCGTCGAAGCCGTCAACGACGACCTCGTTAAATACCTGGACAAACCAGACTAAGGCGGGTTGAGACCATGATGACCCGCGTCAAGACCGCCAGCGAAATCGCGGCCATGCGCGACAGCGGCCGGATGCTGGCCACGGTTCTCCAATTGCTAAAAACCAAGCTGGAAGTCGGCCAATCGACCAAGCAGCTATCGGATATGGCGGCCGCCGAGCTCAAGCGACTCGGCGGCGAACCGGCTTTCCTCGGCTACCAGGGCTTCCCCGACATTATCTGTATATCGGTCAACGAAGAGGTCGTCCATGGCATCCCCAAAGCCGACACAATTATCGCCGACGGCGACATCGTCAGCCTCGACTTCGGCGTCAAGTACAAGTCAATGATTACCGACGCCGCCATCAGCCTGATCGCCGGCCGGCCCAAACAGCGCGGCCACATCGAACTGGTCAAAAATACCGAAACGGCCATGCTAGCTGGTATCGACGCCGTCCATGACCAGGTCAGGACCGGCGACATCGGCTCGGCGATAGAGAATTACCTCAAGAAATACCGCTACGGCATCGTCCGCGACCTGGTCGGCCACGGCGTCGGCCACGAGATCCACGAGGACCCCAACATCCCTAACTACGGCCGGGCCGGCAGCGGCCCCTGGCTGAGCGCCGGCATGACCATCGCCATCGAGCCGATGGTAACGCTCGGCACGGACCGGGTTTATATAGACGATGATGGCTGGACGGTGATAACGGCCGACGGCACGCGGTCGGCCCATTTCGAGCACACTGTCCTGATTACCGGCGACGGCGCTGAGATCCTGACGCGAATCTGAATTTGAACCTAGCTACCGGCGTCAAGCTTGCCCTCAGGGAAACAATAGCGCTATACTGGTGGCCAGATGAACGGTTCAAACCAAGATTATTTCATAGGTATTGATATCGGCACCAGCACGGTTCGCTGTGTCGTCGGTATGTACGACCCCAACGGCAGCAACATGCCCTCTATAATCGGCCACGGCCAGGCGTCCAACCAGGGCATGCGCCGCGGAGCGGTCGTCCATATAGACGAGGTCGCCGACGCTATCGTGCACGCCGTAACTGAGGCGGAGCGGATTTCCGGCATGTCGATTAAACGGGCTACCGTCAATGTCAACGGCGCCCATGTCAGCGGCCTCAACTCCGAGGGCGTTATCGCTATCAGCGCCGCCAACCGCGAAATCACCACCGAGGACCGTTTGCGGGTCGAAGAAGCCGCCACCATCGTCAGCCTGCCGCCGAACCGCGAGATCGTGCAGTTTTTCGCCAAGAATTACAGCCTCGACGGCCAGCGCAATATCAAGGACCCGGTCGGTATGCACGGCGTCCGCCTGGAAGTCGACGCCCACATTGTCACGGCGTCTTCGCCCAACCTGCGCAACCTTGACCAGGCCCTCGAGAAGGCTGAAATCACGCCGACCCACCACACCGTCTCCGGCTTGGCGGCCGCCGAAGCCGTCTTGACCCGCCAACAGAAAGAAGCTGGCACGGCCCTGATCGACATCGGCGCCGGCACGACTAACCTGATTGTTTTCGAAGACGGGGAAGTCCAGTACGTGTCCGTCCTGCCGATCGGCGGCCAGCACATCACCAATGACCTGGCTATCGGCCTCAAGACCGACCTCGACATCGCCGAAGCCGTCAAACTCGAGCACGCCAGCCTGCGCAGCGGCGTCAAGAAGACCACCGCTACCGTCAAAATCGGCAACAAGACCCACAATTTCGACTTCGAAGAAATTTCCATGATCGTCGAGGCCCGCGCCGAAGAACTCCTCGAATACGTCGACAAAGAGCTCCAGAAGATCAAGCGTTCGCGCAAACTGCCCGGTGGCATCGTCCTGACCGGCGGTACCTCGAAGCTGCCCGGCATCGACGAACTGGCCCGCGAAAAACTCCAGCTGCCGGCCCGCATCGGCAAACTCCACAACATCGGCGGCCTGGCCGACACCGTCGAAGACCAGGCTTTCGTGACCGTCGTCGGCCTGATGCTGCTCGACATGCTGCTGTTGCCGAACCTGCCCCCCGGCGCCGGCAATAAAACCGAGAATGCCCGCGCCTTCTTGGACGGCATGTTCCACCGTTTCCGCCGCTAACCAGTTTTTACTATTTTGGCAACTTCGAGCCGTAGCCTATCAGTATCTTTAATTTAGGGCACATGCGAAAAGGATGTATAAAGTATGCTTAAAATGCATGCTTTATGTACCTATTCTCAAAACCACCTAACTAAAAAGCCGAATGGCCGAAAAAAGACACCCAAAAGTACAGCCATGAGTATAAAAATACTAAATTTCGGCCGATGATTTCGCGCCAGCGACAAGCTCGCATACATAAATAGTGAAACCGCCGGCAGTCTCAAATCCGGCTAATTTACCCGGATAAATTTGTTGAACTTTCAGGGGAGCTGGCGTATACTACGGCGTATATCAGGTAGGTTTTTGAGGTAAAAGAGGGGAT
>JGI20206J14855_1000387_pt1 | contig 15877 bp, 12 predicted proteins | sample NGESurdeep092012_6_FD_14855 | JGI IMG/M metagenome (IMG submission 14855) | reverse complement strand
TCGAGGCCAAACTCAAGCAGCAGCTCCAGAAGTACAAAGACCTGCACGGCAACGGCAAAACCCAGCGCCACCTCTTCGCCCGCTTCCGCCGCCGCTAAGCTTATAAATTCTGAATTAGTAAAATTTCGGTCGCTTTTGGGGTCGAAAACGGCTATAATTATTGCTATAACTTGTTAGTATTTCGTAACCGGGGGTCGAAGAGACTTAATGAATATTGTCTTTAAGAAAATTTTGGGGGATCCGCAGGCCAAAACGGTCAAGCGGCTGCGCAAGCGTGTCAAACTGGTTAACGCCCAGGCCGACAAGTACAAAAAAATGTCGGACAAACAGTTGCGCGAACAAACCGACGTGCTTAAGAAACGCATGAAGAAGCAAACGCTCGACGCGCTGCTGCCCGACGCGTTCGCCGTCGTGCGCGAAGCCGCGACCCGGGCGCTCGGACAACGGCATTTCGACGTCCAGCTGATCGGCGGCATGGTGCTGCACGAAGGCAACGTCGCCGAAATGAAGACCGGCGAAGGCAAGACGCTGGTGGCCACGCTGCCGGTTTACCTCAACGCCCTGACCGAGAAGGGCGTCCATGTCGTGACCGTCAACGATTACCTGGCGCAGCGCGACGCCGGCTGGATGGGGCAGGTTTATGACTTCCTCGGTCTGAGCACCGGCGTTATCCTGGGCGATTATTCTTATATATATGACCCTAAGTTTACTAATAAGGACCATGAGGACGAGCGTTTCCGCCACCTCAAGCCGGCTACTCGGCAAGAGGCTTACGCCGCCGACATCACGTACGGCACAAATAATGAGTTCGGTTTTGACTACCTGCGCGACAATATGGTGCGCGAGGAAGACCAACTGCGCCAGCGTGATTTGCACTACGCCATCGTTGACGAAGTCGACTCGATCCTGATTGACGAGGCCCGGACGCCGCTGATTATCAGCGCGCCCAGCGTGACCAGCGGCAACGCTTACGCCCAGTTCGCCAAAGTCGTCCGCCAGTTGGTCAAGGAGAAGCATTTCGAAACCGACGAGAAGCGCAAAACCGTCATCCTGACCGACCCCGGCGTCGAGAAAGTCGAGAAGATCCTCGGCCTCGACAACCTCTACGGCTCCGAGAACATCCGCACGATTTACCACCTCCAGCAGGCGCTGCGGGCTTACGCGNTGTTCCACCGGGATAAGGACTACGTCGTGACCAAAGAAGGCGAAGTCGTCATCGTCGACGAATTCACCGGCCGCCTGCTGGCCGGCCGCCGCTACAACGAGGGCCTGCACCAGGCCATCGAGGCCAAAGAGGGCGTTGAAGTCCAGCAGGAGAGCATGACGCTGGCAACGATTTCTTTCCAGAACTATTTCCGTTTGTACGAAAAGCTGGGCGGCATGACCGGCACGGCGCTGACCGAGGCCGAAGAGTTCCACCAGGTTTACAAACTCGACGTCGTCGAAATTCCATCTAACCGCCCGATTACGCGCAAGGACCGCACCGATAGGATTTACCGGACCGAACAGGCCAAATTCAAGGCCATCGTCCGCGAAGTCAAAAGCCTGCACACCAAGGGCCAGCCGGTCCTGATCGGCACCGTCTCAATTGAGAAAAACGAAGCCTTGGGCCAGATGCTGAACAAGGCCGGCGTGGCGCACCAGGTCTTGAACGCCAAGAACAACGAACGCGAAGCCAAGATCGTCTCCAGCGCCGGCGAGAAGGGCGCCGTCACGCTGGCGACCAACATCGCCGGCCGCGGTACCGACATCGTCCTCGGCGAGGGTATCAAAGAGCTTGGCGGGCTGTTTGTCCTCGGCTCGGAACGCCACGAATCACGCCGGATCGACAACCAGCTGCGCGGCCGCGCCGGCCGGCAGGGCGACCCCGGCGTCACCCAGTTCTTCGTCAGCACCGAAGACGACCTGATGCGCATCTTCGGCGGCGACAAGATCGCCAACCTCATGGGCCGTTTGAACGTCGACGACGAAACGCCGATTGAGAACCGCATGATTAGCCGCTCGCTCGAGGGCGCCCAGAAGAAGGTCGAAGGCTACCACTTCGACAACCGCAAAAACGTCGTCCAATATGACGACGTCATGAACCGCCACCGCAAGGCGGTTTACGCCATGCGGCGCGAGATTTTGCGCTCCCAGAACATCAGCAAACGAATCAAAATCCTGATTGACGACGAAGCGCGCGCCCTGGCCACTTCGCCGCTGGTAACGACCGACCAGTTCGAGGACATGGTGCGCGAGATTTTCCCCTTCAGCGAAGAAACGCTGGACCGCCTTTTCGACAGCGACGCCACCAAATTCGAAAAAGTCCTCCAGACCGAGGCCGCCGAACTCTACGCTGCCCGCGAAACGGCCTTCACCAAGGACATCATGCGCAAAGTCGAGCGCGACGTTTACCTCCAGATTCTGGACAACCTCTGGATGCAGCACCTCGAGAACATGGACCACCTGCGCGAGGGCATCCACTGGATGAGCGTCGGCCAGCAGGACCCGCTGGTCGAATACCGCCGCCGCGGCCAATTGCTGTTTGACGACATGCAGGCTACACTCCGCCGCGACGTCGTGCTGCACCTGTTCCACGCCGAACCGGTTTCGCAGGAAGAGCTGGACCGGGCTACCGAAACCGAACTGACCCTCGCTGCCCGCGGCTCGGTCGACAACGCCGCGCAAATCACGACCGCCGAAACCGAATTCGAAGCCACCGATTTCGCCGACAAAAAAGTCGCCCAAGCCGCCCGCAAGAAACAAACCGACAGCCGCAAGAAAGCCCGCAAAACCGAACGCCAGCGCAAGGCCGCGGCCAAAAAACGAAAGAAGAAGTAAGTTGCGGCACACTGTCACGGAAGCCCGCCTCAACAATGGCGCCCAGGGGCTGTTGATCCACGTTCCGCACGCTTCGGTCATGACGGTCGACATTAATTTTCGGGCCGGCGAGTACCTGGTCGAGCCTGACAAGTGGGAAGTGCCGCACCTGATGGAACACGTACTGCTGGGCGCTAACGAGCTGATTCCGAAGGCCCGCGATTTCCAGGCCGAACTGGAGAAAAACGGCGCTTACAGCAATGCCACGACCGGGGTTTATGACATTAATTATGAGGCCGAATGCGCCGATTTCGAATGGGACCGGGTGCTTGGCTTATTGCTGGTGGCCATCACTAAACCGTTGTTTCTGGAAGAGGAATTCCGGGCCGAATTTGGCAATGTCCAAGAGGAAATGGCGGCCCGCAGCAACAACCATTTCCGTCGTCTAAGCCTGGAAATGCGCGGCGCTTTCGGCCTGATCGCCAAGACCGATACCGAACGGCTGGAGCTGATGGCCAATGTCAACGTCGACGACGTCCGCGAACATTACGAGCGGACGCACTACGCCTCCAATATGCGCTTCGTCATCGCCGGCAACCTGTCGGCCAGCCGTCGCGCGGCTATCACGTCGCTGCTCGAAAACATCGACTTGCCGGCCGGCGACCGGCGCTTCGACTTGCCGCATGAACGACCGAACCGGCTCGAGCAGCCGGTTTACCTGGCCAATGACACCGTCGAAAACCTTTATTTCTACATTGATACTTTTATGAACCGCCGCCTGGCCGATCCCGAAGTCGACGCCCTCAGCCTGGTCAACACCATGCTGACCGAAACGCTGTATTCCAAGATTCTGGGCACGGCCCGCGAACGCGGCCTGGTTTACGGCATGAATTCCGGCCTCAGCCAGACCCGCGACGCCAGCAACTGGTGGTTCGGCGCCCAGGTATCCGACAAAAACGCCCAGCCGCTGCTGCAAATAATCGTCGACGAATTACTCAAAGTCAGGGCGGGGAACATTACCCGGGACGAAATCCAGGCTACCAAACAGTACGCCCTCGGCCGTTTCCAGCGCAGCGGCCAGACGGTGGGCGGCACCGCGGCTGGCTACGCCGGCCGCTACTTCTTCGACGGCGTCATAGACGACTATTACCACTGGCCAGCCCGTATCCGGGCCGTCACCAAACAGCAGATCGTTGATATCTCAAGCGCTATGTTCGCCCCCGGCATCTGGGGCTTCGGCACGCTCGGCAATTGCGGCCCGGAGTTCACTGCCGAGCTGCAGGCCCAGATCAGCCGCTTATGGCTCCAGCGCCCTGATTAGGGTTGGCAATTGGTCTTCCGGCCTGGCCTTTAGGATTAGCGGCGAGGTCTTCCGTTTATGGCTAAGCAGCCGGCCGGTAAGGGTATTAGCGCCGCCTTCGGGCGTTCGCACGTAATCCCAGAACGCCTGCAAGTGGTCACGGTACGTGCTGATTAATTTAGCCTGGAATTCTTGCTGGTCCATGCCCTTGGGCCGTACCATGGCCGAAGGCGTCAGGCGGCGGATTATCTTTGCTTGGGCTCGGGTCAAAGTGGTCATGGTAACCGTGTGCTCGGCCGGACCGCTAAAGGCCGAAATGCCTAACATGCTGCCGGGCACGCCGAGGTCATATAACGATACCTGGAGGTCAAGCGCTTTTTGCCTCAGCTCGACGTCGTCCAATGCGCCTGTCGCGGTTGATAATATATGTTCCGACAGAGGCTGCAGCTTGGGGTCCATAACCTCTTCGATGATTCTGACGCCGGTGAAAGTTTTGGTTCGGTGCGCTGGGTCGTCCAGTCCGGCCTCAGCTATCATATACAGGCCGTCGATGAACTTCTTCGGTTGCTCGGCGGCGATTTTGTGCATGGTAGTCGACAGCACTTCGCGGCCGGTGGACATGACCATAATGAGCGCCCATTCGTTAACGTCGGTCTTGGAGGCCGCGTCCAGCTCCTCGACCGTCATGTCGCCGTCCAACCGGTAAGCTATGTCCATCCAGCCGCTTATTAGCTCCGGCGATAGTTCAGCCGGAGTATAAAAACCTTTAAGCGCGGCGTCCAAAACGTCACACATTATCCGATTGGTATAAGCCGTGGACAGATCGTCAGGCGCGGCTTCGCCGCCGGCCTTCTCGTCAACCAGCCTGGCTACTATCAGATCGTTAACCATTACGGCGGGATCTCGCATGTACTGTTGGGCACGCTTAGTAATACCCGTCTGGTAGCTTTTGTTCCCTTCGTTAGTCGCCAGGCTGCCGTCATCGGCCTGGCTTACGACCAGGTCCTTGCTTAACAGCAGGAAGCTCGAAGGGTCAAGCGGCTCAGAAGTACCTTTAGGTACGAAGCCCTCAATCGTGGCGGCGACGGATGTCTCGAACCGGGACCTGTAGGCGGCTTGCTTTGCCTTTTGCTGGGCCAGCTCCGACTGGATACCGGACACGGCGATTTCGGGGCCGTGTTCCGCGACCAGCCGGGAGGCGTTAGCGTAAGATTCACCGGTTTCGGCCCGGGTCGCCTGGACTTCTTGCTGCCCCTTGAACCGGGCGTAGGCCCTATTTATATTCCGGCGCAGTTGGGAGTCTTTTCGGCCCAGGGCTTGCTGCTTCAGCCACTGCAAACCGGTGAAGGCCAGCCCGTCATCTATCGGTTCTTCCAGCCGCCTGGCTTTGGCTTCGGCCGGGTGCAGGGAAAGGACGTAAGCCGACTCCAAGCCTTCGACCACGGCGCCGCTGCTGACGAAACCGTTATCCGGCCCGACGATAGCGAACATCGACGTTTCGGCCGTTACGGGGTAGTCCTCTGCGGCCGTGCCTTTTGTGAAACCGGGGTTGCTCGAGTAGGCGACTTTCGGCGGCTTGGCCTCAGGGTCTGCCCAGGCGTAGCCGCTATCGACATCAACGATTAGGTCGAGGGGGGGGGTCAAACCACTATTATCCCCTATAGGTTGTAGTACTTCAGCGCTCATATAAACATCAATTAAAGCATGAATAGTTGCATAATGCAATACTTTGCCACCTGTTTCCTGCCGCGGCTTGCTATACTTTGGACATGGAAGACCAGCTCAAACAGGCCCGCGCCTTGCGCCGGGAAATCGACGGCGCCTGGCAGCGTTTAAAAATAACCGAGCTCAGCCAGCAGCTCGACGAACTCCAGACGGCTAGCCAGCAAGCTGGTTTTTGGGACGAGTCGACACGCGCGCAGGGCATCATGAAACAAATTTCCAAACTTGAAAACCGGGTCGCCCCCTGGCGCCAACTGCAAGCCGCCCTGGCCGAAACCGAAGAACTGCTTAAGCTTAACGACGCTGGCCTGCAAACCGAACTGGCGCAGCAGCTTGACGCCATCGCCCATGATTTCGCCGCCCTAAAGGAAGAGCTGAAATTCAACGGGCCGTATGACGGCCACGACGCTATCGTCAGCATTTATGCCGGCGCCGGCGGCACCGACGCCCAGGACTGGACACAAATGTTACTCAGAATGTACAGCCGCTATTTCGAAAAAAACAGATGGAAGACGGTTACCGTAGACGAATCGCCCGGCGACGAGGCCGGCCTCAAGAGCATCACGCTGGAAGTCGAAGGGCCGTTCGTTTATGGCAAACTGAAGGGTGAGCACGGCGTCCACCGGCTGGTCCGCCTCAGCCCGTTCAACGCCGACAACTTGCGCCAGACCAGTTTCGCCAAAGTCGAGGTCATGCCCAAGCTTGACCGGCCCGACGACCTCCAAATCGATGACAAAGAGCTGAAGGTAGACGTTTACCGCAGTGGCGGCCACGGCGGCCAATCGGTTAACACCACCGACTCGGCCGTCCGCGTGACCCATATACCGACCGGCTTGACGGTCGCCATCCAGAACGAACGCTCGCAGCTCCAGAACCGGGAAACCGCCATGACGATCCTGCGTTCGCGCCTGGCCCAGCTGCAAATGGAACAGCACGCCGAAAAACTTAGCCAATTAAAGGGCCCGAACCAGTCGGCCGAGTGGGGCAACCAGATCCGCAGCTACGTCCTCCACCCCTATAAACAGGTCAAAGACCTGCGCACCAAATACGAAACCTCGGACCCCGACGCCGTCCTCGACGGCGGCCTTGACCCGCTAGTCAACGCTTACCTGGAATACACTCTCGAATCTTAGAGCCCAAGCTATGATTATGCTAAAATAGGTCTAATGATTCTGTTAGACAGGGTGACAAAAACCTACGGTCGTGACTTGGGTTCGGCGCTAGAGCGGGTGACGCTGCACGTCGAACCGAAAGAGTTCGTGATCGTAGTCGGACAGAGCGGGGCGGGCAAAACCACCTTACTGAGATTGCTGACGCGCGAAGAACGGCCGACCAGCGGCAAGATAATCGTCGGCGGCATAGACTATGACAAACTCAAAGACAAGGACATCCCGATACTGCGCCGCAAAATCGGCGTCGTCTTCCAGGATTTCAAGCTGCTGCCCAACCGCAACGTCTTCGAAAACGTCGCTTACGCCCTAGAGATCGTCGGCGTGAGCAACCGCGAGATCCGCCACACCGTGCCTAAAGTCCTCGACATCGTCAACCTCAAAGGCAAAGAGAAGCGTATGCCGCTGGAGCTCAGCGGCGGCGAGCGCCAGCGGGTGGCTATCGCCCGGGCCATCGTCCGCCAGCCGCGCATCCTGATCGCCGACGAGCCGACCGGCAACCTCGACCCCAAGCACGCCTGGGACGTCATTAAGGTCCTAGAGAAGATCAACCGCTACGGCACCACCGTCCTATTAACCACCCACAACCAGGACATCGTCAACAAACTCAAGCGCCGCGTCGTCACCATCAAGGACGGCAAAATCAGCAGCGACCGAGCTAACGCCGGCTACAGGGTCTAGGCAGGACAATTATGCAGCGACGATTTATCACTTTCTGGCGCATCATCCACACCGGCATCGTTAACTTTATCCGCAACGTCACGCTGGCCACGGCCGCCATCGCCGTCATGGTCGTGACGCTGACCATCGTGCTGTTTTCGCTGATTACCAACGCCACTTTTTCGAACACCATCGCCCAGATCACCAATAAGATTGACGTTTCGGTTTTCCTGCAGGATTCCGACACGCCGGCCCAGACGCAGCAACTTATCAGCCAGCTTAAGAAACTGCCGAACGTCAAATCGATCTCTTACCTGGACAAAGCCGCCGCCCTCCGCCAGTACGAAGAGCAGAACGCCGGCAATCAGCAGCTGTTAGAAGCTATCAGCGTCGCCTCCAACCCGCTGCCGGCGACCATCCTAATTAAGCCGGTCGACCTTAACAAGATCCAGGACATCAAGAATTTCCTGACCCAGCCCAAGATCGCCGCCCTGCAGTCCGACCAGCCGAGCTACAGCGGCGACCGCGAAGCGGCCATTAATAAGATCACCCACGCCACCGATGTGCTGCGCAAGATCGGCATCGTCACGGTCGCGGTTTTCGCCCTGATTTGCGCCCTGATCATCTTTAACACCATCCAGATGGCTATCTTCAACCGCCGCGACGACATCGCGATCATGCGGCTGTTGGGCGCCAGCACTAGCTACATCCGTGGCCCGTTCATCGTCGAGAGCGCCATTTACGGCATCCTGTCGGCCGTCTTTTCGATCCTGATCGTCAACTCGGCCTTCTTGGCTTCGAGCAACGCGTTGCAGGCCAGCAGCCTCGGCCTCCTCGACATCAACTACGCCAACCAGTATTTCGACGCCCATTTCTGGGGCTTTTTGGGGATCCAGCTAATGCTTGGTATAGTATTAGGAGCGGTCTCTTCCACCATTGCGACCCGCCGCTACCTAAAATTCAAGACACCAAAGAACTAACAGGGAAAACCGGTAAGCCAGGGGACCTTCCCGCCCAGCTTACCGTTTTTTGCTCCCTGCTAAATAATAAAAGGGGGTACAAACTTGATTAGCCGTAGTATAATAAGGGTTAGAACTAACCAAAACAAAACTATGCCAAAAACAAAGTCAATCGCCGGTTATTATTTTAAGCTACGCACTCTGTTATTGTTGTTGGCGATTGGTGGTTTAATCGGCGGCGGCGCCGCGATCGCCCACGCCGACCAGTATGATGCTCAAATCAACGCCCTGCAGAGCCAGAATAACCAGACCCAAAGCATTGTAAGCGGCTTGGCGGCTCAGGCAGGTAGTTATCAGGGGGCGATCAATGTCCTACAAAGCCAAGTCAGCTCGCTGCAAGCAGCTATACAAGTCAACCAAGCCAAGCAAACCGAAATGCAGCAACAAATCGCGGCTGACCAGCAGCAGATTGATCAGAAGAAAACCGAGCTCAGTTCGACTATCAAGGCTATGTACATCGACGGCCAGACCACTACCATAGAAGAACTGGCCAGCAGCAAAAATCTCAGCGACTACGTTGACAAAGAGGAGTATCGCACCACCGTACAAAACCAATTAGACGCCAAGATTAAAGAGATCGGCGACCTGCAAACGCAGCTGCAGCAGCAAAAAAGCCAACTTGATGTCGTAGTCAAGTCCGAACAGCAACAGAACAACCTATTGGCTAGCGACCAATCCCAGCAACAACAAATGCTGGCCTACAACCAGGGTCAGCAGGCCGCCTATAATGCGCAAATCGCATCTAACCAGGGACAGATAGCTTCGCTTCGTGCGGCACAGGCTGCCGCTAACCGGCGGCTGGACAGCTCAGGCCAAATCATAACAAGCGGATCTTGCGGTGGCAGCTACCCGGCGACGGCATCCGGATCTTACGGCCCATGGGGATGCAATTATGAACACACAAGCGATAATGTGCCCGGCTGTAACTACCAAGATAGCTGGGGCATGTGTAATCGAGAGTGTGTTAGTTACACGGCCTGGATGGTGTATAAGACGTATGGGATAAATGCCACCGGTTTTGGTAACGCTAATCAATGGCCTGGCAGCGCCATGCGCGCAGGTATTCCAACCGGAAGCACACCTAAAGTTGGCTCGGTTGCAATATACGGGGGCGGTGCATTTGGCCATGCAATGTGGGTTATTGGAGTAAGCGGCGATCAAATACATGTTTACTCGTATAACGATGGGTATGACGGCAATTTTTATGATCACTGGGTTAACGCATCCGGCTTGACCTATATCTACTTCGGCGGTTAATTTCAGCCTGTCTTCAGCCGTGTTTGCTATACTAAGTAGCAATGGGGTCAAAACCAAAAGTCGGTAGGCGCGGTCTGTTACGGGGAGTACTCGGCCTGGTGTTGCTGGTGGCCGTATTCATGCTCGGCCTGAATTTCGGCAACGGCCGGCTGAGCGTTAACGTGCCCTGGGGCACGAAGTCCGTCGCCGGCAATTTGCCTAGCAGCCTGAACTACACGACGGTCAACCAGGTTTACCAATCGCTTAAAAGTAACTATGACGGCAAGCTGACCCAAACCCAGCTGCTCGACGGCCTCAAACATGGCCTGGCCGAAGCCGCTAACGACCCTTATACGGTCTATTTCACGCCGCAGGAGGCCAAGGGTTTCAATGACGAACTGAATAATTCTTTCAGCGGTATCGGCGCCCAATTGGGGCAGGATAGCAACGGCAACCTCGAAATCATCGCGCCGATTGCCGGCTTGCCGGCCGACAAAGCCGGCCTCAAAGCCCAGGACGTCATCACTTCCATCAACGGCACCAGCACCAGCGGCCTGTCGGTCGACGCGGCCGTCAATAAGATCCGCGGTCCTAAGGGCAGCAAGGTCACGCTGCAAATCGTGCGCGGCACGCAGACGCTTAACTTCACGATTACCCGCGACAACATAACTTTGCCCAGCGTTACCACCAAGATACTGCCCGGCAACATCGGTTACATGCAGATCAGCACTTTCGCCGAGGACACCACCAGCCTGTCCCAAAAGGCCGCCGACCAGTTCAAAAAAGATAACGTCAAAGGCATCGTCCTCGACCTGCGCGATGACCCGGGCGGACTGCTGGACGCCGCCGTCCACGTCTCCAGCCTGTGGTTGCCCCAGGGCCAAAAAATCCTTGACGAGAAACGCGGCACCACTGTCGTCAGCACCAATTCCGCCCTCGGCGGCGACGAGCTGCACGGCATTCCGACGGTGGTCCTGATCAATAGCGGCAGCGCTTCGGCCAGCGAAATCACGGCCGGCGCCTTGCACGACAACCGCGCCGCCTACCTGATCGGCCAGAAGAGCTACGGCAAAGGCGTCGTCCAGCAGCTGATCAATTTCGGCGACGGTTCGCAGCTCAAAGTCACGGTCGCCAGCTGGTACCGTCCCGACGGCCAGAACATCAACCACCTCGGCATCACCCCTGACAAAAACGTTAACCTCAGCGACGCCGACGCCAAAGCCGGCAACGATCCCCAGCTCCAAGCCGCCGAAGCCTACCTCGCCAAATAACCGCCCGCGCGGCTTAAGTGCCAGGCCTGTAAGATTTATAACTGCCGCCAAGGTTCCCGACAGCCATACTCATAATTAATAAAAGCTAAGCTAAATGATGGGTATTAGATATGGGGATAACAGGTTTACCAAGTGCCAGCCCAGCCGAAACCGGACCGGCGGGCCTGTTGCTTGACCCGTCCGAAGCAGCGGCGGAGGGTTCTGCTGCCGGGCCGGAAATCAGGGTCTTGGATGTGGATTTTGCCTCCGCCGTTTTGACCGAAGCTAGGAGCCGCCGGCAGCCTGACGTCGCTTCNNTGCCCGACGTTCGCGAAAGCCCTATGGCGCTGTCCCGGGTAGTGGCCGCGCGGATACGCCAAGAACGGATAGCCCGCCAGACGCGCCGGCCAAGCCTAAGAAGGCCAGGGGACGTTGGGCCGTACGAGCCGCCGCGGGCCGCCTAAGGCCAAGGCCGAGCCGCCTTAGCCAGCCATTATTTTTTGACATTTTGACATAAGAATGGTATGTTTTGTGTCTACATGAGTAATATTCCCGGAGTCCAGGAAATGGTAGCCGGTGATGGCCGTATCTGCCCCGTCATCTCGGCTTATGGCGCCCCGAACGGGGTTGAGACCGGTCTAGCGAGCGCTATTAGCGTCGATTTGATACCCGGTAGCGCGGGCCTGACGATAGCCGGCCGGCCGCTTACCCGGCCATTCGGCTTCGAAGCTAGCCAGGACGAAGCCTCAATGTTGGCCATTGACAGCCAACACCATGTCATTAGAATTCCGCTCCAGGAAATCGTCGGCCTAACCCTGCGCGGCCGGATGGCCGAAGAAAACGCCGCCGAAGGCCACCTGCCGCTGGCGTCCTTATCTTACGAACACGGAACAGATGAAGACGGGCTGGGACCCAAAGACCCGATCATAGCGCTTGAGGGCGTCGGCCTATGCGTCTATTCCGGTTACCTGGGCCGGCGGCCGACATGGTATTTCAGCGGTGTCCGGGTCGGCGAGTTCGATCCCGCCAGCGGCGAAAGCACCTACCTGAGTTTCGCGGAACGTTTCCGTCGAAAGCCCGAAAATTTTCCGATGCCGGTCTTACCGCTGGTCCGGTCCGCGGAGCTGGACAACAAACTCGCGGCCCCTGGCCGGCTGCAAGCCACGCTTTGATTTGCCAAACAGATAGAAATAGCGTAGCATAGAGCAGTTAAGAGAGGTTGGCAGTCGTGTCTAAAACGACTAAATATATATTTGTCACAGGAGGCGTACTTTCCGGATTAGGAAAGGGTATTACCGCCGCCTCGATTGGTAACCTCCTAAAAGCCCGCGGCCTCCACGTCAACCTCCAGAAATGCGACCCTTACCTCAACGTTGACGCTGGCTTGCTCAACCCGCGCGAACACGGTGAATGTTTCGTGACCAAAGACGGTGCCGAGACCGACCTCGACCTCGGCCATTACGAACGTTTCGTCGACGAAGAAATGACCTCCAAGAGCAGCCTGATGAGCGGCCGGGTACTGCTCAAACTGATCCAGGACGAACGGGCCGGCAAGTTTGACGGCGACGACGTCCAGATTATCCCGCACTTGACCGGCGCCATCCAGGACTGGATTATCAAAGCCGGCGAAGGTTTTGACGTGCACATCGTCGAAATCGGCGGCACCGTCGGCGATTACGAATCGCTGGCTTTCGTCGAGGCCATCCGTGAACTCGGCGTTAAGGTCGGCCTGGACAACTGCGCCTACGTCCATGTCGTTTATCTGCCATACCTCGGCGCCAGCAACGAGACCAAGACCAAACCGGCCCAGAATTCGGTCCGTGAACTGCGCGGCTTAGGCATCGCGCCGGACGTGCTGGTCGGCCGCAGCGAAACGCCGGCTGGTGCCTCGGCCAAGCGCAAGCTCAGCCTATTCAGCGGCGTCCCCGAAGAAGCCATCGCCTTATTGCCCAATGCCCGTAGTATCTACCAGGTACCGCTAACCCTAGAAGACACCGGCATAGCCGACGTCATCACCGGCCACTTGGGCCTCAAGACCAAAAAACCGGACCTCAAGGACTGGCGGGCCGTCGTCGAGCGGGCCACTACTGATTATGACCGCACGCTCAAGATCGGCTTCGTCGCCAAATACATGGACAACACCGACACCTACATGTCGGTTTTCGAAGCTCTCAAGTCGGCTGCCTGGCACAACCAGTGCGCCGTCGACATCACCTGGATCGACGCCTCAAAACTCGACCAACCCGGCACCGACATCGCCAAAGCCCTGCAGGGCTACGACGGCATCGTCGTGCCCGGCGGTTTCGGCAAGCGCAGCCTCGAGGGCAAAATCAAAGCCGCGCAATTTGCCCTAAAGCATAAATTACCTTACCTCGGCCTTTGTCTAGGCCTCCAGATGGCCGTCATCGCCGCCGCCCGCAACGCCGGCCTGGCCGATGCCACCACCTTCGAGCTCGATGCCGACGCCAAGAGCCCGGTCATAACCACCATGGCCGGCCAGAGCGACAAGCATATGACCGGCGGCACCATGCGCCTCGGCGATTACAACTGCGAACTGGAGAAGGGCAGCCTGGCCGCCAAAGTCTACGGCACCACCAAGATCGTCGAACGCCACCGCCACCGCGGCGAATGCAACAACGCCTACCGCGAACAATATGAAGCCTGGGGCATAAAGGCTCCGGCATCAACCCCGACAACGACTTGGTCGAAATCATCGAAGGCATAGACCACCCCTTTCTGCTGGCCAGCCAGTTCCACCCGGAGTTCAAGAGCCGCCCCAACCGGCCGCACCCGATGTTTGCCGGTTTCATCAAGGCTATGCTTTAAGCGGCAGGTTGCCATTTTCCAGCGCCTACGCTAACATGAGCAGTATGGAACCAACCGACACGCCGCAATCGGCCCCCGAACCTACCAAAGAACCATCCAAAAACCCGCAGCGCATCCTGTTAGTCGAAGACGACGACGCCCTGGCCAACGTTTACCTGACCCGGCTTCAGGCCGAGGGTTTTGACGTCCGCCGCGTCAACAACGGCGAAGAAGCCCTAGCCGCCGCCTTGAGTTATAAGCCCAACCTGATCGTCCTCGATGTCATGATGCCCAAAGTCAGCGGTTTCGACGTCCTCGACATTTTGCGCAACACCCCCGAAACGGCCAACCTCAAGATCATCATGCTGACCGCCCTCAGCCAGGCCAGCGACCAGGAACGCGCCAAATCTCTCGGCGCCGACGACTACCTGGTCAAATCCCAGGTCGTCATCGCCGACGTCATCGACCGCATCCGCCACCACCTCGACAGCTAGCCTAAACGGCTTAATACGATCCGTGAGAGACTTGCCAACAAGGTCTTAAAATTGACTTATTGCAAATATTATGCTACTCTAACAAGAGTAAATAAAACACAAACATGTCCTCTCAAGCATCACCCCAAGAACAACCCGGCTCCAGCCTAGATTTAAGCAGCAACGAGGCCGTGTTGGCATTATTCGACAGCGACCCGGTGGTTCTGGGCCAGGCAGGTTTGCAGCGTCAACTCCTAGGCGGTGAACCGTTTCCCTTGGATATTGCCCGAATGACGCCCATACATGAGGAGCACGGCATCGCGCTTATGGGTTTGGTTGATGCCGGCAGCCAGGCTATCAAGCTGTGTGCTGTGCGGGGTCCGGAAGGTGAGCTTCGAGCTGACTCGATACTCCTAATTCCTGCCGATGAGGGTGCACATCGTGAGCCTGATAGCGGCAAGCCGATGTTAAGAGCAGTGATTGTAGAGCCAAAAGAAGAACCGACAATTTTCGGCAGGCGTACTCGAGGAGCGGGCCGTCTTGGCTTAGGCGTTGATACCGTATCGCGCGAGCATTTCAGTATTGGGCTTGATCAAGCCGGACTCGTGAAAATACAGGACCTTGATTCGTTTAACGGTACTAAGCTTATTACGCACGCTCAACCGGGGGAAGGCGGCCGGCGTAGCCGGGTGCTTTCAGCTGCAAAAAGGGCCGGTGTGACTCTGCTAGGCGGCGGTAATAAATCAGCGCCCGACACTTCTAAACACCCAACAAAGCCCGAATCCGAAAAACCGACAGCTGGCTTAGCCGCTGTCTATGACATGCCTGCCGATCAAGTGGGCTCTGAAATGGACTTGGTCGACAGCTACCGACGGCAGTTTCCCGAATCCGAGCTGGTAATGCAGCAAGCTCTAGCCAGTCTTCAAAGCGTTACCAGTGAGCTTAGTCCTGATAGCGACAGAGGTGCTTCAAATCTGATACTAAAGATGCCGGACGGCCTAAGCCAGGCCGAGCTAGATGAAATGTCCGAACTTGAAAGAAGCGAAGCCCTGGCCACCACCCAAGGCGCCACGCTGATTGACGACAGGCTACCGCCAGAAACCCAGGCGCTCATGGAAAGCCTATACGCCTTAACGGGCGCTACGGTATTGAATAAGCATGACCCGCTGAATGACCGCCCCGCTTTTGGTTACGTACTACGCCATGGCATGTACCATGGTCAAGAGGTCTACTTCGAGGAACTTTATATTAAGCATAACCCTCGCGGCAGGGGAGGCGTCACCTTCACGGCTGCCATATTAGGCGCGAGAACAAACGTCTTGTAGCTAGCTGTTTATTCGACGGTCACTTCGGTGCGGGCGACGGAACGGCCGCTGAAGAGGCGGACTTTGCGCTGCTTGTAGGCGACGATGCCGTCGCGGGGCGGCGTGGATCGTGAAATTAC
>JGI20206J14855_1000381_pt1 | contig 16034 bp, 11 predicted proteins | sample NGESurdeep092012_6_FD_14855 | JGI IMG/M metagenome (IMG submission 14855) | reverse complement strand
CGAGCCCGGCGTCGGCAAAACCGCCATCGTCGAAGGCTTGGCCCAGCGCATAGTCTCCGAGGATGTGCCTGACAGCCTGATCGACAAACGAATTATTACGCTCGACCTGGCCGGCATGATCGCCGGCACCAAGTACCGCGGCGAATTCGAGGAGCGCCTCAAGAAAGTTATCTCCGAACTGGAGAAAGAGAGCCGCGCCATCGTCTTCATCGACGAGTTGCACCTGATCGTTGGCGCCGGTGCCGCCGAAGGCGCCATGGACGCCGGCAACATCCTCAAGCCGGCGCTGGCCCGCGGCAAGATCCAGCTTATCGGCGCTACCACTACCGCCGAATACACCAAGTACATCGAGAAAGACGCCGCCCTGGAGCGCCGTTTCCAGCCTATCCAGGTGCCCGAGACGACGCCCAGCGAGACTTTGGCGATCCTCAAAGGCTTGCGCAAACACTACGAAAGCTTCCACGGCGTGACTCTAAGCGATGAGGTCCTAGACGATGCCGTAACTCTGGCCAAACGCTATATCAACGACCGTTTCATGCCCGACAAGGCGATTGACCTGATTGACGAAACGGCTGCCCACCTGCGGGTCGACAAGGGCAAAACCAGCCCCGAAGTCCGCGCCCTCCAGAAAGAGCTGAAGCTGATTAACGCCCAGATCGAAGAAGCCGTCGACGCCGAAGATTATGAGAAAGCCGCCCGGGCCAAGACCCGGGCTTCGCAAATCAACAAGGAACTGACGGCCAAACGTGCCAAAAACCAGGCCGCCAAGAAGCTGACGGTTAGCAGCGAAGACCTGGCCGACGTCGTCGCTCGCATGACCGGCGTACCCGTCAAGAAAGTCATCCGCAGCGAGGCCAAATACCTGTTGACGCTCGAGAAAACCCTAGGCAAATACATCATCGGCCAGGACGAAGCCGTCACCGCCGTCGCCAAAGCCGTCCGCCGCAACCGCAGCGGCATCGGCAGCGACCAGCGGCCGATCGGTTCGTTCGTCTTCCTTGGTCCGACCGGCGTCGGCAAGACCGAGCTGGGCCGCGTGCTGGCCCGCGAATTCTTCGGCAGCGAAAACGCCCTCGTCAAGATCGATATGTCCGAATTCGGCGAGCACCACAACGTCTCGCGCCTGGTCGGCGCCCCGGCCGGTTACGTCGGCTATGACGAAGGCGGCCAGCTGACCGACAAGATCCGCCGCCAGCCCTACAGCCTGGTCCTGTTCGACGAAATCGAAAAAGCCCACCCCGACGTTTTCAACATGTTGCTGCAGATGCTTGAGGACGGTTATTTGACCGACGCCAAAGGTCGCAAGATCGATTTCACCAATACCATCGTCATCATGACCAGCAACGTCGGTGCCGACAAACTGCAGAAGGAGGCCAATCTCGGCTTCCACGCCAGCAACAAGGACGACCTAAAGGACCTGGACGCCGTCCACGAAACCAATAAGGCCCGCGTCCAGGACGAGCTTAAGAAACTGCTGCGGCCGGAACTGCTGAACCGCATCGACAAGGTGATTGTTTTCCGGGCGCTGACCCACCAGGATATCTACAGGATCATCGACCTGCAAATCGACTCCCTCAAGATCAGGCTGCAGCGCAAGGGTTTCAGCCTGCAATTGAGCAGCGGGGCCAAACAGTATTTGCTGGAGCACGGCTATGACGCCAAGAACGGCGTGCGGCCGCTGCGCCGGCTGATCCAGGACACCATCGAGGACCATTTAGCCCTGGACCTGCTCGATGAAAAGTACGAAAAAGGTGATATTATTCAGGTAGCCTCCAAACATGGCAACCTGGCCTATGCTACAACCAGCGAATAACACCTTATACCAACCTCCAAAACCTAAACGCCGCTTTTTCTGGGGCTTAATGCTGTTGCTGATCTGGCTGACCATCGCCGGCCTGCTGGCCGCCAACCAGCAAAACATCAGTGACTGGTGGCGGCTCAGGGGCTACCAGCCGCCGTCGGCCGTCGCCCAGCTGGCTACCCAGGACACCATGAACGACTATACGCGGCACTTGTTCTATTTGAACCGGCCGCAGCTGCTGCCGACGGTCAGCGGTTTCCGCAAGGATTGCCCGGAGAACGAGGATACCATCGTGCTTGGCTGCTACCACTCCGGGCAGAACGGTATTTTCATCTATAACGTCCAGGACCCGGCGCTGGCCGGGGTGCAACAAGTAACGGCCGCGCATGAAGTTTTGCACTCGGTTTACGCCCGGTTGAGCGCTAAAGACAGGAATTATGTCGACGGGTTGCTGGAGAACTACTACAAGCACGGTTTGCTTGATGCCCAGGTCCAGGCCGAAGTCAAAATTTACCAGCAAACCGAGCCGCACGACGTCATGGATGAAATGAATTCCACCTTTGGCACGGAAATCCCCAACCTGCCGGCGCCGCTGGAGGCTTATTACAAGCGTTTCTTCACCAACCGGTCGGCGATCGTGGCTTACGAGCAGAAGTACCAGGCGGTGTTCACTACCCACCAGACCGCCGTCAGCCAAGACGACCAGCAGCTTAAGACCATGAAAGAGCAGATTGACTCGCAGCAGGCCGCGTTGGAAGCCCAGCTCAGCCAGATTAACACCGACCAAGCCCGTCTGGACGGCTTGCGGGCAGCTGGCCAGACCAGCGGCTATAACGCCGCCGTGCCGGGCTATAATAGCGAAATCAGCGCATACAATAGCGGCGTCGACAGCCTGACCGGTGAAGTTAACACCTATAACCAGCTGGTTGCCGCCCGCAACCAGCTGGCCGGCCAACTGACAACGCTGGCTAACGCCCTGGACACCCGCCTGACACCTCAGGTCCAGGCTACCCGTTGACCGGCCGAACTTAAGCAATAGTTAACTAAGGGGTGCTAAACTTTATATTAAGATCAGGAGGAAATTTGGCCAAAAAATCAGCCACCAGGTATGTTTGCAGCAATTGCGGCGCTATCAGCAGCAGCTGGAGCGGCCGCTGTTCGCAATGCGGTGAATGGAACACCCTACAGGAGCAGCTCAGCGCCAGCGCCGTCGCTGGCAGCGTGGCGGGCGGCAGGACCCTCAAGCCTCAAACCGTCGCTAAGTCCGTAGCGACTGACCAGCCCCGACTGAAAACCGGTATGGCCGAAGTCGACGACGTCTTCGGCGGCGGCATCGTGGCTGGCAGCGTCAACCTGATCGCCGGCCAACCCGGCATCGGCAAGAGCACCCTGTTATTGCAGCTGGCTTATCTGGTGGCGGCCAAAGCGCCGGTCTTATATATCAGCGGCGAGGAATCGGCCCACCAGGTCGGTTTGCGCGCCGAACGTCTCGGTACGCTGCGCTCGGACCTGCAATTAGCTACCAGCACCTCGGCCGACGACATCGCGGCTACGATTGCCGAAGGGGCCTACAAGCTGGTTATTGTAGATTCCATCCAGACGGCCAAGTGCGGCNCTATCGCTTCGGCGGCCGGGACAGTTTCGCAAATTACCGGCGCCACCCAGCTATTGACGCTGGCGGCCAAGCAGTCCGATACGGCCGTCATCCTGGTCGGCCACGTGACCAAGGAGGGTTCAATTGCCGGACCGAAAGTTCTGGAACACGTCGTCGACGTCGTGCTGCAGCTGGAAGGTGACCGCTATGGCGGCTTCAAGCTGCTGAGAGCGGTCAAGAACCGTTTCGGTTCGACCGAGGAGGCCGGTATCTTCGAAATGGTGGAGCAGGGGCTGCAGCCGGTTGCTAACCCCTCGGAAGCTTTGCTCTCGGAACGCCAGGTCAGTGACGGGTCGATCGTGCTGGCCACCCTGGAAGGCACCCAGCCCCTGTTAGTGGAAGTCCAGGCCCTGGTTAATCGGACCAGCTACGGCTACCCGAAGCGGGCAGCCAGCGGCTTTGACCTTAATCGTCTTAATCTGCTAGTGGCTATGCTGGAACGGCGCACCAAGCTTAAACTGGCCGAGCATGACATTTATATAAATATCGTCGGCGGCATCCAGATCCGCGAGCCGGCGGCCGACTTAGCGATTTGCCTGGCTATCGGTTCGGCCGCCAAAGGTCTTCAGCTCAAAAAGAACGCCGTGGTTTTCGGCGAAGTCGGCCTTAGCGGCGAAGTCCGCCACGTGCCGCATGCCGACAAGCGGCTGGCCGAGGCCAAGAAGCTGGGCTTCGACGGCGCGATCGGCCCCCGGCAAAAAACCGGCAAAAAACTCACCGGCCTCTACGGCGTCGCCGACGTCCGCGGCGCCCTCAACCAATTTCTCGAAAAGGATTAGCTTACTGACTTCGTAAAACTTGAGCTTGGCCTGGGGTATCGCCGTTGTCATCGCTGACTTCTATACCGTACGTTCCAGGGTTAGGCAAAGTAACGGGACAGCTACCGCCGCCACTTCCCGAAGTAGTACAACCGCTGCCGCCACCGCTTACGCTTACGTTGTAACTACCGCTACCACCAGACCATGAAACCGTGTATGAGGAGCCTGTGGTTTGTGAAGGCGACGTAACCGATATGGGACTCGCGCCGGTGTAGCTAAACGGTGTGCTTTGGGTACCAGTGTAAAGGACGCTGTCGGTTACGGTGGCTGTCAAGGTGCCGTTGCCGGTCGACGTCGGTTTATAGTTGAACGACCTGGTGCTGGGCGAATCGCTGACATCCTCGGAGTTGATGACCTGGCCGTTGAGAGTAAACACGACTTTGCCGGGGTCCTGCGGGTATTGGGGATCGCTTAGGGCGTGCGTTCCCTGGGTGACGGTAGCGGTGATGGTACAGCCGGCGCTGGGGCAGCTGCCGGGCGCTGTCAACGTCACGGTCGGCGGACTGTCATTACAGTTATGGACATCGTCGGTAGCCGAAGCCGAGGTACTGGTAACGCCGCTGGTAGTCGAGCCGATATTAGGCACGCCGTGGTTAACGAAGATGTCGATGTTCCAGGAGGCGACGTTGCCATTAGAAATGACTTCTTTGGCGGCCGCCGGCGTACAGCTGGTGGCCAGCTTGCCGGAAACCCGGTCGATGGTCTGCGAACTGGTCTTGCCGCTGCCGCCGCCGACATACCAGGAGGGATAAATATCCTGGCTGGGGCTGGGCTCTATGTCGCCGTAGTGGATGTGGTTGCGGACTACGAAAGCCGGCGCGGTCTTAATGTCCTTGGGCGCGGTCCAGTTGACCGGCTTGAGGCCAGCATGGGCGGCGACCATCATGCCTTCGGTCAACGGTTCGGTCAGCTGCTCCATCGGCGTGCCGGTAATCTCGGAGATGTCCACGTTGCGAGTGTGGTTGCCGACCCAGCTGACGGTGGCGTACTGCGTCGACCAGCTGGTCATCAGGCCGTCGAAGCCGTTATCGGTCGTACCGGTCTTGACGGCGAAATTCCAGCCGTTGTAGCGTTGGAACTTGTCGCCGCCGGCCGGATCCAGCCGACAGGTGGTGGCGCTACAGCTGCCTGGCAGGTAGCTGGCGTTGGGGTCGGAAGCCATGTTATCGAGGATATAGGCGGCGTCCTGCTTGACGGCTTGGATGGCGACTGGCTGCTTCCATTGGTAGACCGTTTTGCCGGCGCCGTCGGTAATATTCAGGATGAACGTGCGCGGAATGGCGGCGCCTTCGCGGGCCAGTGTCGACAGGCCGTTGACATGGTCATCCAGGTGCAGGAAGCCGCCGTCACCGATAGCTGAAGAGGCGTAACACTGGGTAGTGTCAGCCGGCGTGGCGTTATTGATGTCAATACCCGGCTGGTAGCAATTGTAGGCGCTCTGGTGCTGGCTTTGCAGGTAGGTGTTGTCCATCATCGCCGAAGCCGTCGAAATAACTGAGTTAATCGAAGCCGTGCGGCCGTTACTGGTGTCATTCGGTTTGGCTTCGAGCATGGACTTGACGGCCGGAATGTTGCGCGAGCCGCCCAAAGCGTAGCGCAGGGTTATCGGACCCGGCTGGAGGAAGTCATAGTCTTGCAAACAGTTGCCGGTTTTATTGGTTTTGATAGTGCAGGGATAGCCCGGCAGCGGCCCCTCGGTGTCGTAGAGGACGGACCCGGCGCCGACATTATTATTGTTATTTATCAAAGTCACGTAATCGTAAGGTTTGAAACTCGAACCCGGCGGTATCGGTACCGACGCCGCGTAGTTAATCGCCCCGTGGTCCGGATCATTGAAGTTGACGCCGCCGACAAGGGCCACTATTTGCCCTGTCTGCACGTTTTCGGTGACATTGGCTTCCTCGTCGGCCAGCCCGGCCGTGCGGTGCTGGATGTTGGGCAGATTGCTAGCTACCAGCTGCTCGTCTTTGGCCTCCAGACTCATATCCATGGTAGTGATGACCTTCCAGCCGCCGCGGTTAACCACCGTGCTACCGTACTGGTCTTCCAGCTGCTGCTTGGCGGCCAGTACGAAGTAAGGCGCCTTGATGTCCTGGTATTTAGCGGATTGGGGGTGGACCATAGCCAGGATGTTGACTTTTTCGGCGTCTGCCGCCTGCTGCTTGGTAATGTAGCCTTGTGTGGCCATTTGCTCCAAAACATAGTGTTGGCGGGTAAGCATGGCCGTGGCGTTAAAGGTCGGTTCGGTCACGGCCGCGTTAAACTGGCTGCCGGCATAAGGCGAGTAATAGCTTGGCGACTGCGGAATCGCCGCCAGCATCGCTGATTCGGCTAGCGTCAGGTGGGCCGCGTCAGTCTGGAAATAGTCCTCGGCCGCCGCCTGCACGCCATAGTCGACGCCGCCGTAAGGCGCGATATTCAGGTAGCCGGCCAGGATGTCGTCTTTGGAGTACTCGCGTTCCAGTTCGACGGCCAGGATCAATTCTTTGACCTTACGGGTGATGGTCCGGTTAGTCGTCCAGTTTTCGTTAAGCTTGACAAGCTGCTGGGTGATGGTCGACCCGCCCTGGACGGCCCCGCCGCTGCCGGTAGCGTCATGGTAGGCGGCCCGCATGATGCCGCGGACGTCGAACGCCCCGTGCTTGTAGAAGTCCTTGTCCTCGGTCGCGACCGTCGCTTCTTTCATGTATTTCGTGATATCGTTGCCAGCTACGGGTACGCGCTTGACGGAGTTGTAGTCATTGAATAAGACGGTTTGGCCGGTCCGGTCGTAATAAGTGGTCGTGCCGCCGAGGCTGTCGCCGGACAGGTCCTTAATCTTCGGCAAATCTTTGCGGAAATAAGCGAACAGGCCGATGGTCAGGAAGAAGCCGACGACGATCGAGACGCCGATAATCTTGAGCGCCATAATGCCGCCCTGGCGGCTGAACCAGTAACGGGCCAGGCGTTTGGGATGGAGCCGGTAAAGGATACGGTGGAAACGGTCTTTGGGCAGGGTAGCCAGGTAGGCGGCTTTCTCGGCCGAACGGGCGGCCTTGCGAGCTTTGACGCGGTCGCTTAAGGACCGGTTGAGCTTGATGGTTTTGCCGCTCTTGGTAGTGATAGTATCTTTTGATCGGCGGTTGCGGCCAATGCTTCTAGTCATGGTTAATTGTCTGTCTCCCTCATAAAAAACCTACGGCCATTATAGCAAACCCGGCCAATAAAAAGCATAAATTTTCATAGCTGGACATAGGTTAAGCTATACTTAATGAAAGAATGCTTAAGATACCAAGAGGACAAGCATGACGCTGTCACAAGAACTTGCCTGGCGCGGCCTCGTCAACCAGACGACTTACAAGGACATAACGGCGCTCGACGGCGAACCGATTACTTTTTATTGGGGCGTTGACCCCAGCGCCGACTCCATGACAATCGGCAACCTGGCGGCCGCCATGATGGTCAAATGCTTCATTAAGCACGGCCACCAGGCCGTCCTGCTGGTCGGCGGCGCGACCGGCTTGATCGGCGACCCGGACGGCAAAAGCAGCGAGCGCAGCCTGAAGTCCCCCGAAGAAATTGTCGCCAACAAGCAAACTATCGGTGCCCAGTACGGCCAGGTCTTCGGCGACGGCCATTTCCAGCAGGTCGATAATTATGATTGGTTCAAGGGTATGGGCTACCTGGATTTCCTGCGCGATACCGGCAAGCACGTGCCGCTGCGCCAGATGCTGGCCCGTGATTTCGTCCAGGCCCGGCTGGGCGAGCAGGGTGCCGGCATCAGCTACGCCGAATTCAGCTACGTCCTGATCCAGGCCTATGATTTCTTGCGTTTGTACCAGGACCACGGCGTCACGCTCCAGGTCTGCGGTTCCGACCAGTGGGGCAACAGCATCGCCGGCGTCGACCTGATTCGCCGCGTGGCTGGCGGCGAGGCCCATGTTTACTCGGTGCCGCTGGTTATCAACCAGGCGACCGGCAATAAGTTTGGCAAAAGCGAGGCCGGCGCCGTCTGGCTCGATCCGGCCAAAACCAGCGTGTACCGGTTTTACCAGTTCTGGTTGAACGTCGACGACGCCGGCGTCGAAAGCTACCTGAAAGTCTTCACCGAGCTGGACAAGGATGAGATTGACCGGATCATGCGCGAATTTAACGACCAGCGCGGCGCCCGGCTAGCCCAGAAGACCCTGGCTTTCGAAGTGACTAAGCTGGTCCACGGCGCGGCGGCGGCCGAAGCCCAGCAGCGCATAGCCAAAGTCCTGTTCGGCAACGAGGACGCGCTTGAGCTGGACGCCGAAGCATTCGCGGCCCTGGATAAGGAACTGCCAATTGCCCAAGTACCAAAAGCAATATCCCAGGAAGATCTGGTTAACGCCCTGGTCGAAACTGGCCTAGCCTCGTCCAAAACCGAAGCCCGGCAATTCCTGGCCGGCGGCGCGATATACATTAATAACCGGAAGCTGGACGGCGATTTCAGCTTCGATGCCCAAGACCGCCCAGCTGTCATGGTTCGCCGTGGCAAAAACAACAACGCCATTCTAAAAATCAGTGCCTAAGAGCCATATGCTATACCGATTACCGCCAGGCTTGCTATACTAGTTCGGTTATGCCCAAGACAACCCGCCCATCAGCTAAAACCAAGCCCAAAGCACCGGCTGACCACAAACGCCGCGCCGACCAGTACAACGACCCGAAGCACAATTACTTGCGCTACTGGGACGGCCGCCAGTACGAGAACCGGGCCGAACAGATCGCTATCCGGCGGCTGCTGCGCGGCAAACATTTTGATTCCGCGGTTGACGTTGGCGGCGGCTATGGCCGGCTCTGCTTATTGCTCGAAAATTATGCCGACAAGGTAACTCTGGCCGAACCGAGCCAGCAACAACTTGATATCGCCGCCGACTTCCTCAAAGACCATGCCGAAATCGACCGCCGGCTGGTCCAGGCCGACGACCTGCCGTTCGAAGACGGCAGCATTGGCCTGCTGACCATGATCCGCGTCATGCACCACCTGCCTGACCCGGCCGCCGAATTCCGCGAGATCAGCCGGGTGCTGGCTGACGACGGCTACGCCATTATCGAAGTCGCCAACTACTTGCATATCCGCAACCGCATCAAGCACCTCAGCCGCCACCAGCGCATGCCGGTCAAGCCGGTCGATATCCGTTCGGCCGCCAACCGCCGCGATGACGAAATCCCTTTCGTCAACCATAATCCCTACACGGTCACCCGCCAGCTCGAACACGCCGGTCTGCGCGTCGCAACCAAGTTGTCGGTCTCCAACCTGCGCAGCGTCCGGCTCAAACAGCTGATGCCGCGCGAGGTCATGCTCGGCGCCGAACGCCTGATGCAGCGGCCGCTGGCCGGCATTTATTTCGGACCCAGCATTTTCTTCCTGGTCCGCAAAGCCCCGGCCTGACCTTGTCGGTGCTATAATTCCAGCCGAAGATTTCTAGCGGTCTCGTATACTGTCAGGTATGACATTGAACAGTCCGCTGACTGAAATTAAAGGAGTAGGCGAGGAGCAGGCCAAGAAGTTCGCCGTTCTCGGACTCAAGACCGTTGGCGACCTGATTGACTACTATCCGAGGCGCTATGATGATTTCTCGGAGGTGACGCCGATCGCGGGATTGCGGCCGGGCGCCGTGACGATCGAAGCCGTGATTAAACAGTCTTCGGGCCGTTATGTCCGGCGTGGCCTGCATATCACCGAAGCCATCGCCAGCGACGACAGCGGCAGTACGCGGCTCGTCTGGTTCAACCAGCCTTACCGCGCGGCCGCCCTTAAGCCTGGCCGGAGCTACTTCATATCCGGCCAGTACGAATTGAGTTACCGGCGTTTCGCCATCATGAACCCAGGCGTCGAAATGGCCAGCGATTTTCCCCTCAACACGGCCCGGATTCTGGCCGTTTACCGTGAAACCAAAGGCCTGACGTCGCGCCAGATCCGCCTGGCTGCCGCGCAGACCAGGCCGCTAATCGCCGAAACCAAGGAGTCGCTGCCGGCCCGGATCGTGAAGCAAGAGGGCCTGCTCAGCCGGGCCGAGGCTTTATCGGCTATCCACGCGCCGCAATCGGCCGAGCAGCTGGCCGCCGCCCAGCGCCGTTTGGGTTTCGAAGAGGTTTTCCAGCTTAGCGTGGCCAGCTTGCTGAACAAGCGCGAAAACCAATCCGAACGGTCCATCAAGGTCAATTATAACGAGCAGCTGGCCGTTAAATTCGCCAAAGCCCTGCCGTTCACGCTGACTGACGCCCAGCGCGTGGCAGTCATGCGCGTTTACAAGGACCTCGAGAAGGCCCAGCCGATGAACCGCCTGATAGAAGGCGATGTCGGTTCCGGTAAGACGGTCATCGCCGCTATGGCGGCCCTGATGGCTTTGGAACAAGGCTGGCAGGTAGCCCTGATGGCGCCGACCGAACTGCTGGCCCGCCAGCATGCCGACACGCTTTACGATTTGCTGCGCCCGCTGGGGCACGCCAACCTGGTTAACTTGCTGGTCGGCAGCCTCAAGCCGGCCCAAAAAGCCACGGCCCGCGATGATATCAAGAGCGGCCGGGCCCGCTTCATAATCGGTACCCACGCCCTGATCCAGGAGCAGGTCGACATGCACAAGCTGGCCTTGATTATCATCGACGAGCAGCACCGTTTCGGCGTCGAGCAGCGCAAAACCCTGATGGCCAAGGCCGGCCATATGCCGCACGTTCTCAGCCTGACCGCCACGCCGATACCGCGGTCGCTGGCTTTGACGCTGTATGGTGAGCTGGACGTTTCGGTTTTGGGCGAGAAGCCGCCCGGCCGCCAGCCCATAGTCACGAAGATCGTTTCGCCGAATTCGCGGGCACAGCTCTACGCCGAAATTGACGCCGAACTGGATCAGGGCCGGCAGATGTACGTCGTTTGCCCTTTGATTACCGATTCGGCGGTCCTGGAGCTTACCTCGGCCGAGAAAATTTACAAACAGCTCAGTAGCAAAGACTTCAAGCACCGCCGCGTCGGCCTGCTGCACGGCAAACTCAAGCCCGACGAGAAACAGGCCGTCATGCGGCGTTTCGTCAAGCACGAGCTAGATGTACTAGTTTCTACAACAGTTATCGAAGTCGGCGTCGATGTGCCGAACGCCAGCATCATGCTTATCGAAGATGCCGAGCGCTTCGGTCTGGCCCAGCTGCACCAGCTGCGCGGCCGGGTCGGCCGCAGCACGCACCAGGGCTATTGCTATCTTATGCTGAACGATTCGTCGGCACCTGGCCGCCGCTTGCGGGCGCTGGAGAGTTCCAATGACGGTTTCCGACTGGCCGAACTGGATCTCGAGCTGCGCGGCCCCGGCGCCATTTATGGTACCTACCAGCATGGCCAGCTGGACCTTAGGATCGCCAAACTGACTGACACTAAACTGATTAGCGCTGCCCGGACCGCCGCCCAAGCCTTACTCGACAGGAATGAAAATTTGCTACAATACAAGCAACTCATGCAAAACGTAAACCGCCTGCGGGCCGTCACCAACCTCAACTAAAACCGTTTGTCCTATAGATGTATTCCATAATTTTTCATGCCCACCAGAAACTTGACCGGGTCGCGCACCGGCATTTGCTTAGATTATTGCCGGATAAGTGCGCTTTTCCGGGGATTGCCCAGGTACTGAGTTTCGAAGGCCCGCAAGGCCCGGACGGCGCCAAGCTTAAACGTCTCAAAAACGGCCAGCCTTGGCATTTCGTCGACCCGCTTGATGCTTCCGATACTGATCTCCACGATCAGATACTGAGGCATTATAAGGGGCTGGTCCAGGCGTTGAAACGGGGCGATGAGGTACGGGCCGCGTTCGAAGCTTCCTGGATGGCGCACGCCCTGGTTGACGGCCTGACGCCGGCGCACCATTTCCCCTACGAGGCCGAGCTGTCACGCCTCAGGGGCGGCGAAGCCCGGCACACCCGCGAGGGCCTGGCCGGACGCCTGTACGTCAAAGGCGATACTTTAGGCAAATCGGTCCTCCAAAGCCTGAAGCTGGTCGGGCCCAAAGGCCTGCTGACGACCCACGCCATGTTCGAAGCCGGCGCTTACGCCATTATCGCGCCTCTAAGGTTTAACAAAGAGCTGCTGTCCCAATCGGACATCGAAAGTATCAAAGCCGAGGGCGTCATCGGCGTCTTCAAGCAGATGGCCAGGGAAGTGGCCGAGCTTAACTTATACGAACGTTTCTATGCCCTTGGCTGGACGCATCCGGTGAGCCGTGACGTCCGGCGCGAGCTGGCGCCGCGGATGGTCCGCATGATCGCGCTGGCCTGGTACTCGGCCTGCCATGAAGCCGGCTTAGGGGTGGCGTGAGGGTTATCGCCGGGCGCCTGGGCGGCCGCAATTTCGCCAGTCCGCGCGGCCACCGCACCCACCCGATGAGCGATAAAATCAGGGGCGCCCTCTTCAACGCGCTTGGCGACATCAACGGGCTGGGCGTGCTGGACGCTTTCGCGGGCAGCGGCGCCCTAAGCTACGAGGCTATTAGCCGCGGTGCGGCCAGTGTCCTGGCTATCGATAGCGACCAGTCCGCCCAGCAGGCGATTGCCGCCAACATCAAATTGCTTGGCCTGGCAAGCCGGATAAAACTTATAAAAGCCTCGGCCGCGGCCTGGCTGTCCACGACCGACGAGCAATTCGATGTCGTCGTCTGCGACCCGCCTTATGACGACCCGCAGCTGCCGCTGTTAAAGCGCCTGGCCGAACGCACCAAGCCGGGCGGCCTGGCCGTGTTTTCGCTGCCGCCAAGCGTCAAGCTGGAACTGCCCGAGACCTATGAGCTGCTGGCCACCAAAAACTACGGCGACGCCCAGACGAGTTTTTACCGCCGCCGAGCTTAATTGCCTACCGGATTAGTCGGCACCGGCGATTGGGGCTGGACGGGCGCGCCGCCGGTATGCATGGTCTTAAATTCTTCGTAGCGTAGCGCCGGGGCGCAACCGTATAGCATAGCCGTGCCGGCACTAAGAATCGGGCCGATAAACGGAATCCAGCCCGGCGCCCCGATTAATACCTGGACACCGAGCAGGCCCCAGATAGCGCCGCTATAGCCTTTGGTGGCCGCCGCGCTGCGGCGCATGGCCTCGAAGATACCGACATCCTGGTCAACCAGGAAATAAGCCGCCAGAGTATAGCGCCGGACCATGATAACGCCCGGCACTATGAACAGCACAAAACCGATAAATATGACTGCCCCGACCACGATGTACAGCCCCAACATGCGCCAGAAATAGCGCCAGCCGAGTTTGACGGCCTCGACCACGCCTAGGCGCAAGCCCTGGACCACGCGCAGCTCCAGCACCGGTATGGCGGCGAAGACCACCAGGTTATAGATAACGCCTACGGCCGCCAATCCCAGCCACACCCCGACATGACTGTTGGCGGTTTTCGGGTTAAAAAACCGTTCCAGCAGCGCGAAGTACGCTGCCGGCAGCATTATTATCACGACGAAAGTGGTGAGGTTTTTGAGGACCAGCTGGCTGCTCGGCTGGAACAGCGAAAAGGCTGACGGGAACTTGAACGGTTGGCCGGCTACCGGCGATTGGGACGCCTGAGTCGGTTGCACCGGCTGGGCAGCGGCGTGGTTATCAAACTGGGCGGCGAATTGCGGGGCCGCTGTCTGCGGTTGCCCCGTATTTGGCGGCAAGGGGTTAGTCTCCGGCTCCGGGGCTGTCGGCGGAACATTGGAATTATCAGGCTGCATGCGGAAGTCCCTTATGTTTTATATGCTGCTAACTATTGCTTAAGCCGCCGTTCTTGTCAATCAACAGTGGTTTTTTGGGCGCCGATTGCGTAAAATAGCTAGCGACGTGCGGCGGTGGCGGAATTGGTAGACGCGCTAGCCTTAGGAGCTAGTATCGCAAGATGTGGAGGTTCAAGTCCTCTCCGCCGCACCAGGGTTAAATTTAAGCGTAAAATCATGCCTTCCAAACAAAGCCGTAACAACAAGTTGTATGACCACTGGAGCCTGGTCCACCTGACAACCGGAATCGTTCTAGGCTGGATTATGGACCCCTTCATAGCCCTGGCTTTGATGGTACTGTGGGAGCCGCTGGAAATACTTGTTTTATCACCCCTGCTGGCTCGCCGTGGCATCATCTTCGGTCATGAAACCATACGCAACTCCTTATCAGACATAGTCTTTAATGTCATCGGCGTTGCCCTAGGTGCCGGCGCCCTAACCGCTCTCGCCGTTCCACCGTTCCACCTTTTCTAACGAGGCTATCCTCTATTACGAGGTAACCCATAAACTACCCTATTTATAGCGGGTGGGGGTTAGGTTATACAAAGCAGTCTGTTAAATTTCCAGCTGTTGGTGTATCCTAGATTTGTCTTAGGTTAGCTGCGATTTTTCATTTGTACTCGAGAATGGACACCTATTCTCGAACACAGTGAGTGCAAATTCGCTGCTGGCCTAAGACACCTAGAGATAGGTGTCCTTTTTTATTATTTAATATGCTAATAAAGGTTAGAATGACAGACCCACTTATTAAATCGCTCGCGGCGGCAGCAACATTCAAAGTCCTACCAGCTATCGCTGATCCCCTCAAACGTCCGCCGCTAAATCCGCCAGCAAAACTGCAACAGAAGTTTGTCGGTAGCTCGTACGAGGATGCTTACGAGGAAGCGCTAAGCTTTGTCAGGGTCGCTGATGATTGGTCTGCCTTGAACGGTTTGGGTAAGCCCGACGCATTACGTCAAATTCTGGACTTCGGGTCAGGCTGGGGTCGGATTACCCGCGTTCTTTTAACCCGCAACGTGCAGGCCGTAAATCTCACCGCCGCTGACGTTGATCCTGCGATGACAGCATTAGTGAACGTATCTCTGCCGGGGGTTAACACGATTACTGTGGATCCTTTACCGCCAACGATGCTGGCTGACAGTAGCCATGATTTAGTGACAGCATTTAGTGTCTTTTCGCATCTTTCGCCCCAGGCTCATGAGGCTTGGGCTACCGAGTTCGGACGGCTGGTGGCTGACGGTGGCTTGGTGATAATGACATTATTGGATGCCGGGTTCTTCGAGCAATTGCGGTGGGCTCGTGCCGCGCCTAAGTCTGGCTTTGCCGGTCTGTTCGGTGATCAGCTCGCGCAAGCGGAGACTGATTTCAAGGATGGTGGTATCGCTTATGACTCAAACCATCCCGACGACGGTGTACGATCAGGTGATTTCTATGGGTGGGCGGCGGCGTCGAAGCCGTACGTGGAGCGGGTTTGGGAAGCGGCTGGTTTTGATGTAGTACAATGGGTTTCTTCAGGGGTATTATTTCCACAAGCTATGGTCGCATTGAAGCGACGTCCCCGCCACAAGCACAGACGCTACAAGCCCAGTATAGCGAGGCTAAAACGCAATGCCTGACACCACTAGGCTGCATATTATTAAGGGCTAGTCGCGGTTTATCAAAGATTGACCCAAATTGACATTATGGCGGTGAGTTCTCGACTACGGCAAACACGCTATAATGGAGGCAGCCATGGCACTCTCTACCCAACCCTATAAAGGCGCGCGCGATTTTTACCCCGAAGACAAGCGCTTGCAGAAGTATATGTTCGGCAAGTGGCGCGCGGTGGCCGAGCGCTTCGGCTATGAAGAGTATGACGCGCCAATCCTGGAGCCGCTGGAGATTTACCTGGCTAAGACCGGCGAGGAAATCGTCAACGAGCAGACCTACACCTTTGAGGACCGCGGCGGCCGCAAAGTGGTTATCCGGCCCGAAATGACGCCGACTGTCAGCCGGATGGTCGCCGCCCGCCGCCAGGAACTGGCCTATCC
>JGI20206J14855_1000380_pt1 | contig 16097 bp, 11 predicted proteins | sample NGESurdeep092012_6_FD_14855 | JGI IMG/M metagenome (IMG submission 14855) | reverse complement strand
ATAGCTTACGATACTTGCTATTTATCATCCTATAAAATTAAGGCATAGCCATCACAACATTACCACCGCCCAAGGCGGTGGCTTTTTAAGTTGCAGTAAAATCAAAATCTCTTTTATTTGTTCTTTTACTATAGAAATATTTTCAGCATCTTCAATGAATTTGGGTTTCTGAAAAAATTCATCTTTAAAGGTTGCCAACTTTCGAAAAGTTGGCAACCTTAATTCATTCACTTCTTCACATAATCGCTATCTTATCAATCTCCTTCATTATCCGCACAGTTTCTTTCAATGCAACAATTATTTTTTGGTAACGTAAAATATCATCAAAACTCAACTCTCTTCCTTTTCTGTCTTTCAGCCATTTTTGTGCTGGCTGATAACCGCCAATATAAAAATTCCATACAATTTCCGGAACATTATCAAAATACTGTGAAGCGTTTATAAAAACTTTCCCTTTCATTAATTCGGGTATAGGATCTAAGCTTATAATTGTATCACCTTCTATAATTTCAGTAATATGTTCAAAACGAATTTTAGTGATTACGTTATTTCCATCAACCGGATATTTTGTAATATACTTCTTCACTTCAGAGCATTCTAATAAATGTATTTGCCTGAGTTCTGCACCTAACTTCACTAATTGCCAGAATGTTTTTTGATCTTTTGGGTAAGACACTCCTGGAAAATCTATTTTTAAAAACTCTTTGTACTTTTCCCGGTAAGCCGGCGAATGCAAAACCGCATAGATATAATCTAAAATATCAATTGGTGCAAAGGTTAAAGGAAGTATTTCTATTTTAAAATCATCGCTTACTTCATCACTGTTTGCATAACAAACAGGTGAAGCATTTTCCTGAACATCCTCTTCTTTTTCGTTGGTAAAACGCAATCCTAATTTTTGTGCAAATTGATTTATTATTTCGGGGTTTAGATTTGAAAGTCTTTGGTGTGATTGGTTAATACTTTGATGCCCATTTAAGCCGTCAAATAAATAAAATGGAAAATGATATGCAGCATCATTAGTTTGAAGAGACGCAGAACTTTTATTGTTAACTGATTGTGGTACAAATATATCCTGTAAGTTAAATGTGCTTTGATGGTTATTTGTTAAGGGCTTCATGTGATTCGATTAAATCATATACTTCATAATTTCATTTCCCCGAAATGATAAAACGTATATTGATTTTGAGAAATAAAGTTACCATAATTTTCCAGTAAAGATCGCATACTAAGCTCTGTAAGTATGTTCCCTGCTGATGCCTGTATTAAATCTAGTATTGATTTTTTCTAAATACTGTGAAATAATCATTCTATTATCTTTGAGTAATTTATTAAGAAAATGTTTATATATATCTGCTGTGCTAAAGTATCGAAAGTTTGTTTAAATAATACGGAAATCCAATATTTGAAAGAGTAGAAACATGGGTTTAAATAAGATCAAAATCCCGGATATTTGTTCTTTTACTGCAGAAATATATTCAGTGTACTCAATACATCTGGGTTTCAGAAGAAATTCTTCCGAAACTTTAATCCACTCCTTTCTTTAATCAATTTTTATATACTCCTTCATCAATTCCTGTAGCACGATTAATTTTTCTTAAAAATAAAAAGCAAAAAGCAGAACTTTGCACTTCCAAAAATTAAAGTAAACCCCTTCTGTTTAATTCGGTGGGGAATAAATAACCAATAAAACAATTTTATTTAATTCATGATCCACAATTTCAACGCCGGTCCTTCTGTTCTTCCTCAAATTGTATTGCACGAAGCATCAAAAGCAATTATCAATTTTAATAACAGCGGATTATCTATTTTAGAAATAGGACATCGCACCCCACTTTTTGAATCGGTATTGCAGGAAGCCATTTCCTTAGTAAAAGAATTAATGAATCTTGATGATGATCATGAAGTTTTGTTTCTTCATGGAGGCGCTACTGTGCAGTTTATGCAGGTGCCTATGAATTTGCTAAATGAAAAAGAAACTGCGGCTTATGCGGATACCGGCGTTTGGGGCACAAAAGCAATTAAAGAAGCCAGATTATTCGGGAATGTAGATGTGGTATGCAGTTCAAAGGAAAGTAATTATAATTTTATACCAAAAGATTTCGCAGTTCCTAACGATGCTAAATATTTTCATATCACTACCAACAATACTATTTATGGCACACAATGGCACGAAATCCCAAAAGTAAGTATGCCTGTTATCGCAGATATGTCGAGCGATATTTTTAGCAAAAAAATGAATTATAATTCATTCGGATTGATTTTCGCCGGAGCTCAAAAAAATATGGGCGCAGCCGGAACCAACCTGGTAGTAGTAAATAAAAATATCCTGGGGAAAGTGAAACGCGCCATTCCTGCTATCATGGATTACAGAAATCATATCCAGGCAAAAAGTATGTTGAATACTCCGCCGGTTTTCGCTATTTATGTAAGTATGCTTACCCTTCGCTGGCTCAAAGAAAATGGTGGAGTGGAAGAAATAGAAAAAATCAATAACAAAAAAGCAGCGTTGCTTTATAATGCAATTGATACCAGTAAAATATTTAAACCTACAGCAGCAAAAGAAAACCGTAGTAATATGAATGTATGTTTTGTAATGGAAGACCCTGAAAAGGAAAAAGCATTTCTTGAATTTTCAAAACAAAATAATATTTACGGAATCAAGGGACATCGTTCTGTGGGAGGTTTCCGTGCATCGCTTTACAATGCTTTGCCATTGAGTAGTGTAGAATATTTGGTTGGGAAAATGGAGGAATTTGAAAAGAAAATATAAAATTTCATCATTAGATCTAAAGTTATGATTATTAATTTCATGGGTTACTTGTGACATTTCTAATCCTGAAAAACAATTGATATATCAATTTTTGAAATAATTTGTTTTCTTAAAAATGAGTTTGTTTACTGCAATTACTTTCTGTCTTGTATCAATATTTATTTGATCAAAACGGCAGTTAAAAAACTCCTTTTCCCCAAATCCAAAAAATATTCTTTGATTGATATATATTTGCAATCCTTACAAAAAATTTATTGCCTTTCAAGGCTGAAAATTAAAATAATGATATCTATTTCTCCTTTTAAAGCATTACGTCCCGAACCCCAGTTTGCAAAGCAGGTTGCATCCCGACCTTATGATGTACTAAGCAGCAAAGAAGCTAAAATAGAAGCCGAAGGAAATCCCTATTCTTTTTTGCATATTACCAAAAGCGAAATTGACCTCCCGGCCAATACCGATATACATAGCAATGAAGTTTATGAAAAAGCAAAGGAAAATTTAGATGCATTTATCAGCCGTCCAGTGCTTTTTAAGGAAAGTAAACCCTGCTATTACATTTACCAGTTAACGATGAATGAAAAAACACAAACCGGCCTGGTATGCTGTAGTTCGGTAAATGATTATGAAGAAGGATTGATAAAAAAACATGAGCTCACACGGCCTGAAAAAGAACTCGACAGAATTAACCATATTAAAAGTACCAAAGCGCAAACCGGAAATGTTTTTCTTGCTTTTAGAGATGTGGATGAATTGAATGAGATCATGTACAAATGGGAAACCGATAAAAATCCCGTTTATAATTTTACTGCCGACGATAATATTCAACATACCATTTGGGTTATCAGTGATGAAAAAATCATTGACCGGGTCACAGAAATTTTTAGAATAGAAGTAGGATGTACTTATATTGCTGACGGACATCACCGAGTAGCTTCCGCTGCAAAAGTGAAATATCAGATCTCAGATAATGAAGAAGCCGGCCATTTTCTTTCTACCTTATTTCCTGCTTCGCAATTAAAAATAATGGATTACAACAGGGTTGTAAAAGATCTGAATGCTTTATCGGAAGAAGAATTTTTAAATAAAATCAAAACCAACTTTTCTGTTACTAAAGTTTCAAAAGATTTTGCTCCCGGTAACCCTCATGAATTTGGAATGTATCTAAATAGGCAATGGTATCATCTCACTGCGCTGGAAGGTACCTATTCTAATGACCCGATCGGCATCCTCGATATCACCATTTTACAAAATAATGTTTTGGAACCCATTTTAGGAATAAAAGACCAGCGTACCGACACCCGTATTGATTTTGTAGGGGGAATAAGGGGCATGAAAGAACTGGAAGACAGAGTGAACAGCGATGAATGGAAAGTGGCCTTCAGTCTATATCCTGTAACAATCCAGCAATTATTTGATATTGCCGACAGCAACAATATTATGCCTCCGAAAAGTACCTGGTTTGAACCCAAACTGAGAGATGGGCTTTTGACTCATCTCATTTCTTAGTTGAATGCAATTCCTCCATTTTTTTGTTCCGCTAAGGTTTCAGCCACGCAATTAATAATCGGAATTTAAGATTTTTATTTTCGATTCAAAAAACTCAACCCGGAGTCTTCGACAAATTTCGCACCACTCGCTCTTCTGAAGGAGAGATTAAGGGTGAACCTCAAAAAAAGAGAAAATTGCAATACGCCCTATTTTATTTTAAAATAAATTTTTTGTTTTTATAAAGATTTAGGCACATAAAGTATTTTATCTTTACCCGATGAAAAAATTCTTATTTGCAATTATTTGTTTTACGTTATCTGCCAGCGTTGTTGCCCAGCAGGAAGATGTAGAAAAATTACATGAAAATGCAAAAGCCTTTATGCGCCAGGGCGATTATGCCAATGCTTCTCTTATTTTGGCCAGGGCATTACAACAAGATCCTAAGGATATAAGTATTGCTAAAGATCTTGCTTATAATTATTATTTGCAAAATGAAAATAATAAAGCCTTAAACGTTATCAAACCTTTTTTGGATAATGAAAATGCCGATGATCAAATTTTCCAGTTGGCAGGAACTGTGTACCAGGCATTGGGCCAGGAAAATGCCGCTGAAAAAGTCTATAAAAAAGCAATAAAAACATATCCCAACAGCGGTCCATTATACAACAATTATGGCGAAATGCTTTTGGCACAACACGATCCTGCCGCTATTAAACAATGGGAAAAAGGCATTGAAATGGATCCCTCTTATGGAGATAATTATTATAATGCCTGCAAGTTTTATTATTACACAAAAGAAAAAGTATGGTGCCTTATTTACGGAGAAATTTTTGTCAATATTGAATCCTTCACCTCGCGCACAGCAGAAATAAAAGATATTTTACTGGATGGATACAAAAAGCTTTTTGCTGACCCAAACCTTCTCGATAATACAAAATATGCAAAGCCTTTTGAAATCGCTTTTCTAACGTGTATGAATAAACAAAACAATGTAGTATTGCGTGGCATTGATCCTGAAACCCTTACTATGATCAGGACCCGATTTATACTTGACTGGGATAAAGATTATGCTGCTAAATTTCCATTTAAACTTTTTCAATTGCAGGAAGAGTTATTGGAAGATGGTTTATTTACCGCTTACAACCAATGGATTTTCGGAGCTTCCCAAAACCTGGCAGCTTATCAAAACTGGACAGGTACTCACTCAGAGGAATCCAAAGCTTTTGATAAATTACAACGTGACAGGATGTTCAAAATACCTTCAGGGCAATATTATCATTAATTTTTTTTGAAGTTATTTTTTAAAGTTTATTATTTATTTTATTTCTTAATTTAGGAGTTACGTTACATAGCATCTTTTACAATCCGATAATTATCGAAGATTGATAAATGTAAGAATATAACATGATGCAAATAAACAAGGGACTAAAAAATAATTTTTTTAAAGCGTGAATAACATGACTGAACCAACACGGCTGTTCGATTGTATCAACATCCAATTAAAAGATGCGCCATCAAGGACCATGCTGGCCGGAAAAGAAGAAGGTAAATGGAAAGAATATTCAACACTTGAAGTGTCTGAAATTGTAAATCAGTTCAGTGCCGGTCTTCTCGAAGAAGGAATCAATCCTCATGATTTCACAATTGAAGGAAGAGACAAAATAGCGGTTATTTCTAAAAACAGGCCCGAATGGGTAATGCTGGATCTTGCAGTACAACAAATAGGTGCTATTTTAATTCCCATTTATCCTACAGTAGGGGAAAATGACCTGGAATTCATTTTAAAAGATTCTGATGTAAAATTAATTTTTGTAAACGACCATAGCTTATTTGAAAAAACCACTCATGTAAAAGTCAATCTGCCGCATTTGAAAGAAATTATTTCTTTCGATAAAATAGACGGTGTAAAACATTGGAAAGAAATGCTGCAACCTGCATCTGAAAAAGCCTTGACAGAAATAAAATCAATTTCAGATAAAATAAAGTACGAAGATCTTGTTACGATTATTTATACATCAGGAACTACCGGTACGCCAAAGGGAGTAATGCTTTCGCACAAAAATATTTTGAGCAATGTATTAGACAGTATGCCTTATTTTCCTCCGGGCGACAATTTTAAAGCATTGAGTTTTCTTCCGCTCAATCATATTTTTGAGCGTATGGTAAGTTTCCTTTACCTCTTCAAGGGCACTTCCATTTTTTTCGCAGAAAGTATAGATACCATTGCCGATAATTTAAAAGAAGTAAGACCACAAATGTTTACTACAGTGCCAAGGCTGCTGGAAAAAGTGTATGAAAAAATTATGCAAAAAGGTTCTGAGCTTACCGGAATAAAAAGAAAATTATTTTTTTGGGCGCATCACATCGGCTCAAAGTTTGAAATCAATAAAAACCAGGGAGTTTTATACAGGTTACAATTATCTATTGCCAATAAGCTCATTTTTAATAAATGGCGCGAAGCGTTGGGAAATAAAATTGTTAACATCACCAGCGGCGGCGCTGCCTGCCAGGTAAGACTTATAAGAATTTTTACAGCTGCCAAAATTCCCATTATGGAAGGATATGGCCTTACGGAAACATCACCTGTTATAAGTGTAAACCGGTTTGAAGAAGAAGGAAGAATGTTTGGAACAGTAGGGCCTTTGATCAATAATGTAGAAGTAAAATTTGCCAGCGATGGAGAAATTTTATGCAAAGGCCCCAATGTAATGATGGGTTATTATAAGCATCCTGAACTTACTGATGAGGTAATGGAAAATGGCTGGTTCAAAACAGGGGATATAGGAATGATGATAGATGATAAGTTTTTAAAAATTACTGATCGCAAAAAAGAAATGTTCAAAACCAGCGGGGGTAAATATGTAGCGCCTGTAGTGATTGAAAATAAAATGAAAGAATCTAAAATGATTGAAAATATAATGGTCGTGGGGGCTGGCGAAAAATTCGTCAGTGCTCTGATAGTACCATCATTTATTAATCTGAAAGCATGGTGCAGAGAAAATATTATTGATGATTCAGACAATGAAAAAATGATCAGTAATCCATTGGTCCAAAATCTTTATAAAGAAGAAGTAGAACGTTATAATTCATTCTTTAACCATGTGGAACAAATAAAAAAATTCGAATTGTTACCATTCGACTGGAGCATAGAAACCGGCGAGATGACCCCAAAACTCAGCATAAAGAGAAAAGTGATCTTGGAAAAAAATAAAGATGCGATAAAGAGAATTTATTCCTGAGATATCGAATTTTTTGCCAGTAGAACAACTCTCTCCTGACCAGCATTCGGGCAGGAATAATCATGATTCTTATTTTTCGAAAAACAGAAACATCTGTTATTTCTTCCTGGTCTAAATCCGACTGGGTAAGCGGGAATGAATGAGGGTGTTATATCAAGAGTAATTCCAGAAGGGCTTTCAAAAGGTTTTTCTAAAATCAAAACCTTCCTTATAATTTATCTTTCGGTTTTTTATCAATTGATAGCAACATCATTACAACAGCGAACACAATAAAAAATATAGAACTCCAGCGGTTTACTGCAGCATGCACTACGGTAGTATTGGTGAAACTATAAATCAATAATAAAATTCCAACTACAAGAAAAAAAGCACCAATTACAAAACGGAGATCAAAGAATTTATTCATTATAATTAATTTAATAGAAGATAATATTTAAAAAGAGAGTAATGGCAAGTACTATAACGGCAACCCATAAAGGATTTTTATACCAAACCCTGTTTTTGTCCTGTTGCCGGGGTGTAAGGCTATACACCAACCCTACCAATTCATTTTCAGGTTTTCTTTTTGTAAAGAAGCTGATTACAGTAGTTACAATAAAACATACAACAAATGATATCCAGGCAATATTAAAGGCCTGGCTGGTGCCGGAATAGAAAGTGTGCAGGTTTGCAATAGAGCCTCCTTTGCCTTCGGCCATAGTAAGTGAATAAGTAAGAGCAGCAGTACCTGTCCCGCATAATAAACCCCAGAAAGCACCATTGGCAGTTGATTTTTTCCAAAACATACCAAGAAGAAAAGTGGCAAACAATGGTGCGTTTACAAAACTGAAAACCAACTGCAAAAGATCCATGATACTATTGAATCCTCTTGCCACATACGCTGTAATAATAGACAATAGAATACCTACAACGGTGGTGGCCTTACCTACATTCAGATAATGTTGTTCACTGGCGTGCTTTTTAATATGGCTTTGATAAATATCAAAAGTAAAAACAGTATTGAATGCTGTTACGTTGCCTGCCATGCCGGACATAAATGAAGCGATCAGCGCAGTGATACCTACTCCCAATATTCCGCTTGGGTATAATTTTGACAACAACAATGGAAGCGTCATATTATAATCCGTTTGCCCGTTTACATTTAAGGGGAGCTCAAAACCATTAAATTGTTTTTGCAATGCCAGCAAAATAATCCCCGGAACGATTACAATCAGCGGCATAAATATTTTGGGCAACGCGGCAATGATCGGTGTGCGCCTTGCATCATTCAGGTTGTGTGATATCATAGCTCTCTGTACTACCAGGAAATCGGTACACCAATATCCGAAAGCCAGTACAAATCCTAACCCGAATATCAAACTAAAGGCATCGGTGCCCATAGGATTATTTGCAGGATTACTCATCCCTTTCCATAAATGCAGTTTGGAGCTTTCCACATTGGCGATGATGCCGTGTAATCCGCCGGCCTGCTGCATCCCGATATACACAAGTGGTGCGATACCTAATACAATTAGAAAAAATTGAAGTACTTCATTATAAACAGCACTCGTTAATCCACCCAAAAAAGTATAAGCCAAAACTATTCCCGCTGCTATCCAGATTGAAACATTAAAGTCCCAGCCTAAAACAGTTTGCATCAGCATTGCCAAAGCATATAAAGATATTCCTGATGAAAAAATGGTCATCGCCGTAAAGGTCAGTGCATTGAAGGTTCTCGTCTTTTCATCGAAGCGGAGTTTCAAATATTCCGGAACACTGCGCGCTTTACTTCCATAATAAAATGGCATCATAAAAAGACCGAGGAATACCATCGCAAATACAGCACCGAGCCAATAAAAATGTGCAGTGTATAATCCATATTTTGCGCCATTAGCGGCCATGCCCAACACTTCCTGAGCACCAAGATTGGCGGATATAAAAGCAAGGCTCGTGATCCACAATGGAATATTGCGGGTACTCATTAGAAAATCGTTTGCAGTTTTTATTCTTCGCTTTAATAAAAACCCGATCCCCAGTACAAACAAAAAATAAAGGCCGATTATACTGTAATCAATCGAGTGAAGTTTCATAATTGGTGATTGCTTTTAGTTTTAAAATATTAATAAGAGAAGTTCAGGAAATGTTTTTATAATAAATGCCTAATGATAAAATTTTTTTAACTTATTGAAATATACTTTACCAAATTCTTCTTATCATATTGGTCTGTTCTTTTTTGATTCAATAAATGAGGACTACTGATAGAACTTATTTTTACAGGAAGCTTTTGGGTTTACAAATAAGTTTTCTAATTCATTCTTTTAATGAATGTAACAAAACTAAAACCTTTTCTTTGCCGGCAATAAACTAATTCCTTTTAATTTTTATTTTTAAAATATTCTTCTTTTATTTCATCAAATTCATTTATATGTTCATTTGATTTTCCATCCCTGTCAAAAATTGATTCCCCTGTGTTCAAGGGTTCCCAGATAAAGGTTCCTTTCATCTGATTGCCAGGAATAGAAAAAGCGATTCTATTTACTTGCGCTTTCAATTGAGAATATTCTGCTACGATCACAGGTCTGTTATATTTTTTGCTGAGTAAATTCAAATTAGTTTCAAGGTCATTTGGGGTTCCATGCCATTTGGGGTAATAAGATTCTCCTATCACATCAAATGAAACTCCACGATTGATCATGTCGTCAAGAAAAAATTCGGATTCTGAATTTTGACCACCCAAAGCAATATGCAACATGGTAATAATTGAAGGATCTGTTTTTTTAACCGCAGCTAAACCCGCATTCAATAGGATGGCAAGGCTATCCAAATGCTGCACATTACCATCATTCCAAAGAATGCCATGATTAATCTCATTTCCTGTTTGAACCATATCCGGTAGGGTTCCCTGCGCTTTTAAAGCCGATAGAACCTGTGTGGTATAATCAAATACCTTTTTTGCAAGATCTTTAAAATCCAGATTCTCCCATGCTTTCGGTTTAAATTGTTTTCCGGGATCAGCCCATGTATCGCTATAATGAAAATCGAGCAGGAATTTCATACCGGCTTTCTTAATGCGCTTAGCCATTTCTAATGTATGCTGCAGATCACAAAAGCTCTTTCCAGGAGAATATCCGCTATCGTTTGCAGGATCTACAAATATTCTTAGACGGATATAATTAAATCCATGATCTTTTAAAATTTCAATTGCATCTTTCTGGAGGCCTATGTCTGAAAATTTTTCTCCCCTTGCTTCTAACTGTGGCAGGAAAGAAATATCTGCTCCCAAAATTTTTCCTTCCGGTTTTGCTGTTGAGTGTAGATTTAATTTTGAAAAAATATAAGGATCATCAGCAGTGTTGACTGGTTGATTGGGTTTGATAGTAATGATATCCGTTGAGCCTTCCCAAAGATCTTTTGAAGTTGCTTTAAATTTTATTATTCCCGGATTTTCCCCCGATTGTAATATCACCTGGCATTTTCCATTGAACAAAGAACGCTGCCAGTTTTCATTTAAAACTTTATCAGGTTCATGGCAGCTGGGATCACCATTCCCTACGCCGATTATATTAGCATCGCCGGTTAGAGAAAACCGGATCATATTATCAGCATCCGGAACTTCACGGCCTTGCTTATCAACCACACTTATATTTATTACGGTCGCATCTTTCCCATCAGCAAGAAGGGTAGTTTTATATGGAGTGAGCACCACCTCTGCCGGGGCGCCTGTGGTTTCTATTGAAGAGATTAGTTTACGGCCATGCTTATACGCAATTGCTTCCAGTTTTCCGGGCTGATAAAGAACACTCCATTGAAGATGGCCGTTTCGGGGCATATCTTTTTTGCCTAAACTTTTCCCATTCAAAAATAATTCTACATTGTCGGCATTACTGTTTACCCAAACGTCAATTGATTTTCCTTCCTTTCCTGCCCAATTCCAATATGGAGAAATGTGCAACACATCTTTATCTGTCCACCATGATTGATAATAATAATAAATATTTTTAGGGAAACCGCAAACATCCATAATTCCAAAGTGCGAATTAATATTAGGCCATTTATATGGGGTAGGCTCTCCGCGATAATCAAAGCCGGTCCACACAAATCCTCCCATAAACCAGGGACGTCCAGCAGCGGGTTTCCACCATTGTTCCGCAGTATTTCCCCACCATGGTGCAGTAATATCCTCGTCGGGCAAATAACCACGAATGGTGTCTTTTTCAAAGATCCCCCTCGTAGTCAGAGTGCTTGCCATTTCAGTACCCATAACAGGTTGTAAAGGATGATCTTTGTGATAATCTGCTATTCCATTTATCCTGTAATTAAATCCGCGCACTGGAATGACTTCGTTGATTCCTTTGAATTCATTGCCTACATCCGCGGCATAAGTGGAAGTCCGGTAAGGGTCTAATTCTTTTTGTTTCTTCAATAATGAAAGAGCGATCCTTTCTCCATTTGAGTTTGTTTGTACCCAGCCTTCTTCATTTCCGATAGACCACATAAAAACAGAAGGATGATTTCGGTCGCGAAGAATTAATCTTTCAAACTGACTCATATATTCAGTGCTGCTGTTCAGTAGCCTGTTCTCGTCTAAAACAATCATACCCAGGCTGTCACAGGCATCTAATAACTCAGGAGTAGGCGGATTGTGGCTGGTGCGATAGGCATTGGCACCCATTTGCTTTAATAATCCAATACGGTAATATTGCAGGTAATCGGGTAATGCACTTCCAACTCCTGCATGATCCTGGTGATTGCAAACACCTTTAATCTTTACATATTTCCCGTTGATGAATAGCCCGTTTGCTGTTACCGAAATATCTCTTATTCCGAAACGCGTATTTACACTGTCAATTATTTTATTTCCTGATTTCAAAATGCATACCACACGATACAAATAGGGATCTTCGATTGACCAAAGATGTGGATTGGTGACATTGATGTTTTGTTTTATTAAAGTATTTGCATTTGAAGAAATATCGAAAAAAGTGGGTTTACTCTCAGAAATCTTTTTGCCATAACGGTCCGTAATATACGAATATGCATATACGCTATTTTTATTCCTATCTTCATTTATAATTGGAATTTCTACAGAAATGTCAGCTTTTTTATCTGTATGTTCTGAATGAATAAAAAGTTCATTCGGATTAATATGTAGTTTGCCTGTTTTAATAAGCCACACATGACGATAAATCCCGGCGCCTTCATAAAACCAACCTTCGTATTGCGTAGCATCTACTCTTATTACAAGCGTGTTTTCTTCACCATATTTTACAAAATCAGAAAGATCATATTCCACACCGGAATAACCACTTTTATTATTACCAACAAAAAAACCGTTTAGCCAGATGTTTGCATCCCTGTAAATGCCATCAAACCGTATCGAAATTTTTTTAGCCGAATCTTTTTTATCAATAAAAAAAATCTTTCTATACCAGCCAATGCTTGTTTCAGGAAACAAGCCTCCTACAGGTTTGTAGCCGTGAGCCATTACATCAAAATTTGGCGAATTGGCAAAAGGCAATTCCACTACCCAGTCGTGAGGCAGGTTCAAAGTGCGCCATTTGCTGTCATCAAAGCGGGGGTTGATCGCCGTGTTTCCCTCATCGCCACTTTTTGAAAAAATATTTGCTGTACCATAATTAAAATCTTTTGAAGGATCCGAAGCGTTTCCGAAATGGAATTTCCAGTTTTCATCCATGCTCAATACTTCTCTTTCCTGCGCCATGGCTGATAGAAATACATTTATTAGAATAATAAAGAAGAAAGCAATTTTCCTAAACATCATTAGAAAGTTAATTATATGAATATTTGTTTATTGTTCTTTTATTTTTTTAATTAAAGCAATCAGTATTGCAATTTAATTAAACGCATCCAAAGCAGTCGTTGGTTGCCCCGAATTATTAAAAGCACCAAGCGTATAACCTTCCCAGTTATTATAGGATTCCGGCTCCCAATAAAAAACCCCAAGGCAATTATTATTTGCTACAGATTCTGATTTCTGAATTAAATCAGAAATAAAATTTTCGCATTGCGCAGAATCCGTTACACTCATTCCGATTTCACATACCATTACTTGTTTGCCATAGCGGCTAATCATATCATTCATGTTAGCGAGGCATTGTGAATTCAGTTGCGACCAGTTGGATGCCGAAGGATATAAAGACATTCCAATCACATCCCATTTAGCACCATTACTTTTAAGACCGTCAAATACCCATCGAAAAAGTGAATTATCAAATCCATTAGAAATATGTACAATCACTTTTGCAGATGGAAATACAGATTTTACGGCGTCATAGCCTGAATTTATTAATGAAGCAAAATTGCCCATATTCACGCTGGCCTGCCCTACCGGCCAAAGCATTCCATCATTGGTTTCATTTCCTATTTGTACCCAGGTGGGGGAGATTCCATTGATTTGTAAAGTATCTAAAACCCCTTTGGTATAGGCACTTAAAGAAGAATCCAATTGTGCAATAGTTTGATTTTGCCATGCCGCAGGTATCGCCTGATGGCCAGGATCTGCCCAGGTATCGCTATAATGAAAGTCCACAAGGATTTTCATTCCAAGCGCTTTTGCACGTAACGCTTTTGCAACTACATCAGTAGTATTGCACCACCCACCCGCAGGATTTACCCATGCGCGCAAACGGATGGCATTCATTCCTTCATCTTTTAGTATCTGAAATAAATCTTCCTGCGCGCCTTTTGCGTTATAAAATTTAATTCCCTGCGACTCCATTTGGGTTACCCAACTTACATCGGCGCCTTTTGCAAATGAAGTATCTGTTACAGGAATAGGTTCGGCTTGGGTGGCCGCCTTTTTATTGCATGAAAAAGAGGAAAGCAAACCGAATACAAAAAACAGGGAAAAATATTTCATAATAAATTTTGTAAAAAAGAGGGAATTTAATTTTATAAAATTAAAGAAAAAGAAGGTAGTTAGGTCAGGCTAATAGGTGTGTAATTGCAGTAAACAAAGAAATAAGTTAGTTTCTTAATTTTTCACTGGTAGAGGTTATTAAACCAACCGCATTTATTTATGGAAGATTAAATATTTTCTGCATTCCTCGCTTCCAATTCATATTTATTATTATAATAGCCATGCCTCATGCTTTCAAATAAATATTTTATAATAAATACCAAAAAACCATATTCCTTAAATTGGTTGATATGGCACATTTCATGTTTTATCCATTTGGGATCTTTTAAAAAATCTTCTTTGGAAACATGATACAGATGTATGGTTTTACCAATTACGATTGCTACATTTTCTGATCCTAATTTTCGCGCCGCAATTTTCGCGATCCAGGAATTCTGTTTGATAAAAAAATCCATTTTTTGCCTGATAAATTTGGCGCTTTCGCTAAAACGTTATAAAAATTTAACGCAGGACTTTAATCCTGCGTCAAAATGTTTAATGAGGCCATCAAATTCTATAAAAATCTTAAAATAAAGCTATTTAAGTTTGGCTACCTGCTCATTATAGAACTTAACAGTTTCTATTACATCAGGAACGCTGTTATACCAATTAGACTCATGTTCTATAGAAAACATCCCGATAAAATGCTGTTGTTTGAGTTCCTGGAATATAGGAGGGAAATCAATTACCCCCTTACCCACAACTGTATCGTCAGCATTTACATCACCAAATTTGACAATATCTTTTAAATGGACGCCATATACATGACCGGACAATTCTTTAAGAGCGTCAACAATGTTAACACCATTACGCGCCCAATGCCCCAAATCGGCACAAGAACCTAAATTCGGATGTCCTTTAATGGCTGCCAGAACTGAATCCGGACTCCAGTACGGATCAGGTTTTGGATGATCGTGAATAGCCACTTTAATACCGTAATTGCCAGCCATACTATCTACCATATCCCATTGGTCTTTGCGCGGCTCTGCAGTAATATAACTTAACCCAAATTCTTTAGCCAGATCAAAAGCTTTTTTCCATTCTTCCCTTGTCTGTGGCGAAATCACACCCATTGCCACAATACTAATACCTTTAGATTGCAACATTTGTTTCAACTTGGCTTTGCTCGCGTCTGACATACGGATACCAAAACTATCTTTCATGCCGGCACCCAAAGGCTGTCCCCAGAATGCTTCTATATATTTTACACCGCAACTATCCACCTTATCAAGTGCCTCATCAAAAGGAAACTTTCTGAAAGTCCACATCTGTACTCCAATTTTCCAGTTGTCAGTTACATTGGTTGTATCTGTTTTGGACATCGTCGAATCTGTTCCTGAGGATGTTTTTGAACCCGAAGAATTACATTTTGTAAGAGACAAAATGCAAATAAAACCAAGAATAGAAAGAGCAATCTTTTTCATTTTGTGTAGTTTAATTTTAATGAAGGTTAGCAATTTACTTATTTATTTTAAAAAATATTCCGGAATTATAATGATACTTGCTGTTCAATTTGGCAAAATTTCTGAAGATATAACTTTCCCTATTCCGATCTTCATGGGATTTTTGTTAGTTTGAAAGATTCGCTAATCAAGAATTGTCCTGTTTTAAGCGTTGGGACACCCTAACAATTTTCCCCAATAATTTGGTATAAATCAGCCTGCTGTTCATCCATTTTTAGTAGCCTTGTTTTTGTGTG
>JGI20206J14855_1000371_pt1 | contig 16292 bp, 10 predicted proteins | sample NGESurdeep092012_6_FD_14855 | JGI IMG/M metagenome (IMG submission 14855) | reverse complement strand
GAGGTCGGGCCGATGCTGATGGTCTTGGCCGGGTTGCCGGCGGTACCGCCGCCTATAAGGATCGAGCCGGTGGTGCCGGTGTCGATAGTGATGGAGCCAGTGGTACCGGTACCGATGGTGACGCCGCCGGTAGTGTTAGTGCCTATGAGAACTGCCGTGCTGGCCACGGTACCACCCTGAAGGCTAATACTAGTGCCGGCGGCCGCGTTACTGACACCAGCCGAACCGATGTTGATGTCTTGGGTCCCAGCAGTATTTACTCCCAAGTTGTAAGTCGTAGTACCGGTGTTAGTGGAGGTTGGGCCGATGCTGATAGTCTTGGCCGGGTTACCAGCGGTGCCGCCACCAATTAGGATCGTGCCGGTGGTGCCGGTGTCCAAAGTTATGCCGCCTGCCCCGTTAGTACCTATTTTAACAGCGGTACTGGCGGTCGTGCCACCCTGGATAGTGAGGGTGCCGGTGGTCATTGAGGCATTGCCAATGGCTAGATTGCCAGTAGTGAGGGATGCTCCTACGCTGATAGAACCAGCCGTTTGGCCATTACCGACAATGATGGTGTTAGCGCCGGATCCGCCGAGGTTGATTGCTGTAGCGCCAGCGGTATTAGCCAGGTTTAGAGTACCTGCGGTAGAAGCAATTGAAACACTGCCAGTAGCACCGCTATCTAAGCTGGCTATGCCACTGCCGTTGGCTTTCAGGGTCAGGCTGCCGTTAGCCAAGCTGGTACCGATAGTATTGGAAGCGGCGAAGGTCAGGTCACCAGTAGTGGAAATAGTCGCGCGGGTAGCGCCGTTAGTACGCAGGTTAAGCCCGAAAGCGTCGTTGGTACCGAGGTCCCCGGCCGCGCCGAACAAATTACCGCCTTGTACGAAGGCCGCGCCGGTCCCGGTAGCGTTACACCCGGCCAATTGGTTAGAGGCGTTGAGGCATAAGGCCGTAGCGGTGTTAGTGGTACCTAAGGCGCCCGGGCTGATGGTACCGGTGGTCGACAGTGATCCTCCTACCTGCAACGTAGCGCCGCCGGCGGCTGGCTGGGTACCAATACCGACCTCGTTATTGAGAGTGTCAGCTACTAACAAGTTACTGGTGCCAGCGGCGTTCTGGATTTGTAAAGCGGTGGTGGAATTAGAAGTGCTGCGGAAAGCTACAGGGTTATTGATAACCCCTCTTAAGGAGATCTGGCCGATTTGGTACGGGGTAGCTACAGTCGCGCCGGACGAGGTAGCCTCCAAGCGGAAAGCATCGACATAGAAAGTACGGGCCGTGGCGTCAGACTGATCAAAATAAATATTCGAACTAGTAATCGTGGCGCCCGTCTGGAAGTTGCAAGTGTAGCGGGTAAAACCGCCTGTTACCACCGTATTACCGGTGGAGCAGTCAATATCGGTACCGCTGACTTCCTGTCGTCCAAAGTTTAACGTGGAGAAACCGGAGCCGCTGGCCATGCCGTAGAAGCTTAAAGTATACCAGGTGTTGGCGCTTAGGGTGACGGGAAAGTCAGCGCCGGCGTTAGCAGTAGCAGTCGTCACGTCTTGGGCATCACCCACGCCGTAATATAGGTCGGCGGGCGTAGTAATGCGCGTCAGGGTGCCGCCGGCACGGTTAGCCCACCCCGTAGTGTTAATTTCGAAGCCCGGGTTGTTGATGAGGTTACCAGTGGTACTCGTATCGACGCTCAAAATCTGCCAGCCGGAGGCATTTTCAACCTGGAGCGCCGTGGTGCTGGTGGTCTGCGTACGGTTGATGTTAGATACGATCAGCGCGGCACTGGTGGTAACTTGGCTGTTCAGCGAGTCAACGTTGAGCAGGTTGGTAGTGCCGGCGGCGTTTCTTACTTGGAAGGCCGTGGTGGAGTTGGAAGTAGCCTGAAAGACTACCGGGTTATCGATCGCGCCGCGAAGCGCGATTTGGCCTAACGAGTAGGGCGTGGCGCTGGCCCCGGTTTGTAGCTGGACGCCATCAACGAAGAAAGTGCGGGCCGTAGCGTCAGACTGGGCGATATAGAGATAGGAACCGCTGATGGAGGCTCCGGTAGTGAAGTTACAGGTATAGCGGTTCCAGCCGTTGGTCGAGAGCGTAGTCGAGTTCAATACGCAGTTGAACTCCGTACCGTTATCCGACCGGCCCGCTATAAGGGTGGCCATCGAGCCGGCGGTCAGGCGGGCGTAGAACGACAATTCATAGTTAGTGGTGGGGTTAAGGGTTATCGGATAGTTAATACCGGCGCTAGCCGTGGCCGTCGTGACTACTTGGCCGGAGGCTACCCCGTAATAATTCTGGCTGGCGGTACGGGTTAAAGTAGCGCCGGCGCGTTGGTTCCAGCCAGTCGTGTTTATTTCAAAGCCCGGGTTGGTAACAAGGTTTAGCGTAGTTGAGGTATCGACGTTCAATACCTGGGTGCCGTCGGCTTTCTGTACCTGGAAAGCCGTGGTAGAAGTATCCTGTACTACAGCCGTGCCTCCCACCGACAGGTTGCTGCCGATCGTGCCGTTACCAGTAATATTATAGTCGGCGGTTTGGGGTGAAGCGTTCTGGTTCTGGATATAGCCAGCACCCAGCGTGGACGGAGCGAAGTTGGTACAGTTGGCATTGCTAGTAGCGGCACTGGTACAGAGGATGCCGGTTTCGTTAGGCAGGGTCAGGGTGTTGGTAGTCGGGTTGGCTTGGCCAATCAGGGTTAGAGTGCCTGAGGCGGCGGTCGCGCCTTTGAATAGGATGGCACCGGTGTTGGTTCCGGTGATGCCCAGGGTTAAAGCATTGCTGCCGGTCAGGGTAGCCGTACCACCTTGTAGGGCCGCCGTAGTAGTAATATTGTTGGTAGTCGAGATAGCCCCGAAGCCACTGGCGATGGAACCCACGGCCAGTGCGCCGGTACCGGTCAGGTTGCCGTAAGTACCGCTGACGGCGGCGCTCTGGAGAATACCGGTGCCGTTTATTAGAGGGGTGCCGTTGTAGTTCAACAGGCTGTCCCAGCCGGTGCCGATGTTCAGGGCGTTTTCGGTGGCCGCGCCGGCGGTCAGGTTGTTGATGTTGATGGCGTTGATAGTGCCGGCGGCCTGGGAGTTAGTACCGATCAGGTTAATACCGTTAACCGTACCGCCGGTCGTAACCGCGCCGATGTTAGCCACGTCCACGGCGCTGAAGGTACCGGCGCCGGCGGTAGTTGGGCCCGTAAGCTTGATACCGTTTTCGGTAACACCGGTGACTGGTCCGGTAGCGTTAGCTACGGATAGGATGCCGTCCCAGGTACCGCCGCTGGTGGTGCCAGGCTGTAGGTCAATTTCCGCGGCAGCTGCCTCTACGGCGGCTGCCCCGCCCTTGTACTTAATATTTAATCCGTTAATGCCGGCCGCGGTAACCCCGCTGGAACCGGTGTTGTTAATAGTCAACTGGTCAGCCGTAGGCACCGTGGCGCCGGACGTGAGAGAGACGTCGCTGGCGGCGGCCGTGTTGACGGTCAGCCCGCCGTTGGCCGTAGTTAGCCCGCCCGCGGTTAGGGCACCGCCTAGCTGGCCGCTGCCGCTAATCCAGAAATTAGACGTAGCCTGGGCCGAAGCGTTCTGGTTCTGGATATAGCCAGCACCCCCAGTCCCGGCCGCGAAGCCGCAACCGGCGGTGTCGCCATCTATGCAAAGCGTCCCGGCTTCGTTAGGCAGCTGCAGAACGTTAGCCGCGCCTTGGGCGATCCAGTTCAAGGTCGCGCCAGTGCCGGCCGGGTCGAACAAGCCGCCAGCCTGCCCCGACCGGAAGGAGTACGGTACACCGGTCAACTGCAGCCGGGGGGTCATTTCGCCGTCGCCGATGCCCGGGAAAGAGCCAGCGCCGACCGTGCCGCCGATGTTCATGGTGACCCATTGCTGCTGGTCCCAGTTAATCGTGCCCGGGAAGCTGGCAATCGAGCCCAGGTTGACGGTCAGGTAGCCGTTAACAACTTTGACGCGACAGTCGCCGGTAGCCTGGAAAACTGGGGTGGTACAGTTGGCGCTGCCGTTGTTCCAGGTGTAATCTTCGGTCCATTCGGCGCTGCCGCCGCTGGAAACGTTGTACATCTTGAACTCGATGTCGTACCAGCCGTCGGGCACTATAGCGCCGGTGTTGCTCTCCAGCCGGGCTTGGAAGTTGACACTGTTGTCGGTGGCGGCCGTCGTTTGCGCCGGCCGCAGCAAACTCACGCCGACCGAAGTTAACAGGGCCAGCGATAGGACCGCCATGATGAAACCGCGGGCTTTGACTCTGCTAATACGTGTATACGCGCGCGTATATAAAAACACTAGCGGCGCCAGCAAGCGGCCGCAAACGGCAAAAAACACCCTGTTAGCCCATTGGCTAAGGGTACGCTCAAACGTGGTTCGCCTTCGTGAGGCAGGTTGGTGCATTGATTTTTTAGTTTTTGGTAATTTTTGTTAGGGAAAACGCCGGTGGCGCTTTGTGTTTTACCCTGTTATCAAGTATCAACCCTTTAGCGCCTCTATTCAACCCCTTATTGAACAAAAAATATATTCGGCCATTAGCGGGCCGCAAAGTCTTAGTTTTAATTTTTCCCGTTGTAGATTATGTATCAATTTAAGCATTTGTACCTGTAATTGGCGTGGCCGGTTTGGCCAATTTGAGCTGTTATGTTAATTATTATCGTTGTTATAATTATCAAAAGTTATCTGGCGCGCACATTTATTATAAGTTATCCACAGCCGGCGCGGCCTTTGTGGAAAGCCATAGTCAGTCTGAGTTCTCGAACTTCTTACGCAAGGCGCGGATCTGGTAGCTGCGGCCAAACCAGAAAGCGATCAGGATCAGCGGTATCATCAACGTCGTCGGCCACCATAACACCTCTTTTTTGACCAGTATGGTACTGCCGTCTTTGTTGCTCTGGATCGCGCCGGTAGCCTGCCCGACCAGCTGCAAAAAGGCCGTTTCGCCATTCTTGTCGGTCGCCTTGACGATGACGTTATAGACGCCGGCCGATTTGTAGACATGCTTGAGGCTAATTGTCCCGGAATCGCTGAGGCTTAACAGGTCGGTCGGCGAGCCGTCACCCCAATCGACGCTGACGGCGTACGGGCCGTTGCCGCCGCTCAGCAGAATCGGCCAGTCCAGCTCTGTCCCGGGGGCCGCGCCGCGCTCGGCGTAAACGCTGCTCAGTGAGACTTGGGTGCCGAACTGGGCGAACTGGGCATCGATAAAGTTCACCGTGGTCGTAGCCGAATCAGGCCCGGGCTGGTCGAGCGCGTCATAAACCCGCGTTATGAGGTCGTTCTGGCCGTTGAAGAGGTTGATTTGCAACGAATAGCTGCCGTTGGAACAGATGACGGAACCGACGAAGACGTTGTTGTCGAAGACTTTGACGAGCAGTCCGGTCGGACATAGGCCGCTAACGGTAATCGTGCCGGTCGTGGAAGAGGCGCCGTTGCCGGGGACGGCGATGGTGCCGCCGTGGGACGGCGGCGGGCTGGGTATGATGCCCTGGACACCTACGGCGCCGCTATTCTGGACAGTGGTGGCGGCGGCCGGCTGCGCCTGAGCGAATAGCACCAGGCTGCCGATTAAGAGGCCGGCTATGAATGGTCCGCTTCGTTTCAGCAACCGGACGGCAGTATCAAAGTTTTTCATGTCCTAACGGTGGTAGTGGTGGCCGGGACCGCGCTTGTAGCGGCGGCGCGCCAAGACGGCCGCGCCGGCCAGCAGGGCCAGCACTACGATGACTACAGCCGGCAGCCAGGCTGGGATGTACCAGAAGGTCTTTTTGCCAGTCAGGATAGCCGAACCGGGGCCATAGGAGATGTTGGCGACTATGGTGTAGCGGCCCGGGCGCTTGATGTTGCCGAGGGCGTTAATGAAGAGGCGGCTGCTGTGCGGCAAGACCAGCTCAGGAGTTATACTGCCGTTAAGCTGATAGGCGTAGATTTCTTTGCCGCTGGAGTTTTGCAGGCTGATTCGTCCAAATGGCTTGGCAAAGCCGTTACCCAGGTTGGTCATCATTATGCCGTCAGTTTTGGGCGGGCTGGTGAAGAACAGACCTTCCTTGGTACCGAGCTTGTCACGGTAAACGTGAATGGCGTTAATCTCCATCCTCTGGGTAATGTTGCCGGGTACGGTTATGAAGACCAGCTGGCTGACAGCGGCCGATAGGCCGACCTGGCTGTTGCCGGACAAGCCGCCGTTGTTGTTCGGTACGGCTTGGTACTCGATAAGACCGTAATAGGCGCCGGGGGCGGCGTTACTTGGGGCCTGAACGGGTATATTAAAGGTCCTCTGCTCGCCCGTCGCCAGCGACACGTTGCCTAGTCCGACCAGGAAGTTACGGATGCTGGCCGGGTTATTGGACTTGGGGTCGGTGATTAGCTTGGGGTTGCCGGTCAGGTTGTCGGATTCGAAATCCTGGACGGCGACTTTGGCGGTTATCGGGCCGCCGGTGATGTTCTTAAGAGTAATACTGATCTTGTCGGCCTGTCCGGGCTTGAGGGTAAGTTCCTGGCGCAGAGGCGATATGCTCAAGCCGCTGGCGCTGCCGCCGGGTGCGGTGGCAGCTTGGGCGGTTAGGCCGCTTGAGAGGATGACGGTTAATGCCAGTCCAAGCCCCAACAGGGGACGTCTCAAGTAAAACACGGCCTCGGCTACCCTCTTATTTAGCTTCATCAGCGTAAGTGTATCATTTTATATTCGCGAGATAAAGTATTTTTAAAATTGGGCCGAGACGAGGTAGGTCAAGGTCGTGCTGTAGATGCCGGCCGGCTGGCTGGCGTTGACATTGGTGACATAGGATATTGTCATGCGGCTGTAAGCTGTCGAGGTGCTGGAGCCGGCTATCATCGAGCCCGGCTCGAAGCTGAATAAATTGGGCGAATCAAAACCATTAACCGGTGACGCCGTGCCTGAGCCGTCCGGGTCCGAGCCGACGGCCGGATTGGTATTCTGCCGTAAATTAATTCCGAATTCAGGTATACCGGGACGGTTGGCGGACAAGGCGGCAGCCGGGATAACATTATTGCCGGAGGTCATGGTCGTGCCCAGGATATAGGCCGCGTAGCCCGTACCGCTGTTAGTCGAGGCGGCGAACTGGGAAGTGCCGGTCCGGGCCGCCTGAGCGCTCAGAACGCCCAGATCGACGCTATTGCCGGCCGTCTGGCTACAATCGGACGCTACCGTAACGCCGACGCAGAGGCTCAAAAACGGCGGCACGGTAGCGCCGACCGACAGGCCGGCGGACGTCGAGAAAGCCACTGCCCCGTTATCGATATAGCTGCCGGTACCGTCGGTCGAGGCATAGGTGCTGATACGGATATAGGTCGTCTCGTTGCTGGTTGACGGATTGGTAGTATTAGAGAAAGTATAGCTGCTGGGAATGGTCGACAGCGCCGCCGGGGTCTGGCTGATGACCAAACGCGTAGCGGTGCTGTCAACGGCATCTATACTGAAGCCGGTGTTGCCCGTCTGCTGGCTTAAGGCCGCAGCGCTGAGTGACAGGCCGGCCGGCGGCACGCAAGCCACGTCGAAGAGGGGTGAATTCGTGCAGTATTGAAAGACTATGGAACCGGCAGTCGAGTTAGAGCCGGGAGTCAGTTGAAATGTCTCTGAAGCCGTGGCTGAAGGCGTGGGCGTCGACAGGCTGACGGAACGGTGGGTTAGTAGCAAGGCTGACGTCTGACCGGACCAAAAGAAGTAGGGCGATAGGCAGAGCACCAGCACCGCTACCAGCCTGGCGGTCCGTAAGCTCGCGCGGCTCATAGGCCGGTTAGAACGTCGGCGTAGCGACGAAGTCAGCCTGGGCGGTGTAGGTACCGGCCGGGGTGACGATGTTAGGGGTGGTGGCGAACTTCAGGATCAGGGCTTCCTTGTCGACGATGGTGGCCGAGCTGGCAATGGTCTCGGAGGTACCGGTCTCATCCCAGGCATAGCTGGCATTGGTGGTAGTACCTACCAGGTTAACGTCGGTCGGGTAGGTGTTGCTGCCGGTGCCGTTATACTGGGCGTTCCTTGTCAGGTTGTACGTACCGCCCGTGAAGCTGCAGGCGTAGGCCGTAGTGGCCTTGCAGTTGACGGCGGCGATGGTCATGCCGTAGGCTTCGGTACCGGGTGCGAGCGTTGACTTAGTCGTACCGATAGCGTTAATGCATTGGTCGTTGGTGATGCCGGCGCTGGCGTTGCAGGTGGCTCCGGATACCCTCAGGGTGCCCTTGTGGTTGGTGCCGGGTTGCTGGATAGCGTCATAGGCGACGGTCGTGCCATTGGTGGCATTAGTACTGAGTTCGGCGATGCCGTTATTGGCGTCGCCGCCGTTAGGCACCGAGACCGGGGACACCGAGACGTCGGCGGAGTTCAAAGTACCCAAGTTAAGTGACGTGCCGCTAATACTGCTGCAGATCGGCGGCGTGGTGGTGTTGGAGTCGTCGATAGCGGTGGCGCCGACGCAGAAGGTTAGCTGCTCCTGAATCGCCGCGTTAACCGTGAATAGCTGGGTGGTCGAGCTGGCAACCGTGCCGGTATCGACTATGTTGCCTACTAGATAAGTGCTCACGCTGTAGGTGGTCATGTGTATGAAGAACGTACAGTTGACGGTCGCGCAGCTGGCACCGCTGGGGTTGGTGATGGTCGTGAAGGCTACGGTGCGAACGCCGGCACCTGTCTCGGCAGTAGCTTGCGTGCGGTTGGCGCATAGGACGCTGGCGCTGGTGATACAGTCGTTAGCCCCGGCACCGGTCGCGAAGTTAGTGTTAGTAGTCCACCCAGCTGCGGTACCGGTAGCACCGACACCGGTAAAGGTGAAACCGGTCGGGGCGGTACAAGCACCAAGAGCCGTAGTGCAAGCTTGGAACTTCAGGCCTTGGATAGCCGCGGTGGTGCCCGGCACAAGACCGAAGGTGTAGGTGGACACCGCGCTTGGTTGGGCCGATGAAATCAGCACTGAACGGCTGGTGATCTGGGCGGCCGTAGCCGTTTGGGTTATCAGCATAACCGGACCGGCAGTAAGGACTATTGCTAACGATAGCAGGAAGACCCTGCTCATTCTATTTAGGGCCTGGTGACTAATTGTTTGGATTTTTTTAATCATAATTTAAGTTTTATTTTTATATTATTGTTAGATTCAGAGAACCTTCTCCCCGTCAATATAGCATAAGTACTTAGAATACAACAACAAAAACACTATCTAAATTACAAAGTTATCCACAGCTACAACAAATTATAGCTAGAACGTCGGCGTAGCGACGAAGTCAGCCTGGGCGGTGTAGGTACCGGCCGGGGTGACGATGTTAGGGGTGGTGGCGAACTTCAGGATCAGGGCTTCCTTGTCGACGACGGTAGCAGCCGTGGCGATAGTATCCGGAGTACCGGTCTCATCCCAGGCGTAACCGGCATTAGTGGTAGTACCTACCAGGTTAGCGTCGGTCGGGTAAGTGTTACCGCCGGTGCCGTCATATTGCGTATCTCTTGTTAAGTGGTATGTGCCGCCGGTGAAGCTACAGGCGTAAGCCGTAGTGGCCTTGCAGTTGACGGCGGCGATGGTCATGCCGTAGGCTTCGGTGCCGGGCGTGAGCGTGCCCTGGGTCGTACCGATGGCATTGATACATTGGTCATTAGTGATGCCGGCGCTGGCGTTGCAGGTCGCGCCGGCCACTCTCAAGGTGCCCCTGTGGTTGGTGCCGGCTTGCTGCGTGGCGTCATAAGTTACCGTAGCCCCGTTCGTGGCGTTGGTACTTAATTCGGCGATGCCGTTATTGGCGTCGCCGCCGTTGGGGACCGAGACCGGTGAGACGGAGACGTCGGCCGAAGTCAGCGTGCCAAGGCTCAAAGACGTGCCGCTTACACTGCTGCAGATTGGCGGCGTGGTGGTGTTGGAGTCGTCGATAGCGGTGGCGCCGATGCAAAAAGTCAGCGTTTCCTGGATAGTGGCGTTGACGGTCAGGCTTTGGGTAGTGGAGCTGGCTACCGTACCGGTATCGACGATGCTGACCACGGTGTAGGTGTTGGTACTATAGGTGGTCATGCGTATGAAGAAGGTGCAGTTAACGGTCGCGCAGCTGGCGCCGCTGGGGTTAGTGATGGTCGTGAAGGCTACGGTGCGAACGCCGGCACCTGTTTCGGCAGTTGCCGCCGTGCGGTTGGCGCATAGGACGCTGGCGCTGGTGATACAGTCGTTAGCCCCGGCACCGGTCGCGAAGGCAACACCGTTAGTAGTCCACCCTACCATGGTCCCGGTAGCACCGACACCGGTAAAGGTGAAGCCGGTCGGGGCGGTACAAGCGCCAATCGCCGCCGTGCAGGCCTGAAACTTCAGGCCTTGGATAGCCGCGGTGGTGCCCGGCACAAGACCGAAGGTGTAGGTAGTCGAGGCACTAGGCAAACCGCTGCCGATAGCCAGCGAGCGGCTGGTGACTTGGGCGGCCGAGGCGTTACCGGCGTTAATAATTGGTGTCAAGCCGGCAGCTACTATCAAGCAGGCGGCCAGTAATAGAAGTCCCCGACGTGTTTGAACCAGTATGTTTATACAATGTTGCCGCATCTGCCGCGCTCTTTATTTCGTATCCGTTAATGTGCCCTCACGAGGCCCTTTACAATACTAGCCTAGCATTAGCAGGATTAAGAATCAACAATTTAATTAATTAGTTAATAAGTAGCGACGGCAACCAGGTCCTGGGTCATGCTGTAAACGCCGGCTTTGCTGACGGGATTAATATTTATCATGTAGGAAATCTCGTAATCGGTTTCGCCCCAGCCCTTGCCGTTATTCTCGGCTATGGTGTCGCCCTTGTGGTATTTAAACAAGCCGCAGGTGTTGTAGCCGGGGGCGGCTATGCCGTTAGCGAAGGTGCTGCTGGGGACTAACGACGGATCGGCTCCATAGTTGGTTGGGGCCGGGTTAGCGCAAGTTGTCAGGTTTCGGACCAGGTTAATACCGAACTGCTCGCTGCCGACGCTGGAAGCCGTCGGGCTGGACAAGGCGTTCAGGGTCGTGCCCTCGTTGTCAGACGGCGGGTTGTTCATACTGACTATGATGTAGCCGCTGTCCAGGTAGGCTCGGATGCTAAAGTTAGCGAAGCCCGTGGCAGTGCCGGCCGAACTTAGAGTGCCGAGATTGATAGTAGCCGGGGTAACTACCATTTGCAGGAAAGGGTCGCTGCCGGTTAAGAAACCGTTGTCGGCGCAGTAGAGCGTGCCGCAGGCCGAACCGGCAGTCGTCGAGCCGGCGCTTTGCTGGGCCTGGTAGTTGGGTGAGCTGGCGTTCAGCAAGCCGCCGGAGTCGAACTGGACTTCGTTGACCTCATAATTCGTCGAACTGGACTGGGCGGCAAAAGCCACCGGCGTGCCGAACAGCACGACCAACCCCAGTATAACTCCCAGCCTTAAGCGCTTCATCACGCTTAATTATAGCATCCGGCCCGGCCAGCCGCAGCCCTACAAAGCCTGAAAAGTCTTCATAATCCGAACAAAAGCCGAAGGATCCGGATTAACCGACAGGTTGTGGTAAATAATTATGTAGTTGGCGGTCTGGCCGTTGGCGCGCCTGAGGCTGAGTTCGTAATTGCCGCCGACCTGCCCTACCGCCGTACTGAATTGCGGCGAATCGGGCACGCACAAGAAGTCGGCGCCTTCGAGCGAAACCTGTTTGATACGCTTGGGGTCCGACGGCCCGTACAGAGTGCTGCAAGGCGGCGATATGTCACCTTCGAACATAAAAGAGTTGCCGTTTTTGATCTGGACCGGCAGGACGCGCGTTACCGCCAGATTGCTATCCAAGGGGGTTTGGTTGATATAGACGGTCAGCGAGTGGACCGGCAGGCCGCCTTCATATAAAAGGTAAGTCAGTTCGGTCGTGGTGCTGTCGCCCGGGGCGTAAGACCAGGCCTGGGTATCGCTGAACTGAAAGTAAGCCGACTTAGTGGTCACCTGGCCGCCTATCGTCTGGTGATAAGTGGCGCCGACCGGCCGGCCCGTGACATGGCTGAGGTTATACAAGTTATACGCCAGCGCGCCGACAGCGACGGCGACGGCCAAGAAGAAGAGCGTGGCCAGGAAAGAACGCCGCCGGTAACGCCGCCGGCGTTTTATATGGTCAGAATGGTTAAACTGGTATTCCGGTCGGGTCATGGCTGTTTATCCCGTTTACGCTTTTCCTCGATTATACTGTATAAATAACATATGGACTCGGACCAATCTGAACCGTTAGCAACCGGCTCCCAGGAAGATTCGCTGGAGAGCCCCCCGCCCGAACTTAACGGCAAGCCGGCCCCGCCGCCAACCGAGCCCGAGCCGGAGCCTTCTGTATCGCCGCCGCCCAAGAAGAAACGGCGCGGTATAACCAAACGGGTTAATATCTACTTATTGCTGTTCTTCTTATTACTAGGCGTGGCGGCCGCCATAGTACTCATCGCTTACAACGAGAGCAAGCACAATTCGGGCACGTCTAACGTTTCGTCGCAGAGTTTATCCCAAAGTACCCTCCAGCAGCTAGCCAACGGTGACGCCACCGTCGGTAATTCCAGCCAGGTGCTAAATGTTCAGAGCAGCGCCATTTTTGCCGGCAAAGTCTTAATGCGGCAGGACCTGCAGGTGGCCGGCGGCCTGCAGATCGGCGGTACCCTGGGCCTGAACGACATCACGGTTGCCGGCAGCGCCCAGTTCGGGCAAGCCCAGGTCAGCAAAAACCTGGCCGTCGCCGGCACCACCAGCCTCCAGGGCGCGGTCACGATCGCTAAGAGCTTACAGGTTAGCGGCGGCGGTACTTTTGGCGGAACGTTGTCAGCATCACAACTTACGACCGGCAATTTGCAGCTGAACGGCGACCTGGTACTGACCCACCACATCACCGTCGGTGGCGCCACGCCTGGCCGGACCAACGGCAACGCCCTCGGTAACGGCGGCACGTCCAGCGTTTCGGGCAGCGATACCAGCGGCTCGATTACTATCAACACCGGCAGCGGTCCGGCGGCCGGCTGCTTCATAACGGTTAACTTCACGGCCAGGTACAACGCCACGCCGCATGTCCTGTTAACGCCGGTTGGTTCCAGCGCCGGCGGCTTGAGCTATTACGTCAACCGCACTAGCAGTAATTTTAGCGTTTGCGACTCGACCGGGCCGCCGGGCGGCGCGTCTTTCGGCTTCGACTATTTCGTCGTCGACTAAGAACTAAAAACCGTTTGCCTTATATAAGTATCAAGTAAGCCGCCAAAATACCGGCCAGGAAGATAACCAGGCCGGCGGCCACGGACTGGACAAGGTTGCGGTTAATCTCCCGCTTGGCCAAGGGGTTGCGGCCGATAGCCGTGATACTGCTGCGGACGCCGCCGTAAAACATGACGCCGCTTATCAGGAGAGTCGCCAGCAAGACGGCAGCGCTTAGGTAAATCCGGATCGAGCCGGGTTTGTTGGAAACGTTGCTGGCGGCCCGGCTCAAGAAACCAGGCAGGTTGCTCTTCTGGTAGAGCGGGTTCGGGCCCAGGCGCACGCTGACCGGTACCTGGCCGATAGCGACGTTCGTCGAATGGCCCGAACTGACTTTGAGCGATACCGTGGACAAAGTGTTATTGACGCCATCGAAGTCACCGCCGGCCCGGCCGATAATCTCCGCCTGGTCGTTAGCGGCTTTCATGGCGATACCGGGCAGTGACGACATGGTCAGGTAATCGCCGGCTTTGACCGAGCCGTCCTGGTTGCTGACCAGTATGCCGTAATTGCCGGATGAAGCCACCAGAACCTGGCGGGCCGAAGCCGACTGCGGCGCCAAGATGATAGCGGCGTCATCGGCCGGCACGACGACCCCTAGCATATTGCGGATGTCTTGGACGGTCAGCGGCATGACGGTCGACTGGTCGCGGGGTTCGGTTTCGACGACCATGCCGGCCAGCACCGAAGGGCCGGCGTTGTAGCTTTGGATGACCGCCCCGGAAACGCTCGAGGCGGCCGCGGCGGCGGGGACTGCCAGGCCGGCCAGCAGCACCAAGCTGCCGGCAATGGTTAAAGTTTTGAAGTATTTACGCATGATCCCCACCAGTATAACGCTTTTGCTTAAAGCCGCCCGAATCGTCCCCTGCCCCGGTTCAGCGCAACAGGTAATAAATCGTCACGCAGGCGATGGCGGTGGTCAGGAAAGCCATGCTCATGACCGAGGCCAGCGTGCGGAAAACGGCGTTTTGGGCCAAAGGGTTGCGGCCGATCGAAATAATACTCCCGTAAATCGAGGCGTAGATGAGTGTTATGAGGGAAATCAGCGAAATCAGGGCCACGATCACGCTCAACAAGATGCGGACCGTCGAAATAGTGCGGCCGGTCAGCGACTTGACGACCCTTTGCAAGAAGTTGGCCTGGGCGGTGCCGCCGGTCGCGGCGGTTTTGCTGCCGATGGCTATCGTGAGGCGGATATAGCCGACTTTTACCGCTTGGTTTTTGCCGGATTTATCCTTGACCTGTTCGGTCGTGGCCTGGTCAGTGTTATTCGTGAAGGCCGTTTGGGCGATGCCGATAGTCCGGTTGCCCGGCTCGGCTTCCATGCCGACGCCGCTAAACGGCGACACGCTGACCTGGTCGCCGACCTTAATGTCGCCGCTGACGGTGCTCACCAGGGTGTCGGCCGTACCGCTGATAGCCACCTGGGTTTTGCTGCTGCTCGGATCAACCGCCAAAAGCGATTGGTCGCTGGCCAGCGCCACCCCAAGCAAACGCGTGTCATTGCTGGTATTGGCCAGTTCGACATAGCCGGAGTGCTGCGGGTCCAAACTGACAATCGTACCGTTTGGAATATCACCGGTTGCCGAGTAAGAATGCGAAATGTTAGCCGAAGCGGCGCTGGCCGGACTCAAACCGGCCGCCAGCAGGGTCAGCCCGGTTAAAGTTGGTAATAGCCTCCGGTGGCGCAGTTTACGCATGTCGCTTACGATTATACCAAGCACTCCCCCACTAAGCCATGATATACGGGGCCGGCACCCTCGGCACAGTGTTTGGGGCGAGAACCGGCTATTGGGCGTTGAAGTAGTTCCAGACGTAGGTATGCTGGGCGCTGTCAGCCGTGATGAAGCTGACCGTAAAGCTGCCCGTCCCTGAGGTCACATACGGTTTGACGGTGCTGACGTCCTGGCTGCTGGCGGGGGTCAGTACCGGGTGCGGAGCGCTGGCGTAGTTGGAGCCGAAGTTGATCGTACACTGGGTGCCGGCCGCCCAGCCGCTGGTGATGCCGGTCGTGAGGGTGACCTGACCGCTGGTGTCGTCGCCGCTGACGGTACAGCTAGGGGTGCCGCCGGTGCCGGCGTTACCGTTCAGCGTAGCCGTCGTCGTAGCGCCGTTGCCGTTGCCGGTAATGATGTGGCCATCGATGGTCAGCGTCATATTGGTGGTGTCGGCCGATACTAGCAGCCCGCCGGTGTTATTTTTAATCTGGAACGCGCTAGTAGAGTTAGTAGTAGGCTGCAACAACACCGTATCACTGGCACTGACATTAAACCCGCCCCAAATAAGGTCGTAGGTACCGCTCTCGGTGTGTGGGCTGGTGGTGGCGATGTGGGTGGCGTCGGTGAAGGAAGCGATGGTGTCGTGGGTGCCGTCGGTGTAGTAGATGGTACCGCCGACCATGCCGGACGTGAAGGTCGTGCCGCCGCCGACGATGTTGACGCTGGCGGTCTGGCTGATGGTGCCGGTATTGTAGTCCTGGGCTCCAGTCGTCAACAGGTTGGGCGCGTAGGCGGTGCCGATGCCGACGTTGGTCAGCGCCGAGGTGCAGCCGTTGGCGAAGGCCGTACAGCCTAGGATCAGGCTGTTGCTGGAACCGACCAGGGCGTCGGCGCCGAGGGCCGTGGCGTTGCTGAGGCCGTCGATGATGACGTTGGCGTCATCGCCCAGGACGCTCAGGTCATTGCCAACCAGGTTGCTCTGCAGCGTGCCTTCACCGACGGCAGTGTTGTTGATGCCGCTGGTGTTGAAGTCTAGGGAGCCGTTGCCGATGGCCGTGTTGTAGGAGCCGGTGTTGTCATTGAGGGCGTTACCGCCGATGGCCGTCAGGGAGCTGCCGGTAACGTTATGGTAGAGCGAGAACAGGCCGGACGAGACGTTGCCGCTGCCGGTGGTGTTGTCGTTGAGGGCGCCGACGCCGCTGCCGACGTTGCCGACGCCGGTGGTGTTGTTGTTCAGGGCGCCGGAGCCGACGGCGGTGTTCCAGTAGCCGGTGGTGTTGCGCAGCAGGGTGTCGACGCCGATGCCGGTGTTCTGGTTGCCGGTGGTGTTGTCCAGCAGGGCGCCGGAGCCAAAGGCGGTGTTGGAGCCGCCGACGGTGTTCTGTTGCAGCGACTGGTAGCCGACGGCGGTGTTATCGG
>JGI20206J14855_1000365_pt1 | contig 16390 bp, 13 predicted proteins | sample NGESurdeep092012_6_FD_14855 | JGI IMG/M metagenome (IMG submission 14855) | reverse complement strand
GAGTCCAAAGAGATAGAGACGTCGGTGTCCGTAGATGTCGCCGGTCTTGCCGAGCATGGGCGCCGCGAGTCCGTAGGCGAGGAGGCCCGACCATGGTCCACGTGAGGACGGTCACCGACGTGTGGAACTGCGTGGCGACCGTCGGGAGCGCCACGATGAAGACGGTGAAGGTGAAGTTGAGGGCGAAGAGACCCGCAAGCAGCGACCAAAGGACCCACCAGGAGTAGCGCGACGACGCGGCCGCGCGGTCTTGGACGCGTTGGCGAAGCAGTAAGAACCAGTCGAGGTCGCTGCCCGCTTCGCTGCCGAGCGTGCCGAAGGCGGCGCTCGCGGGATCGCTTCGAGCGTTTAAGAGCCCGTCGGGGTCTTCACGATCAAGGCGCGCCAGCGGGCGCTCGTCGCTCACTAGTACAAAGTGGGCAGTTGTGCGGCGAGTTCACTCACCGACCAGCGGTCGTCCTTCTCGAGTGTCGTGGTCATGGTCCAGTTCTGGAACTTTCGTACGGTGCCGCCTTGGACGAAGAAGACTTGTCCTGTCGCGGCGCAGTCCTCCATGGCCAACGTCGCCACGAGGGGTGAGATGTTGGCGGGGTCCCATACGTCAAAGACCGCGGCGTCGGAAGGCTTCACGACGTAGTCCGAAAGACCCGGCGTCGATTCGGTCATTCGCGTACGAGCGGCGGGCGCGATGGCGTTTACGCGCACGCCGTAGCGACCGAGTTCTTCGGCCGTGATGACGGTGAGCGCGGCGATGCCCGCCTTAGCCGCGCCGTAGTTGGACTGACCGACGTTGCCGAGAAGTCCTGACGTGGATGAAGTGTTGATCACCGAAGCGCGCACCACGTGGCCCGCCTTCGCCTGTTCGCGCCAGTAGTTCGCCGCGTGGTGCAAGGGCACGAAGTGACCTTTCAAGTGCACGTTAATCACCGCGTCCCAGTCCTCTTCACTCAGGTTCACGAGCACACGGTCGCGCAAGATGCCGGCGTTGTTGACCAACACGTGCAGGTCACCGAACGTCTCTAGGGCACTTTGGACCAGTCGCTCTCCCCCTTCCCAGGTCGCGACGTTGTCGTGATTCGCGAGTGCCTGTCCACCCATTGACTTGATCTCGGCGACGACTTCTTCCGCCGGCGTGGCTTCACCCGTGGATCCGTCGAGTCCACCGCCGAGGTCGTTCACGACGACCTTCGCGCCTTCGGCGGCGAAGAGCAGGGCGTGCTCTCGTCCGATGCCGCGACCAGCGCCAGTGATGATGGCGACGCGACCGTCAAGTGCTCCCATGGACCCTCCCCGTGTAGGTGTGTCTTTCGAGTGTACCGACGAACGCCGTTCTACAGAGATTGACCTCGCCGCCAAAAGTACGGGGGCCGCGCGTGCGCGTGGTAGTGATCGGGGATATTTCTCATGTGGTCGTCGATGGTCCACGGGGTCGCGGCGAACTCCTCATCCGCGACAGCGCTGAGCACCTCGTGCAGGTGACGCTTCACTTCGTCGGCGGGTGCGGCGTCGTGCACGCGCCACACGACCATGGGCACGAGACAGATCTCGCAGTCACCGATCCAGCACGTCTCATCTTCGAAGTACCGCTTGGTGACGACAGCGGCCGCGCAGAGCTCGCAGCCCGTCGTCATTGGACGGTCAGGGTCACGGTGGACTTGTAGGGAACCTTCGTGCCAGCTGTCGGACTCTCTGAGACGACTTTCGTCCACTTCGTCGAGTTCGAGTTCGGACCGACCGTCTTGTAGTACAGGGAGGCCTTCTTAAAGGCCGCCAACACTTGGGCCTGGTTGTCGCCGATCACGTTGGGCACGGCTCGCGGCGCCTGGCCGGCGAGTGTCGTCGTGGTCGTGGGGGTGGCGGACGTCGTGGTGGTCGCCGGCGGCGTCGTGGTCGTCGTGGTGGTGGAGGCCGCGGGTCCCTTCGAGACGGACAGCACCACCGCGGCGTGCAGGGGTACCGTGACTGGGTTTTGACCCTTGTTGTACACCACGCGCGCGACGCCGTTGATGGGCACCGTGGGCGAGAAGATGGCGGCCGTCGCCGGGCACGTCGCTCGTACGTGCAACGTGGCGAGTTGGGCGGTCGCCGCGGCGCAGGACTTGCCCACGAGGTCCGTCGGCATCGTGACGAGCACGGGCCCCTTCGAGACACTCGCCGTGATGGTGGTCCCCGATTTGGCCGACGTTCCCGCGGCGGGTGACTGCGTGACGATGTTGCCGAAGGGAATCGTGGCGGAGAACACGTGTTGCGTGACACTCAACGTGTACCCGTCGTTCTTCAACACCGTTGACTCTTGGGCGACGGTGTGACCTACCAGATTCGGTACGGTGTGACTCTTCGTGAACAGTCCGGACTTCCACGCCGCGCCGAGACCGATGACGATCACGACCAGCACGAGGGCCGCGATGATCAGTCCCCAACGACGGGGATCGCGCGGCATGTCGTACTGACCTCGCTCGAAGCGAGGTGTGCGTCCAATCGGCCCGCGCGGCGCGCCGGGCGCGCCGACACCGACACTCGGTCGCGCGCGAGGCACGCGCGTGAAGCCGCCCGTCGTGGACGGCGTTGAGCCGACGACCTGATCGGCCGACGGAGCTTGAAAGCCGATCGAACTGCGCAACTCTTGTGGCGCGAACTGCGCGAGCAGTGGAAGCTCCTGCGTACCCGGACGCACGACGAGGGGCGTGGCGTCGGTGACGGCGGCTCCGAGTCGCGACGAGAACTGTTCGGCGTCGAGGCGAAGTCGCGGATCGGGCACCGCTGCTTGGGCGAGCACCATGTCGAGGGAACCGAGTTCCAAGCGAACGGGAAGGGGCGTGTCGAGTCGGGCGCGAAGGATCGCCTCGGCGGTCGTACCCTCGTACGCCGCGCTGCCGGTGATGGCCTCGAAGAGGATGAGCGCGAGGGCGTAGACGTCACTTTCGGAAGTGGCGGGTTCGCCTATTGCCTGTTCGGGCGAGAGATAACGAGCGTCGTCGAGCGTCATGCGCTCGCGGTAGTTGGTCGCGAGACCGGCAAGGGCGACGTCACTCACGCGCACTTGGCCCTCCGCGTCAAAGAGAAGTTTCGAGGGCGAGAGCGACCCGAGGACGAAGCCCTGCTCGTGGATGTACGCGAGCGCACTCGCGACGTCACGGCCGAGTCGCGCGCCGTCGTCGATGGTGAATCGCCGCCCGGCGCTGAGGACGTCCTCCAACGATCCCCCGCTCAGGTACTCACTGATCATGAAGATCGCCCCGGACTCCTGACCACCATCGAACACGCGCGCGATGTGGGGGTGACTGAGCGTGGCGGCGCGGATGATGTGGTCGCGAAACGCGCGGCGGATCTCCTCGTGCGACGCGAGATCGGCGAGGAGGACCTTCACCACCACTCGTCGATGCAGCGAAAGATCCTCGGCGACGTAGACCTCGGCGGTCTGACCCACGCCGAGAAGTTCGCGGATGCGGTAGCGTCCGGCGAGCGTGTAGTCGGGTGAGAAGGTAGGCGCCATCGGCTAAACCATAGTAAGGAAGTCCTAGGAGGGTGTGTCCTTCGCCACACCCGTGGCGAGGAGCGTTTCGAACTCGTCCGCGCCCACAATGGGGATACCCAACTCCTCGGCCTTGGTGAGCTTGGACGCGCCAGGTGACTCGCCAACGACGACGCAGTAGGTCTTCTTCGATACGGAGCCCGGCGACGTCCCGCCGCGAGCGATAATCGCCGCTTCCGCTTCATCGCGTGAGTAGCCGACGACGGACCCCGTGACGACGACCGCCTTTCCGGCCAAGGTCGCCTCCAGCGTGGTCGTCGCGCCCGGTTCGCTGAGTGAGAGTCCCGAGCCGGTCAAGCGCGCGATCCGATCGCGATTCTCCTCTTCGCGAAAGTACTGGTACACGGACTGGGCGATGACCGGTCCCACGCCGTCGATCCCCTCGAGCTCCTCGAGAGGCGCGCCGGCTAAGACGTCGAGTCGGTGAAAGTGCTTCGCGAGTTCGCGCGCGGCGACCGGTCCCACGTGACGTATTCCTAGTCCGACCAGGACGCGACTGAGCGGCATCGACTTCGCGTCGTCAATCGCTCGCACCAACGACGTCGCCGAGAGCTGTCCGAAACCTTCGAGTCCGGCGAGGTCCTCGACGCGCAAGGAGAAGAGGTCGGCCACGTCGCTGATGAGCCGCTCACCGAGAAGTTGGGCTACGCGTTGCTCCCCGAGCCCCTCGATGTCGAGAGCGCCGCGCGCGGCGAAGTGCACGATCTGTTCGAGCAACTGCGCGGGGCACGTGGGATTGACGCAGTACGTATCGGACTCCGCTCCTCGTCGAACCAGTGGTTCACCGCACTCAGGACACTTCGCAGGAAAGGTCCATCTCTTCGCGCGCCGCTTGCCCGGTTCGCTCACCGCGCCGACGACCTCGGGAATGACGTCGCCGGCCTTTCGCACGATGACGAGGTCGCCCGGGCGCACGTCCTTCGCGACCACTTGATCTTGATTGTGCAACGTCGCCATCGACACCGTCGATCCCGCGACGACGACCGGCTCCAACACGGCGTAGGGCGTCGCGCGCCCGGTTCGGCCAATGGAGACCTCGATGGCGAGGAGTCGAGTGGTTCGTTCTTCGGGTGGGAGTTTCCTCGCGATCGCCCAGCGAGGCGCGCGGCTCGTGAACCCTAACTTCTCGCGTTCCGCGAGATCGTCGACCTTGATGACGACGCCGTCGATGTCGTAGCGAAGGTCGTGACGGTGCTCTTCGAACCAGTCGCTTCGACGAATCATCGCCTCGACGCCTACTTCCTCCTTCGACTCCTTCGCGGTGAGAAATCCCCACGTCGCGACTTGGCGAATCGTCTCGCTGTAGTACGTGAACGACAACGTGTTGTCAAGATCGACCAGATGGTAGGCGAGGAACGACAGCGGACGTTTCGCCGTCGCGGCGGGGTCCTTCTGACGCAGACTGCCCGCAGCGGCGTTTCGGGGATTGGCGAACTCCTTGGCGCCGATGGCCACTTGCTGGCGGTTCATCTCCTCGAAGTCGGCGCGCGCGAGAAAGACCTCCCCGCGCACTTCAACGCGGCCAGAGGGTCCATTTTTCAAGGTGCGCGGCACGTTGCGGATCGTCTTCACGTTCTCCGTGACGTCTTCGCCGACGCGACCGTCACCGCGTGTCGCGGCCTGGGTCAAGACTCCGTCGACGTACGTGATCGACATCGCGAGACCGTCGATCTTCGGCTCGACGACGAAACGCAGCGTCTCGGGGTCCGCCTGCAGCGACTTCACCACCCGCGCGCCCCACTGGCGCAGTTCGTCGACGTCAAAGACGTTGTCGAGGCTCAACATCGTCTCGGAGTGCACCACGGGCGTGAAGAGGTTAGTGGCGGGCGCGCCCACCTTGGTCGACACCGAGTCTTCGGATCTCAACTCCGGATGCTCCGCTTCCAGTGCGCGGAGCTCTCTCGTCAACGCGTCGTAGTCGGCGTCGGGAATGTTCGGCGCGTCGTCAATGAAATAGGCTTCGTTGTGGCGAGCGATTTCGTCACGTAGCCACGCGACACGCTGCGCGGGCGTCACGAGATCGTGACGATCGCCGCGCCTTCTACGATCGTAGGGTCATCGACGGAGTAGAGAACGACGGACTGACCGGCGGCGACGGGACGGGTCGGCTCGTGGAGTTCCAGCCACCATCGTTCGTCGTGGCGAAGCGTGGCGCGCTGCACTCGTCCGTGAGCGCTGCACTGCGCCAGTACGGCGTGGCCGTCTCCCAAGGCGTCGTGCGCGAAGGACAGCGACGATTCGTCGAGTTCGAGCGAAGGAGATGAGGATCTCGTCGAGTCGCCCGACTTCGACGCGCTTCGCCGCAAGGTCCACCCGCGAGACGTAGCGTTTCTCGCCGTCACGCCCCGGCAACACGCCGCGACGTTGACCAACCGTCATCAGCTCAGCGGCGTGATTCACCCCGAGCTCTTCACCCGTGACCGCGTCGACGATGGTCGCCGACGTGAGTGTCGCGCGTTGGCGCAAGAAAACCTCGCGACCCTTGGAGGCCTCGATGAAACAGACGTCCTGACTGTCGGGCTTGTCCCAGGTACGAAGTCCGAGCCGCTCCGCGTGCTCGCGCACGTCGGTTTTCTTCAGGTGGCCAATCGGCAACAGCAGCATCGCGAGCTGCTCTTCGCGTAGATACCCGAGCACGTAGCTCTGGTCCTTCTGGTCGTCGGCGCCGCGCACGAGGTAGTGCGACGTGTCGCGGCGAGTCACCTGGGCGTGGTGACCGGTGGCGACGGCGTCGAAACCGAGTCGGACGGCGCGCTCGAACAGGAGATCAAATTTGATATGACGATTGCACTCGATGCACGGATTCGGCGACGCGCCCGCGAGGTGCCCCTCGACGAAGGGCGTCACGACGTGGCGCTCGAACTCTTCGCTGTAGTTGAAGACGTGATGGTCAATACCTAAGGTCTGCGCGACACGACGCGCGTCATCGACGTCCGCGACAGAACAGCACCCCGAGTCCGAGACCCCGCCCCAAAGTTTCAAGGTTGCACCCACGACCTCGTGACCCTGTTCGATCAAGAGTCCGGCAGCCACCGACGAATCGACGCCACCACTCATTGCTACGAGGACTTTCACCCTCCTAGTCTGTCAGGCGAGACGACGCCTATGCCTCGGCCCGTAACCGGTAGACCACCGAGGAAAGAATCCCAATGAGTGCGTCGACGTCGTTGTCAGTCGTCTCAGCCCCCATCGAGAACCTGACCGATCCCCGTGCGCGTTCGGGCGAAACGCCCATCGCCTCGAGGACGTGGCTTTGGGTCGCGGCGCCACTCGAGCAACTCGCCGCCGCGGAGGCGCACACGCCCTCTTGGTCCAACAGAAAGAGGAGCTCGTCACTCGCGAGTCCGTCGAAGGTCACGTGCACGGTGCCGGCAACTCGCGTCGCGCCGGGCGCCGTGATGGCACAGCCCGGCAGGAAACTCAAGGCCGCCATCAGCTTGTGCTGGTAGTCGAGCACTCGGTCGGTTACGTCTTCCAACTCGTCTTTGGTGACGCGAAGGGCTTCCGCGAGTCCGACGACCGCCGCGACGTCGACGGTGCCGCCGCGACGACCACGTTCTTGTCCCCCACCGGGCGTCACCGCGTCCAGGCCAACGTCACCGCGAAGTACGAGAGCTCCAGCGTTGACGGGACCACCGAGTTTGTGCGCGCAGATGGAGATCATGTCCGAAGTAGCCGTGATCGTCGGCAAACTCAACCACGGCGCGGCGGCGACTGCGTCGGTGTGCGTCGTCACGCCACCGGCGATGACGGTCTTCGCGAGCGCGTTCACGCCGTCGAGCGGTTGGCGAACGCCGGTCTCGTTGTTGACGGCCATGACACTGACGATCGCCGTCGCGTCACTCAAGACGCCGTGCAGCGAGTCGAGGTCGACGACACCGTCGGCGTCGACGTCGACGTAGCGCACGCTCACGTCGTCGTATCCACGCGCCATCATTTCGGCCGCGTCGGAGACGGCGTGGTGTTCGATCTTCGAGATCACGATCTCAGAGTGCTCGTTCGTTCGACGGTGGTGATTCGTCACGCCCACGATCGCCAGATGACACGACTCCGTGCCGCCGCCGGTGAAGATGACGTCACCGGGCTTCGCGCCGACGAAGTCCGCGACGACGTCGCGCGCTTCTTCCACGGCCTTGCGCGCGGCGCGCGCCGCGCGATGACTTCCCGAAGGGTTTCCCACGACGCCACGCTGCCAAGGCGCCATGGCGTTGGTGACCTCATCGCGACGCGGAGCTGACGCGGCGTGATCGAAGTAATACTGCTCGGTCATGCCACAAANAAGGACTTCTGGTTCGTGAACTCGCGCGCACCAAACGCCGAGAGTTCGCGCCCGAAGCCGGACTGCTTGGTACCGCCAAAGGGCAACTCGTTCATCGACGCCACGATGGCGTTCGCGAAGACCGTACCCACGTCGAGACCGGCGATCGCCTCGTCGATCTCGTTCGAGTCCGTTGCCCATACCGCGCCACCGAGACCCCACGGCGTGTCGTTGGCGACGCGAATCGCGTCAGCGAGATCGTCCGCCACGAGCACGACGGCCACGGGGCCAAACAACTCTTCGCAGCTAGCACGCGAATCGCGCGGCACGTTCGAGAGCACGGTCGCGGGGTAGTACCAGCCCGTTTGCTCGGGCACGAAGCCACCCGCCAGCGCCGTCGCGCCCTTGTCGAGCGACGAAGCGACCTGCGCCGCGAGTTCGTCGCGCTGGCCCTTCGAGACGAGGGGTCCGAGCTCAGTCGCGGGGTCCATCGGATCCCCCATCCGTACGGCACCCATCGCCGCCACGTAGAGCTCGAGGAACTCATCGGCCCTGTCGCGAACGACGATGAAACGCTTGGAGGCGATGCACGCCTGTCCGTTGTTTTGAATTCTCGCGGTGACCGCCATCGGCACCGTGCGCGCCATGTCCGCTGAGCTCGCCACGATGAAGGGGTCAGACCCGCCCAGTTCGAGCACACACTTCTTCAAGTGCTTGCCGGCCAGTTCTCCAACAGAGCGACCCGCACGGTCCGAACCCGTCAACGACACCGCGACGACGCGCTCGTCGCCAATGATGTCCGCGACGGCGGCGTGACCGACGAAGGTCGTACTGAGGACGCCGCGCATGAAGCCCGCGCGAATGAAGAGGTCCTCTAAGTAACTCGCGCACCCGGGAAGGTTCGACGCGTGCTTGAAGACCACGACGTTGCCGGCCATGATCGTCGGGACGGCCTGGCGAACGACTTGCCACAGCGGGAAGTTCCAGGGCATCACCGAGAAGATCACGCCGATGGGGTCGAATCGAACGCCACTTCGCGAACCAATAGTTGGCAGGCTCTCTTCTCGCAACATTGCCTCGGCGTGATCGGCGAAGTAGCGCATGGTCATCACGCACTTCAGGGCTTCGCCCTTCGCGGCGGCGAAGGTCTTACCCATCTCGCTCGTCATGAGCTCGGCCACCACCGGTAGCTCGCTGTCGAGCAGATCGGCCGCGCTCTTCATGCACCGGCCACGCTCCGCGAAGGACATGGTCTTCCAACTGGCGAACGCGACGGAGGCCGTGTCGAGCACCTGATCGATCTCTTTGGGGGTGTGGTTCGGAATCTCGGAGAGAACCTGTTCCGTGGCTGGGTTTATGGCGACAAAGGGCATGGGCCTAGTCTGCCAGTAAAACCGCCGGTTGCGTCAGGGGCGAGCCCATTTCGACCCAGAAAGCAGGGTTAAAAAACTTCAGGCCCACCAGGACGAGGACGAGTAGCCCCGCCGCCACGAGGGTGACGGGTCGAACACCGAAACTCTTCGCCAAGTCGGCCTGCACGAAGGCTCCCAGCGGATAGAACATCGACAACGAGAGCGTGTACAGCGAGAGAATCCTCGAGCGTTCCGCACGCGGGGCGTGGACTTGGACCGCCATGGCAATCATCGCGCACACCAGGTTGGGCGCGACCGCGTACAACGCGAGCGCGACGGTGACACAGCCGATCGATCCGCGGAGCACCTTGAGTCGCGACGTCCGTTTCGCGATGGTCGGCAACGTCAACGCCGCGACGACCGCACCCACGCCTTGGGCAGTGACCAACCAGGTCGTGCCGATCCGGCCCGAGTGCAACACGATGATGGCCATCGCGGGCACCAGCGCGATGAAGGGACTCGCGACGATGCCGATCGTGCCAATGGCGAGGATTGGATTTCGACAGCCCTTCACGTTCCAGGCACGCTTCGCGCCATGCCACGTCTCAGCAAAGAAGCGGACCTTGGTGGTGTTGCGTTCCCTGGGCGGTGTGCGAACGAAGGAGAAGACCACGAGCACGAAGATGAACGACGCGGCGTTGAGTGCGAAGCACAGGCCAACGGATCCAAGTACCAACGCGAGTGACGCACAGACGGGGCCGATGATGCGACCCAGGTTGAACTGGGCCGACGAGAGCGACACCGCGGCGAGCACCTCGTCACGGTCGACGAGGTCAGGCAGCAACGACTGCCAGGCCGCCCACGACGCCGAACCGCAGAGACCTTCGGCGACGGCGAGGTAGCACGCCAACGACGGCGACAGATGGTGCGTCAGCGCGGCGACGGCGAGTGCGCTCGCGGTGCCGGCCATGATCAAGTTGTTGAGCTGGATCCACCGCTGACGACTCCACCGATCGGCGACGACGCCGCCGATCGGTGAGCCAATGATCGCCGGCGTCCACGCGGCGACCGTCAGTAGTCCGAGCCAGAGGGGATTCTTCGTGGTCTCGGTGAGGTAGATACCGAGGGCCACGCTCTGCATCCAGGTGCCGGTCGACGAAACGAACGACGAGGTCATGGCCAGTGCGAAACTTCGATGTCGAAGTGGAGCCAACGAAGCCAACGCCATGACTACCCAACCTACTGGGATTGGCGCAAACGAAATCTATTCGTCGGCCGAGGACTCATCCTTGTTGCGACGCGGACGGAGCGCGAACCACCACACGGAGATGATGGTCGCCAACGCTCCGAGCACGCCGATACTCGATTTGACGGATTTCGATCTGCTCTTCTCGGCCATGTTTCCATCGTACCGAGCAGAACGCCGGGGACAAAAAGCCCCCGGCGTCCGTACTGCTGGGGAGACTCGTTAGTCCTGTTTCGAAGCCTCGATGGCGATCTCCAGGACGATCTTGTGGCTCACGACGACGCTGCCGTTCTCGAGCGCCCCTTCAAAGTTGACGCCGAAGTCACGGCGGTCGATGTCGGTCGTCGCCTCAAAGCCCACGACGGTCACGCCGGGAAGCGTCGAGGGGCTGCTACCCAGGTACTCGACGTCAAACGTCAGGTTCTTGGTCACGTCACGCACGGTGAGGTCGCCCTGCAACTCGTACTTGTCGCCACCCTTGGCCGTGACCTTCGTCGACTTAAAGGTCACCTTCGGGAACTTCTCCTGCTCGAGGAAGTCGGCGCTGCGCAGGTGATTGTCGCGCGTCTCGTTGTTGGTCGAAATGCTCGCGGCTTCGGCTTCCGCCTCAACGTGCGAGTTCTCTACGGTGTCGCCGATGGTCAGGGTGCCGGAAAACTCGGTGAAACTACCGCGCACCTTGGACGCGACGAGGTGACGGGCCATGAAACCAAAAGTCGAGTGAACGGGGTCGATGGTGTAAACACCGGGAGCGGGGATGTTGCTCATGTGGTTCTCCTATATATATGGACAAGGGGTTGTCTCTCGCCATTATAGTTGCTTTTGCAACTACTTGTCAAGAAGTTACTTTCTGCACAACTAAGTGGTACACTTAGGTCATGTCTATCTCGACGAGCGCGTGCCCTTCGGGCGACGAGAAGGTAGTCCTCTTCGGTCTCCTGCTGGAGACGAACGCCCGTCTGACGAAAGATCTGGGCGCGGCCCTGGAATCCTCGTGCCAGCTGCCCCTCGCCTGGTTCGAGGTGCTGCTGCAACTGCGCCAGTCCGCGGACGGTCGCCTGAAGATGAGTCAGATGGCCGACGCGATCGTGCATTCGACGGGTGGGACGACACGACTGGTGGACCGTCTCGAAGAGGCGAGCTTCGTTCGTCGCGAGCACTGCCCGAGCGACCGACGCTCCGTCTACGTCGCCATCACGGACGCCGGTAACGCCAAACTCGACGAAGCACTCGGCGTGCACCTCACGTACCTCAACGAGAACATGGGAACCCGACTCGATTCCGGCGAGCGTGAGACGTTGGCCGTACTGCTCGCCAAGCTCAACGCCTCGCGTTAAGCCTTCGTCACCCAGGCCACCGCGTCACGTTCGTCGTCGAGATCAAGCCGTGTTCCCTCGCCTTCACCCTTGGTCGCGAGGACCTCAACGGCCAGCACTTCGCTCGCGAGCAACGCAAATCCCTGCGCGAGATCGTCGAGACCCACGACGTTCAAGATGACGCGATCGGACACGTCGAGCCCTGAGTTCTTGCGAAGGTCTTGGACTTGACGTACGACGTCGCGTAGGTACCCTCGACGAAGGAGGTCTTCGTCGAGCGCGAGATCGAGCGCTACCACCTCGGCGCCGTCGCGCGACACCGCGTAGCCACCCTGGCCCTTCACGCGAAGTTCCACCTCACTGCGGTCGAGTTCGAACGTTCCCGTTGACAGTACGACAACCACTGCCCCACCGGACTCGAGCGCGGCCGCGGCCGCGACGGAATCGAGCGCGGCGAGAGCGGGCTTCAGTTCCTTGACGGCTTCGCCCAGACGAGGTCCGACGAGACGAAAGTTCGGGACGAGTTCGAAGCTCAACACGTCGGCTAGCTCGCGTCCGTATTCCAACTTGTCGACGTTCAACTCCTCTTCGACGACACCCGCGGGCGGTAACGGTGAACTCGGGCCCAAGAAGACGAGGGCGCGCGCGAGAGGTTGGCGAACCTTGACGCCCGCTTCCGCTCGCGCCGCACGGCCCAGCGACGTGAGTCGTCGTGCCACGTCCATGGACGTCTCGAGCGCAACATTTCGTCGCGTCAGGTCGGCGACGGGCCAATCGACCAAGTGCACGGAGTCGTTGTCGCTCACGTCGTTCAGTTCCTGGAAGAGACGTTCCGTGACAAAGGGGCAAAAGGGCGCGAGCAACAGAGTGATTCGTTGGAGTACCTCTAACAAGGTTGCATGCGCCGCCAACGAGTCCGACGCCGGTGCGTTGGGATCAGTGCGCCAGAAACGCCGGCGACTTCGCCGCACGTACCAGTTCGAGAGATCGTCGATCAAACCGGCGAGCGCGGCGGTGCCGCCGAGGGGCTCGTAGCCGTCGAGGGCGTCGGTGACCGTCTCGGTGACGCTCTCCAGGCGAGAGAGAATCCACTGGTCGATGGCGCTGCGCTGCTCGAACGCGGGGATCTCGGGGTCGTGGGGGTCGAAGTTGTTGAGCGACGCGTACGTCGTGAAGAAACTGAAGGTGTTCCATAGTGTCGCGAGCGTCTCGCGAAGTGACGCGTCGATGGGCCCGAGTCCCGCGCGCGTGGAGGTCCAGGGCGAGCCCTGCGAGAACATCCACCAACGAAGTGGATCGGCGCCGCGCGTGTTCAGAACTTCCCACGGGTCGATCACGTTGCCCACGGATTTGCTCATCTTCTTGCCGGACTCATCGACGATGTGACCGAGACAGAGCACGTGCTCGTAGGGCTTGGCGCCAAAGACCAACGTGTTCACCGCGAGCAACGTGTAGAACCATCCACGCGTCTGATCGATGGCTTCCGCGACGAGTTGCGCGGGGAACTGCATCGCCTCCGCACTACCGCGCGCGTGGGGGTAGCCCACCTGCGCGGCGGGCATCGAGCCGGCGTCGAACCACGCGTCGATGACCGGCTCAACCCGGCGAGATTCGTCGCCGCACTGCGGACAGCTAAAGACGACGTCGTCGATGACGGGTCGATGCGGTTCGAGGTCGCTGAGGTCTCGACCCGTCAACGCGGAGAGTTCGGCGCGCGAGCCCACGCACGTCAGGTGGCCGTCCCGGCATCGCCAGATGGGTAGGGGTGTTCCCCAGTACCGGTCGCGTGACAACGCCCAGTCGACGTTGTTCTCCAGCCACTCGCCCATGCGACCGTCACGAATGTGCGCCGGGTGCCAGTCGACGGTCGAGTTCTCCGCGAGCATCAGCTCCTTGAACTTGCTCGTGGCGACGTACCAACTGGGCTTCGCCCAGTAGATGAGCACCGTCCCGCAGCGCCAGCAGTGAGGCAAGGAGTGGGTGAAGTCGTAGCGCTTGATCAGCAGTCCCCGACGATCGAGTTCGTCGTTGATCTCGTGGTTGGTGTCGCGTACGTGTTTGCCTTCGAGCCACGCGACGGCCGCACTGAACGTACCGTCGGGACCGACGGGATTCAACGTGGGCAGTCCGTTCTCTCGCGCGATCTGGCGGTCGATCTCGCCGAACGCGGGCGACTGGTGCACGAGACCCGTGCCGTCCTCGGTCGTGACGTAGTCCGCCGCGACGACGTAACAGGTGTCGACGTCGTCGGGCAGCGCGACGTCCGTGAAGGGTCGTTGGTAGTGAGCGCCCACGAGGGCTGTGCCCGGGAAGGTTCCCGAAGGGGTCGCGCCTTCGCCGAAGAGCGACGCCACCAGGTCTTCGGCCACGACCAGACCGTCGACGACGGCGTACGTGACCTCGGGGTTCACCGCGACGGCGACGTTGGAGAGCAAGGTCCAGGGCGTGGTCGTCCACACGGCCAGATGCGTCGCGCCGGCGAGGTCAGTTCGATCGCCCGCGTCGCTGAGGGCGAACTTCACGTACGCGCTCTCGTCGGTCTCGTCGGTGTGCACGCCGGGCTGGCCCAACTCGTGCGACGAGAGCCCCGTCTCACAACGCGGACAGTAGGGAATGACCTTCAAGTCCTCGTAGAGCAGCCCCTTGTCGAAGAGTTGCTTCAAGTGCCACCACACCGACTCCACGTACTCCGGGTGGAACGTGTAGTACGCGTGCTCCATGTCGGTCCAGTAACCAATACGGTCGGTCAATCGCTCGAACTCGCCGACGTAGGTGAGGACTGACTCTCGACAGAGCCGGGTGAACTCGGCGATGCCGACCTTCTCCTCGATCATTTTCTTGCCCGACACGCCGAGCTGTTTTTCTACCTGCACCTCGACGGGCAGCCCGTGCGTGTCCCAACCGGCACGACGCGCCACGTACTTTCCGCGCATGGTGTGATAGCGACAGAAGAGGTCCTTGTACACGCGCGCCCACACGTGGTGCAGTCCCGGCATGCCGTTGGCGGTGGGCGGCCCTTCGTAGAAGACCCAGGGCTCGGCACCCTCACGGAGTTTCATCGAACGTTCGAAGACGTTGTTGGCCTTCCAACGGGCGAGCTCGGCCTCTTCGAGGGCCACAAACTCAAGTTCGGCGCTGACGGGGCGGAACATGTATCTCCTTCGATGAACTCTCACATCGTAGTGAACGAGGTGAAAGCGCCGAACCCGCACGTACTGTGGAGTCATGTCAAAAGTCACCATCATCGACGAACCCATAACGTCGCACGGCGCGCTCAGCGTCTACTACGCCGCCGTCGACGAACTGAATCGCCGCTACGACGGGAGCGACGAAGGGAGTCACTTGCAGGTGGACGAGTTGAAACCTCCCGAGGGTCTCTTCCTCGTCGCCCGTCTCGACGGTCACCCCGTCGGCGGCGTCGGCCTTCGTACCATCGGCGATCGAGTGCTCAAGCTCGGTGAGATCAAACGCCTCTGGGTGCGTCCCGATCTACGTCGTCGCGGCGTCGGCCTGCGTCTCATGACCGACGCCGAGGTCCGTGCGCGATCGATGGGTTTTCTTCAGCTCTATCTCGAGACTGGCTACGCCCAGCCCGAAGCGGTGGAGCTCTACCAACAGAGCAAGTGGACGCCGGTGAAGGACTACCCGCCGGGCGCGTATTCGTATCCCCAGGCGTACCGCTTCACGAAAGTGCTTTAAGCGAAGCGCTCGTCCAGCCACTCGGGCGAGAGTTCTTCGAGCGACTCGAGGACCAGGTCGGCGAGGAGAAACTCTGCGTGACCACGGTCGTCGTGGGTCGGTACCGCGATCACAGTCATTCGGCCCGCTTTCGCCGCCAGGACGCCGGCCGCTGAGTCCTCCAGCACGAGGCACGCGCTCGGCGCGACGTCGAGTGACGCGGCCGCAGTGAGAAAGACGCCAGGATGGGGCTTGCCGTAAGGCTCGAACTCGGCGGAATGAATCGACAAGAATCGATCGAGCAGGTCGAAGTGCTTGAGGCATCGGACAATCAGCGCCATGGGCGTCGAGCTCGCCAAAGCCATCGGACCGCGCTCCCCCGCCAGGTCGAGCGAACGAAGCGCGCCGGGCAGGAGTCGACCTTCACTCTCGACCAGATCGCCGACGTCGCCGAGGAGGAGTTCGACGACGTCATCGGTTGAGGGCCCCGACCACGGGTACTGAGAGAACCAAAAGTTGACGACCTCGTTGACGAACATTCCCTTCGTCGAGCGTCCTTCGGCGTCCGCGATCGGTACGCCGAGTGATCCAAAGATCTCGACTTCGGCCTTGTGCCAGAGGATCTCGGAGTCCAAGAGGAGTCCGTCCATATCGAACAGCGTTGCTTGCAGCACCCCGTAACCTTTACACACACCGAAGTAAGGGGAACCTGGTGACCGTGCGCCCGCTCCAGCCGCGCGACGTTAACGCGGTCGTCGCAAGAGTGAAGGAACGTCTCAGCGACGACGCTCGACGAAACCCACTGCTCAACGCCGACTTCTCGAACCAGCACTTCTCTCGAGCCCTCACCGACGCGATGGATCAGACGTGGGTAGTGGAAGAAGACGGTCGCCTCGTCGGCCATCTCTACGGAGCGCTCCTCGAAAGCGTCGAGTACGGCAACGGTGTCTGGATTGGCCCCGACGGCGTCTCGTTCGACGACGTCGACCAACTGGCCGACCTGTACGC
>JGI20206J14855_1000364_pt1 | contig 16394 bp, 17 predicted proteins | sample NGESurdeep092012_6_FD_14855 | JGI IMG/M metagenome (IMG submission 14855) | reverse complement strand
CAACTCTCGCTCACCACGCCCTGGGCCCGCCGCTCGATGGCCGAGCTCACCAGCGAAGCGATCGGCGACGATATCTCGGTGCACACGCCCCGGGCGGTGCTCGTCGAGTTACTCGACGAGCGCGGCGTGGAGGTGCACGCCGCGTGGGGACCGGGACGTTGTCTGGCCGAACTCTTCGAAGTGACGAGCGAAGCGTCGTTGTGGGACGCCACCTTCGTCACCGACTACCCCGTGGAGGTGTCGCCCCTGTCGCGCCGTCACCAGCGTGACCCCGAACTCACCGAACGTTTCGAGTCCTACGCCGCGACGAGAGAGCTCTCGAACGGTTTCAGTGAACTGAACGATCCCGTCGACCAGCGCGCGCGCTTCGAAGAGCAGGCGCGTCTGGGCGCGGGGGGCGACGAGGAGGCCATGCGTATCGACGAGGACTACATCAAGGCCCTCGAGTGGGGACTGCCGCCAACGGCGGGGTTGGGAGTCGGCATGGACCGCCTCGCGATGCTGCTCGCCGACGAGGCGAACATCCGTGAGGTGATCGCGTTTCCTACCCTGAAGCCGCTGCGGGACTAGAAGCCGGGTAGATCCTCGAGCAACGAGGCGATCAGCGAGCTGAAGCCGACGCGAAGTCCCGAGCTCGGCACGAGGGCGAGTGCCTCGTGGGCGAGGTCGACGAAGTTCGCGGCCGCCACCATCGTCCGGTCAATCGCGTCGGTCGCCACGACGAGTTTGCGCGCGCGCTCACGATCGTTCTCGTCGAGGGGTCGCCCGAGCAGTTGGCGTAACTCGTCGCCCACGCTGCGATCGTTGATCGCGAAGAGCGTGGGCAGGTTGTAGATACCCTCGGCGAGGTCTTGGCCGGCCGGCTTGTTCAGTTGGTTGTCGGTCGCGGTCAGGTCCAAGATGTCGTCGCGCAACTGGTACACCATGCCGAAGCAACGCCCGAACTCGGTGAGGGCCTCGGTGACTTCGTGGGAGTGGTGCGCCGTCATGGCCCCCATGCGACAGCTGGCCGACATCAACGCGGCGGTCTTGCCCTCGATGGCCTCGAAGTAGTCGGCTTCGGTGCGCTGCAGCGAGAAGGCGGTGCGGACCTCGGAGATCTGACCGCGCGTCAACCACGCCAGCGTTCGCGCCATGAGACTGGCCGACGCGGCGCCGAGATCGGCCGCGATACCGGCCGAGCGCGCCATGAGGTAGTCGCCGGCGACGATGGCGATGAGGTTGCCGTAGCGGGCGTTCACGCTGTCGACATTTCGTCGAATAACCGCTTCGTCCATGACGTCGTCGTGGTACAGCGACGCCAAATGCATCAGTTCGAGCGACACGCCGCCGAGGAGGTCCTCTCTCGTGGCTGGCCGTTCTCCTCGAGTGGCGGACGCGACCGCGAGGAGCGGGCGAATCTGCTTGCCGCCCGCGGAGATGAGGTGCGTCGTGACCGAATCGAGGTAGGTGTCGCCAAAGACGACCGATTCGGCAAGGAGTGCCTCCAGATCGACCATGTCGCCTTCTACTGACGCAAGCCCGAGTCGTTCGTGGGGGTTCACGCCACTACCTTAGATGAGCATTCTTGGTGGTCCGGGGGCTCGACCTACTGGGGCACTCTGACCATTACACTTTTTAACAAGAGAAACAAAGGACGACCATTGTTTGAACGTTTTACAGACCGTGCCCGGCGAGTCCTCGTACTCGCGCAGGAAGAAGCACGCGACCTCAACCACGCCTTCATTGGCACCGAGCACATCCTGCTCGGCCTGATTCGAGAGGGTGAAGGCGTCGCGGCCAAGGCCCTCGACGCCCTGGGCGTCACCTTTGACGTCGTTCGCGAGAAGGTGGAAGAGGCCATCGGGGCCAACACCAACCCCTCACCGGGCTCACCCCCCTTCACCCCCCGGGCCAAGAAGGTCCTCGAGCTCTCCCTGCGAGAAGCCCTCCAGTTGGGCCACTCCTACATCGGCACCGAGCACATGCTCCTCGGCCTCGTGCGCGAGGGCGAGGGCGTCGCCGCGCAGGTGCTGAACGACCTCGGCGCGGACATGGCGCGCGTGCGAACCCAAGTCATCCAGATGATGTCGGGTCAGGCCGGCAAGGAGACCGGCGCCTCATCGGCGACCGGCTCGTCCAAGAGCGACCCCGAGGCCAGCGGCGGTTCGGCCGTCCTCGACCAGTTCGGCCGCAACCTCACGCAGTTCGCCCGTGAGGGAAAACTCGACCCACTCGTGGGACGTGAGAAGGAAGTCGAGCGCGTGATGCAGGTCCTGTCACGTCGCACCAAGAACAACCCGGTCCTGATCGGCGAGCCCGGCGTCGGTAAGACCGCCATCGTCGAAGGTCTGGCCCAGCGCATCGTCGCGAACCAGGTGCCCGTCACCTTGGCTGACAAGCAGCTCTACACGCTCGACCTCGGCGCCCTGGTTGCCGGGTCGCGCTACCGCGGTGACTTCGAAGAGCGCTTGAAGAAGGTGTTGAAGGAGATCCGCACGCGTGGGGACATCATTCTCTTCATCGACGAGATCCACACTCTCGTGGGTGCCGGCGCCGCCGAAGGCGCCATCGACGCGGCCTCGATCCTGAAGCCCATGTTGGCGAGGGGTGAGCTCCAGACCGTGGGCGCGACGACCATCGACGAGTACCGCAAGCACATCGAGAAGGACGCCGCCCTCGAGCGCCGCTTCCAGCCCGTGAAGGTGGACCAGCCCTCCGTCGCGATGACCATCGAGATCCTGAAGGGTCTGCGCGAGGTCTACGAAGAGTTCCACTCCGTCAAGATCACCGACCAGGCGCTGATCGCGGCCGCGAACATGTCCGATCGCTACATCTCGGACCGTTTCCTGCCCGACAAGGCCATCGACCTCATCGACGAGGCCGGCAGTCGGCTACGCATTCGACGCATGGACACCCCGAGCGCCGCGAAGAAGTTCGACGAGGACATCGCGCGACTTCGTAAGGACAAAGAATCGGCCATGGATTCAGGCGCCATCGAACAGGCCAAGGCCCTCGAAGAGCAAGAGCGCGACCTCATCGCGAAGAAGGACGACCTTGACGCGAGCGTGATCGCGTCCGGTGGCGAGACCTTCGACCTGGTGGACGAAGAGACGATCGCCGAGGTCTTGGCCGTGTGGACGGGTATCCCCGTCTATCGCCTTACCGAAGAAGAGACGACGAAGTTGCTGCGCATGGAAGAGGAGCTCCACAAGCGCGTCATTGGTCAAGAAGAGGCCGTCAACTCGCTCAGTCGCGCCATCCGGCGCACGCGCGCGGGTCTGAAGGACCCCAAGCGTCCCGGTGGATCGTTCATCTTCCTCGGCCCGACGGGCGTGGGCAAGACCGAGCTCGCCAAGACCTTGGCGGAGTTCCTCTTTGACGACGCCGACGCGCTGATCCAACTCGACATGTCCGAGTACATGGAGAAGCACTCCGTGTCGCGCCTCGTGGGTTCGCCCCCGGGCTACGTCGGCTACGACGAGGGTGGTCAGCTCACGGAAGCCGTTCGCCGTAAGCCCTTCTCCGTCGTGTTGTTCGACGAAGTGGAAAAGGCACACCCCGACGTCTTCAACACGCTGTTGCAGATCCTCGAAGACGGACGCCTCACCGACTCCCAGGGCCGCGCCGTCGACTTCAAAAACACGATCCTCATCATGACCTCCAACCTCGGCACGTCCGACCTTCGCAAGGCCGCGATCGGCTTCGGTAAGGGCTCGGACTCGATCACGCACGAGCGCATGAAGGAGAAGGTCAACCAGGCCCTGAAGGCCCACTTCCGCCCCGAGTTCTTGAACCGTATCGACGACACCATCGTCTTCCACGAACTCACCAAGGAAGAAGTCATGATCATCGCCGACATGTTCATCACGCGTCTGCGCGATCAACTCAGTCTGCAGGGTCTCGGCTTGGAGCTTTCCGCGAAGGCGCAGGAGTACTTGGCCGAGAAGGGGTACGACCCCGAGCTCGGTGCGCGACCACTGCGTCGAGCGATCCAGCAGTACGTCGAGGACGTCTTGAGCGAGAAGATCCTCTTCAAGGAGTTCCACGCCGGTCAGACGATCGTCGTGGACGCCGCGGAAGGTGACGACGGTACGTACCTCACCTTCGACGGCGTCGAGGGACTGCCGCCCTCGGTGGACTTCGAAGAGCCCACGCTGAACGCGTAAGCGTCACAGCGACCACCTAACGTCGCGAGGGTGAAAACCCACGCGCTCTACGTCTGTCGACTCTGCGGTACGAACACGCCTCGATGGCAGGGACGCTGCGCCACGTGCGACCAGTGGAACTCCATCGACGAGGTCTACGCGACCACCACGCACCGGAGCGAGGGAGTCGTCACGACCTCGCTGCGCGACGTGGCCGACGAGGACGTGGCGTTGACGCCGTCGGGCGTGGGCGAGCTCGACCGCGTGTTGGGCGGCGGCTTCGTCGCCGGCTCGACGACGCTCCTCTACGGTGAACCGGGCGTGGGTAAGTCCACGCTCGCGTTGATGACACTGCGCGCGCTGGCGCTTCGCGACGCGGACGTCCTCTTGGTCGCCTCGGAGGAGTCCGCGAGCCAGGTCGCCCAACGAGCGCGTCGTTTCGGCGAGGTTCCGNGTGGTCTTGCGGTGGCGACGACGACCAGCGTGCGCGCGGGCGCTCAGTTGCTCCACGAGCGCCGCCGCACGCTCTGTGTCGTGGATTCGATCTCGGCCATGAGTGACGACACGCTGAGCAGTGCCGTGGGCTCGGTTCCGCAGATCAGAAACGCCGCCGAACGGCTGTGCTCAGCCGCGAAGGCGTCGGGCACCGCACTCTTGCTCATTGGCCACGTCACGAAGGACGGCGAACTCGCTGGCCCTCGCGCTCTCGAGCACTTGGTCGACACCGTCGTGCGCATCGAAGGTGAGCGCCAGGGAACGATCCGACTGCTTCGCGCGCAAAAGCACCGCTTCGGTTCCACCGGCGAGGTCGGAATCTTCGAGATGGTGGGCGACGGCCTACGAGAGCTCCTCGACGCGTCGCGCTCGCTTCGCGGTCCCCAACTCGACGTCCCCGGCGTCGTGCTCACGGTCACCAACGACGGTTCTCGATCCTTTCTCGTGGAGATCCAGGCTCTCGTCGCGCACGCGTCGGGCGCCACCCGGCGCGTGGCGTACCAGGTCTCCTCCCAACGGCTCTCGCTCCTGCTGGCTGTGCTCGAGTCGCGCTGTGGTGTCGACACGAGTGCCCTCGACGTCTTCGCGGCGACCGCGGGTGGCCTCGCGGCGAACGAACCGGGCGTCGACGTGGCGCTCGCACTCGCGGTGGCGTCGGCGGTCATGGGGTTCGCCGTCGCGCCCACGGTGGTGGCCCTCGGCGAGGTGGGTCTCGCCGGCGAACTGCGCCCCGTGTCGGGGCTGACCCGACGAGTGGGCGAGGCCTCGCGCCTCGGCGCCACGGTGGTCATCGTGCCCAGCGACGGCGACCTCGAGGACGTCGCGGGCGTGACGGTACTGCGGTGTTCCTCGTTGGTCGAGGCCATCGACGCCGCGCAACGCGTCGGTGGGTCACGTTGAGTAGGTTCACGAGCATGTCGTCACGCCTCGATCGGTCCTGGACCGTCCTCGAAAGCCACCAGACCTTCGAGGAGACGCACTGCGTGGACGTGTTCGCGCGGCCGAACGGCACTTACGGCTTCGAGGAGTTCCGCCGGGACCCCGAGGACCTGGGCGCGTGGACCGCGACGAGCTACTTCTGCGGCCACGAGTACCCGACGCTCGAAGACGCCTACGTGGCGGCACGTCGCAACGTCGCGTGGCTCGGAGCGCTGCTGGACGGCTAATCTCCAACGGGGCTCGTCGCGGCCCGTCACGGATGGGCCAAAGTCTGGTAAAATGGTTAATCCCCACGCGCCCCTTTCGAGGGCGTAACCCCCTCTGAGGAGAGTCTCCAGTAATGACTGCGCGAAAGTACAAAAAGGGCGATCGTCTCGTCTACCCCCACCACGGTGCCTGCACGGTGGAAAAAATCGAGAAAATGACGGCTTTTGACGTCAAACAGGACTATCTCAAGCTCAAAGTCGCCTACACCGACCTGGTCTTGATGGTGCCCGTGGCGAACGCCGAGTCGGTGGGGCTGCGCGACGTGATCAACGACGAAGAGGTCGAAGAGGTCTTCGCGGTGCTCCGCAAAAAGGAAGCCCGCATGCCCACGAACTGGTCACGTCGCTTCAAGAACCACTCGGAGAAGCTGCGTTCCGGCGACATCTACCAAGTCGCCGAGGTGGTGCGCAACCTGTCCATTCGTGACAAGGACAAGGGTCTGAGCGCGGGTGAGAAGCGTATGCTCACGCGCGCGCGTCAGATCCTCGTCTCAGAGTTGACGTTCGCCCTCAACGTGGACACGGAAGCGGCTGAAGAAAAGCTCGCCTCGGTCCTTCCCTAGACGTGACCGTCGCGGCCGTCGTAGTGGCCGCGGGCCAGGGCACTCGCTTTGGTGGCCTGAAACAGTTCTCCCTCTTCGAAGGTGAGACGGTGGCGGCTCGCAGCGTGCGCGCGACGCGATCGGTCGCGACGCTCGTCGTGCTCGTGGTGCCCGAGAGCTACAAGGGTGACGGCGAAGGTGCCGACCTTGTGGTGGTCGGTGGCGCGTCGCGCGCGGCGTCGGTGCGTTCAGGACTCGCGCACTGCCTGGACGCGGACGTCGTCATCGTGCACGACGCGGCTCGTCCGTTGGCGAGCGCGGCTCTCTTCCTCTCGGTTGTGGCGGCGATTCGCGACGGTGCCGACGCCGCCGTTCCCGGGCTCGCCCTCACCGACACCGTCAAGCAGGTTCGCGCCGATGGCGACCAGACGGTCGTGACAACGACCGTGTCGCGCGACGAGTTGGTTGCGGTCCAGACGCCCCAGGCCTTTCGACGAGACGTGCTCGAACGGGCGCACGCCAGCGGTGACGAGGCGAGCGACGACGCCGCACTGGTCGAAGCGCTTGGCGCTCGCGTCGTCGTGGTGGACGGCGAAGCGCACAACTTCAAGATCACCCACCTCAGTGACATCGAACTGCTCAGCGTCCTCGAGAGGAGCCACCCGTGAGGATCGGTCAAGGCATTGACGTCCACCGCGTGAGCGCGTCGAGTGACCGTGCGCTGTGGCTCGGGTTGGTGCGCGTGCTCGGCGCGCCCGGCCTCGACGGACACTCCGACGCCGACGTCGCGACCCACGCGCTCTGTGACGCGTTACTTGGCGCGGCCAACCTCGGCGACCTCGGTCGCCACTTTCCCGATACTGATCCCGCGTTGCGTGACGCGCCATCCAGGGAGCTCCTCGAAGCGACGCTGGTGCTCGTGCGCGCTGAGGGCTTCTCGGTCATGTCGGCCGACGTCACGATCATCGCCGAGCGTCCTCGGCTCGCTGAGCACCTGCCCGCCATGTCCGAAGCGCTCTCGGGTGTCGTGGGGGCCACGGTGTCGGTGAAGGCCACGACCGCCGAGGGACTCGGCGCGCTGGGTCGCGTCGAAGGCATCGCCGCGAGCGCCGTCGTGCTCTTGGAGGAACAACGATGAGTCCGCGACCAGCACCCAAACGAGGTGGCCCGGCTCGTCCAGCGCGTCCCGCCCCGCGCTACGGCGCCCCCTCGAGCGGACCGCGTCGAGCTCCGTCGCGCGATCGCGACGGACTCGGCGGCGATCAGGTCGAAGGACGTCACGCCGTGCTCGAGCTCTTGCGGGCGAAGCGACGCCCGGTGAAGAAGATATTCATGGCCGAAGCCCAGGACGCCTCGGACGTCCTCGACGCCATAGAGTTCGAAGCGCAACGTCAGCGAATCCCCGTGCACATGATCTCGATGACGCGACTCGATCGCGAGGCGAAGACGGAAGGGCACCAGGGCGTGATGGCCCTCGCGCAGCCCCTGGACACGGTCACGCTCGATGCCCTGCTGGGTGTGAAGAAGCCCTTTTTGCTGGTCTGTGACGGCGTGACCGATCCCCGCAACCTCGGCGCGATGTTGCGCAGCGCCGACGGCGCGGGCGTCACCGGGGTCGTCGTGCCCCGTCATCGGTCGGCGCGCATCTCACCCACGGTCACCAAGACCGCCGTGGGCGCCATCGAGTACTTGACCTTCAGTGACGTGGGCGGCATCCCCACGGCGGTCGATCAACTCAATCGCGCGGGCGTGCTCACCGTGGGACTCGCGGGTGAGGCCAAGGAGTCGATCTACGACCTCGACCTCGGATCGGGTCCCGTCGCGATCGTCGTGGGCGGCGAAGAAAAAGGACTTTCTTCCTTGACGCGTAAACGGTGCGCGACCGTTGTGTCGATACCACAGCTTGGTCGGATCAGCTCGTTGAACGCGGGCGTCGCCGTTTCCGTGGCGGCCTTTGAGGTTGCTCGGCAACGTCGCGCTGCTTCATAGTTGTTCGATTTTTGATGCGGCGACATCATCCCCTTTGCTACCTTCAGTGAAGTTTTGAATCGAACACGGTGACGCGCCGAAAAAAAACGGACGCCACGGTGGTCGATTGGCGTTGACTTCGAGGTACGAACGTCCCATCGGAGTTGACGTAGTTGTACGTGCGCTTGATGCCCAAGCGCATACTTGTTCAGAAATGGAACTCTCCGTGCACAGTCGACTTTTGTCTGAATATCACGATTCTTCCCTCGTGGAATCGTTGTGAAGATACCTCTCCAAAATTGGCACCGCGCTTCCTTAAGACGTTGGCTAGCCGCCCTACTTCTTCCAGCGCTCATTGTTTCCACTGTTATATCTAGTCCGGCCTCTGCTGGCGGTCTCTACCACACCGTAACTTTTGCAGAGAATGACAGTGGATCCGACAATGTGTCCGCTACTCAAACTGCGAACACGCCGACGGCGCTAACTTCGTTTTCCAGTTTGACTCCAACGTTTGTGAACAGTGGTCACACTTTTGAAGACTGGAATACACAGCCAGACGGGAGTGGAACCTCATACGCCAATGGTGCGGTTTATGACTTTGGCTCGGCCATCATTTTGTACGCGATTTGGCAAGCTACTCCAGTAGTTACGGCGAACTTCAATTCTGGTCTGGGTACGGGAATCATCCCTTCCGAGAATGTTTCCCTCGGTTCGACGCTCATCCTCCCTTCAAATGGCGCGTTTTCTTATACCGGGTATGTGTTCTCGGGTTGGAATACCGCCGCGAATGGCAGCGGAGCTGCCTATGCGGCGGGTGCCTCAGTAGTGCTGGAGGCGAATGAGACTTTCTATGCGCAATGGACACCTCAGCAGTTCGTCGTTACCTTTGCGCCTGAAGGCGGAATCGTCAGTCCGACAACGATTGACTTTGTCTTTGGGACCACGCCTATTTCGTTGCCAGCGCCAATCCTTGCAAACGAAAGTTTCAATGGATGGTTCACCGCTCCCTCGGGTGGATCATTGGTCGGTCTCGCCAGTACTTCGTATTCGCCGTCTCAATCGTTGACGCTCTACGCGCAGTGGAATCAGACGTCAACCATTCAGATCACGTTTTCGGTTAACGGTGGCAGTGGCTCGGCTTCGACATTAAGTGGGGTAGTGGGGTCAACCGTGACGCTGCCCGGCTCGACGAGTCTCTTGCGATCTGGCTACGCGCTTGCGTCGTGGAACACTGTCGCGAGCGGCTCAGGTACTTCATACGCGCTCGGTCAGAGCGTGACTCTGTCGACGTCGCTGACGCTTTACGCACAGTGGAAGAAGACGCCGACGTCGGTGCTCTACGGCGCGGTTGGGACTTTTTCCAAAAAGTCCACGACGTTGACCGCCAGCCTCAAAGCGCAGATTCGCCGACTGGCCGCGTCCATCAGGGCCAAGAAATACGCGAAGGTGACGCTGTACGGCTACACCGCGGAGACCGGCGTGACGTCTCTGAACAGATCGCTCAGCCACGCACGCGCTACGAACGTCGCCAACTACTTGAGAAGCGAATTGCGTGCCATGAGGGTTGCCGGAGTCGTGATTTCGGCAGCGGGGGAAGGAGCCGTCGCGGGCAAGACGGCGCCGCAATATTCGCGGGTCGAAGTATTCGTGTCGTGAGTCGCTCGTCCGCCCAGCAAAATCGTTCGGCGACGTTGGAGCCGGTGGAGGGATTCGAACCCACGACCTGACGATTACAAATCGCCTGCGCTACCAGACTGCGCCACACCGGCTTGGAACTCCACAGGTTAGTAAATGGCGTCCAATCGCTCTAGTGTGGGTGAGATGAGCGACGCAACGTCATCACCGCGCAACGGCCACGCGTCGGGGTCGCACTTCCAGCCTTCGCTCGGTGTGGTCATTGTCATCGTCGTGTTGTTCGTAGGGGCCACGTTCTTCATGGTTCGCTCGGCGTCACCGTCGAGTGGGACACCGCCAACCACCACCACGACCTCCTCCTCCACGAGCACGACGCCGCCTTCGAAGTCGCGCGTCATCAAGTCGAAAGTTCGCGTGCAGGTTGCCAACGGCACGACTCTAGGTTCGCTCGCCGCGCGCTTCACGCAGAAGCTCCAGACCCTAGATTGGGACACGTTGCCGCCCGTGAACGGCCCTCACGTCACGGCAACCGTCATTTACTACAACCCCGGTGAACGCACAGCCGCGCTCGAAGTCGCGACGGCCATCGGCGCCAGCGCGTCGGCGGTGCGTCCGTTGGGTGGTGGCAATCCAGTGCCGGGCGCGTCGGGTGACGGCGTCATCGTCATCCTCGGACCCAACTCGGGCACCGGTTGATTCTTAACGCACGCTTTCGTTTTTAACTCTCGTTCGGCAAGTCGACTTTGTATCGCTCGAGCGCTGCGCGCAACACTTCCACCGCCATGGGTCGCAGTTCTTCGAGAGGACGATTGCGATGGCGACGAATTCCGAGGTCGACCTGGGCGAGGGCGTGCACGCCAAAGAGTTGCGCTACGTCAATCAGAAGGGCGATCTCCACGCTGTAGTCCGACTCGAGCGTCATCGCCTCGAGGGCGCTTCGTCGCACGGCGGTCTCACCCGCAAGGGGTTGGCGAATCTCACCGAGTCCGGGAAAGAGCAGTGAAAGTATGGGTCGCGCCGCCAGTTCGTTGACGCGGCCGCCGCCGGTGGGCATGTTGTGCAGCGGGCGCTCGTAGAAGCCCTTCACCAGTTGCGTGGCGTTGCGTTCCAGCAGGGGCTGCACGAGACGCGCGACGTAGTCGGCCGTCGTATTCAAGACGTCAGCGTCGAGGAAGACCAGAAGTTCGGACGTTGTCGCCGCGACGCCGGCGCTCATCGCCGCGCCTTTGCCGGTTCGCCCTTCCAGTCGTACGACGCGCCCCCCGTGGTGATCAGCGACGATCGCGGTGTCGTCGCTCGAGTGGTCGTTGACCACGACGAGTTCATCGATGAGTTGATCGTGGACCAGCACCGTGTCGAGTACCGCGCCGATGGTCGCGGCCTCGTTCTTCGCCGGGATGATGACCGCGATCGTCGCGTCGCCCTTCAAGGCGGCGACGCGCTCGAGCGTGAAGACGTCGCCGGCGAGGGTCCAAGGGACGGGTGAGTTTGCCATTGTGTCGAGGCTAGGTTGCCATTGCATCCATCTACTTGACAAACGCGACCCGTTGGGTAAGAATTGACTCATCATCCAGAGCGACTGAGGGACGGCCCCGCAGAAGTCGCGACAACCAGTGTGAAACCCGGGAATTTCCCTTCACACCAGGTGCCAAAGGCCGAACGATGAAAAGGGAGTTATGAGTTTCGCTACCGGTCTTAGATGTCGAGAGTGTGGTACTACCTACCCAGACGAGGCGCGTTACGCCTGCGATAACTGCTTCGGCCCCCTTGAGGTCTGGTACGACCTCGAGGCCGCCCGCGACGTGGTCACGCGCCAGTCGATCCAGGAGGGTCCGCTCTCCATTTGGCGTTACGGCGCCCTCTTGCCCGATCCGGGCGCGGCGCCCGTCGATCTCGGCGCCGGGTGGACACCGTTGCGACGCGCTGGTCGTCTGGCTGAAGTATTGGGCGTGCGCGAACTCTGGCTAAAGGACGACACGCGCAACCCGACGGGTTCCTTCAAGGACCGCGTGGTCTCGGTGGCGCTCTCCAGTGCGCGGCGACTCGGCTTCACCACCGCGGCCTGCGCCTCGACGGGCAACCTCGCCACGTCGGTCGCCGCTCACGCCGCTTTCATTGGTTGGCCGAGTGTCGCGATCATCCCGGCCGACCTCGAGAAGTCCAAGATCGCCATGACCGCCATCTTCGGTGGCACCGTGCTCGGCGTCGAAGGTAGTTACGACGACGTGAATCGACTCTGCGTGGAACTCGTGGACGAACACTCCGACTGGGCCTTCGCCAACATCAACCTTCGTCCCTTCTACGCGGAAGGTTCGAAGACGCTGGCCTTTGAGATCAGTGAACAGCTCGGTTGGCGTACGCCCGATCAGGTCGTGGTGCCCATCGCGTCGGGCAGCCAACTCACGAAGGTCGCGAAGGGTTTCAAGGAGTTCATCGAACTCGGCCTCGTCGAGGGCGACGCGCCCGTGCTCTTCGGTGCGCAGGCGACGGGCTGTTCGCCCATCGCGACCGCGTTCTCGAACGGTGCCGACTTCATCACGCCGCAACGACCCAACACCGTCGCGCGCTCGCTCGCCATTGGTAACCCGGCCGACGCGCCCTACGTGCTCGACGAACTGCGCGCCAATGGCGGCGACTGTGGGTCCGTGCCCGACGACGAGATCCTCGAGTGCATTGAGCTACTCGCTCGGACTGAAGGCGTCTTCGCCGAGACCGCGGGCGGGGTGACGATTGCCTCCCTTCGCCAGATGGTCAATCGCGGCACCATCGACCGCGACAAGTCGATCGTCGCCATCATTTCGGGCCACGGTCTGAAGACCCTCGACGCCATCGTTGACACTGCCACCGTGAGTTCGACCATTCAACCATCGCTCGAAGCGGCGGAAGAGGCCCTTCGCTTTCACCAATTGGTGGCGGCGTCATGAGCGTCGTCGTGCGACTGCCGGGTCAACTGCGTTCGTTGGTCGGCGGCGTGGGTGAGATCCCCGTCGAGGCGACGACGGTGCGCGAAGCCATCGTGGCCGTCGACGTCGCCTACCCGGGCCTCGCCACGCGCGTCCTCGACGACCAGGGCGGACTTCGGCGTTTCGTGAACGTCTTCGTCGCCGACGAGGACGTTCGCTTCCTCGACGGTCTGGACACGGTGGTTACGCCCGGCCAGACGGTCTCCCTGGTGCCGGCGGTAGCCGGGGGCTAGGACTCCCGTTAGCACTCTCCGCCAGAGACTGCTAATATTGCTTTGCACCAAAAAGGTGTCTGCACTAGGAGGAATCACCGTGGCGAAACTGATCGCTTTCGACGAAGAGGCGCGTCGCGCCCTCGAGCGCGGAATGAACAAATTGGCTGACGCCGTGCGCGTCACCCTCGGCCCCAAGGGCCGCAACGTGGTGCTCGACAAGAAGTGGGGAGCACCCACCATCACGAACGACGGCGTCTCCATCGCCAAGGACATCGACCTCGAGGACCCCTTCGAGAGGATCGGTGCCGAGTTGGTCAAGGAAGTCGCGAAGAAGACCGACGACGTCGCCGGAGACGGTACGACGACCGCGACGGTGCTCGCGTGGGCCATGGTGCGCGAAGGCCTGAAGAACGTAGCCGCCGGCGCGAACCCGATGTCACTGAAGAAGGGCATCGAAGCGGCCGTCGAAGCGGCCGTCGCGTCATTGCACGACCTCGCCAAGCCCGCCGACACCAAAGAGCAGATTGCCCAAGTGGCGTCCATCTCCGCGGCGGACCCCGAGATCGGCCAGATGATTGCCGACGCCATCGACAAGGTCGGCAAGGACGGCGTCATCACGGTCGAAGAGAGCCAGTCGTTCGGCATGGACATGGACCTCGTTGAAGGTATGCGATTCGACAAGGGCTACATCGCGCCCTACTTCGCCACCGACACGGAGCGCCAAGAGGCCGTCCTCGAGAACGCGTACGTGTTGCTCGTCTCGGGCAAGATCTCCTCAGTCCGTGACGTCGTGCCCGTTCTCGAGAAGGTCATGCAGTCGGGACGTCCGCTGTTGATCATCGCCGAAGACGTCGAGGGTGAAGCGCTCGCGACGTTGGTCGTGAACAAGATCCGTGGCACCTTCAAGTCCGTAGCCGTGAAGGCACCGGGCTTTGGCGAACGCCGCAAGGCCATGCTCCAAGACATCGCGATCCTCACGGGCGCCACGGTCATCTCGGAAGAGATTGGCCTCAAGCTCGACACCGCGACGCTGGAACTTCTAGGCACCGCGCGCAAGGTCGTCGTCACGAAGGACGAGACGACCATCGTCGAGGGTGCCGGCACCGACGAGGACATCAAGGGTCGGATCAGCCAGATCAAGGCCGAGATTGACAACACCGAGTCGGACTACGACCGCGAGAAGCTCCAAGAGCGTCTGGCGAAACTGTCCGGTGGCGTGGCCGTCATCAAGGTCGGCGCCGCGACCGAAGTGGAGCTGAAGGAAAAGAAGCACCGCATCGAAGACGCGGTCTCCACCACGAAGGCCGCGATCGAAGAGGGTGTCGTGCCCGGCGGTGGTGTGGCCTTGCTACGAAGCCAGAGCCGCATCCTCGAAGCCGCCGAGAAGTTGGTCGGCGACGAGCAGACGGGTGCGCGCATGGTCGCCAAGGCCGTCGAGGCACCGCTCAACCAGATCGCCGTGAACGCGGGACTCGAAGGCGGCGTCATCGTCGACAAGGTGCGTCACCTGAAGACGCCCACCGAGGGACTGAACGCCGCGACGGGTGAGTACGAGGACCTGTTGAAGGCCGGCGTCATCGACGCGGCGAAGGTGACGCGCTCGGCGCTGCAGAACGCGGCCTCAATCGCGGCACTGTTCTTGACGACCGAGTGCGTGATCGTCGACAAGCCCGAAGAGAAGTCCTCGGCCATGGCTGGCGGCGGCGGGATGGACGACTACTAAGCCGTCCTCGACAGGGTCAACGAACGAACCGCGGGGCGAGTCCCCGCGGTTCGTTCGTTCTCGGCCCCGTGAATCATCAACGGTTGCCCGTAGCATGGGACCATGTCGACACCCTCACCCCTCGGACCCGCGCGCGGCCTCAACGTCGTGCACCTCTTCTGTCACTCCGAGCGCGAGGTTGACGCCGGCGCCCTGCGCAAGGCCGTCGACGAGGCGACGGGCGCGGGTCTGCAGGTCGTGACGGCCGCCATCGTCGGCGCCAAGGCCGACGCCTGCTTCATGGTGCTTGGAGAGAACCTCTGGGACGTTCGAAGGTTCCAGTCCAAGGTGCAAGCGTCGGGCTTTCGTGTCGCCGAGAGCTACGTCTCGGTCACCGAGGTGAGCGAGTACGCGGCCGGCATGCCCGAGAAGATGCTCAACGATCGTCTCTACCCAACGCTGCCACCCGAGGGCATGAAGGCCTTCTGCTTCTATCCGATGTCCAAGCGCCGCGGCGACGTGAACAACTGGTACGGGTTGGACTACGACGCACGTGAGAACTTGATGCACCAGCACGGCGCAATCGGTCGCACCTTTAAGGGCCGCGTCCTGCAAGTCATCACCGGCTCGACGGGCCTCGACGACTGGGAGTGGGGCGTGACGCTCTTTGGCGTGCACGTCGACGACCTCAAAGAGTGCGTGTACACGATGCGCTTCGACGAAGCATCGGCCCTCTACGCGGACTTCGGTGCGTTCTACACGGGACTCGTGGGGACGCTGGACGAAGTACTCGACGCGACGGTGGCCTGAGCCACGTTGGTAGCGTCAGGGCGTGAGTAACTCGGTTCCCGAAAAGACGCTGCGTCGTTGGGCGGAGTCCTTGGCGGGCGTCGCGAAGACCGGACTCGGCTTCACGGACAGTCAGTACGAACGCGAACGCTTCGAAGAAGTGCTGAAGATCGCCGGCGACATCAAGGTCGCCGCCGACGAAGGACTCGACGGCGTTGTTGACGCCGACGGCTACGTCGCGGAGTGGATGAGCGACGTCGGTCGTGGTGTGCCGGGCTACCAGACACCCAAGGTAGCCGTGGGCGCCGCCGTCGCCAACGACGAGGGCAAACTCCTCTTGATCGAACGCGCCGACTCGGGCATCTGGCTCTACCCGACGGGCTGGTGCGACGTGGGCTACTCGGCGCCAGAGGTCGTCGTCAAAGAGGTCCTCGAAGAAACGGGCATCGAGGTCGAGCCCGTGCGACTCATCGGGGTAATGGACGGTATGCGACTCGGACAGTCGCGCATCCCCCTCTACTCCCTGCTCTTCTTCTGTCGTGCCGTCGGCGGTGAACTGAAACTTCACCCCTTGGAGGTGACGAACGCCGGTTGGTTCGCTCGCGACGAGATCCCGTCGCCAACGATCGGCGCCGAACGGTGGGTCGCGCCGATCTTCGCCGCGATCGACGGCGAGCGTCGCGACGTCTTCTACGACGACCTTCGTCGTCCCGTCTGGCGAGGTGCGCCATGAGTATCTCCGTGGCGAAGGCC
>JGI20206J14855_1000361_pt1 | contig 16425 bp, 16 predicted proteins | sample NGESurdeep092012_6_FD_14855 | JGI IMG/M metagenome (IMG submission 14855) | reverse complement strand
CTTTAGATTCTTTGCTGCTGAAATTATTTCTGTATTTATATTTAATAGCTTTTAAAATAGAATAAATAATCCATAACGCATATAGTACCGGAAGAACCAATAAATTTTTTGCAATCTCCAGGTTGTTTGTTACGGCATATACTATAACAAAAAGGAAATACGGTAATAGTAAACATAAATAAACACCTCTGTAGGCATGAAATTTCATCTTCTCTAACCTGAAAGCTTTGTAAACATAATAAGGAAAAAAACAAGGTGTTATAAATCCTGTGCCGTATGCAATTGTTTCCTGGATAAAAACGGAGCCGGGTAAATTGGGATCGGGTAATAAACCGCCGGTAACATTATATATTATTAATAAGGCAATTAAAATGATGTTTAGAGAAGCGGTTGTATCATCGGGCCTTGCTAGCTTATAAATTAGTAGGTAGAAAAAAATTACTATTTCTATGCTCACAAAAATAAATGTGATAATATACATTTGCGTTCCCGGTATAAGCATATCACAGGTTCTATTTATTCTTTCTTCATAAAATACAAACGGTAGCCAAGATCGAGTTTATTATATATTTTAAATCCGAATTTTTCATACCAAGGAATGTTTTTCATTGTTGATGTTTCCAGGTAAACAGATCTATTCATTGAAATGCCTTGATTTATTACTTCCTTAAGTAAAGCAGTACCGATTCCTTTATTTTGCTCTTTTTCATCGACGCCAATGAACCATAAGTAATACATCAATTCTTTAGGATGAAGTTTTTTTATTTTTGTTTCCCTTGACATCGCCTTTCCAAGATTTGCTAATCCTGTACATGTTATAATCAATTTAACATCTAATAAAAATGATTTAAAGTTGGTTCTTTTCTTATCCGGTAATAAAATAAGAGCGCACCCTTTTTTGTCATCAGTTAAATAAACCTCTCCGTATAAGTAACAAACATCAAATGAGTAGGCCATAAGTTTTCTTATTCGCTGGTTTCTTTTCTTATCCTGTTTAATAATATAATTTACGCTCTTGTTATTATCAAACGATTCTGCAAGAATGTCTATCACTCTATCTCTGTCTTTATTTGTAGCTTTTATCATAAGTCAAAATTAATTAGTACCCTGAATTTTGCTTGCTAGAGGCAACCTTATTTTACATAATCAAAATCCAATTCTCCCCAAATCACAATAATATATCAAAAAAAATACCCGATAGGATAAAAAAGATTTGCAAGGGGGATAATAAGTTTTGCAAAAAGGATCTTTTTATATAGCTGAACCACTCATAAATATTATCCTTATAAAGATATCTGTACCCAACCTACCACAACCACAAAAAGGGTCAGGAAGGGTGCTATATGTTTTATGCATTTCAAAAGGATATTAAAACAGCGAAAAACTCGTGGTGAACCTGTAAGAGCGGTAAATACCCCTTTCCGGAGCGGCGACAGCGCGGACGGGTAACTTAGTGTAGCGGTGTTTTTTTTTCTTTCAGTAGAAAGATCTTTCAGGTAAACTATTCTGGTTATTTTTGATAATTTAGTGCTATGAATCCTGGGGACGATAATTTTGAAATTGAAGTAGCTGGTGGCAAAGCCAAAGTGCAGCGTCATTCTATTTCAGAACAGATGATATTTAGGGTAATATTCCTTGTAAAAATTCCACCTCTTGTACTCACGCACGCTACCCGGGAGAATGGTAACAGGTTCTGGACGTCCATACCGAAAGGCAGGCAAAGTGAAGCTGAAGAAATTGGAAAACTGATTGCTGAACATTTTAAACCCAAACAATAATGTGTTTTTATAACGGTCAAAAAGTAACGCACGCCGAATTCATACGGTTAAAGCAACTTGAAAAAAAAGTAGCAAACTTTGATTTTTTAATTCACCAGTTGCAGATCGGTTTTGATTATGGCCTCAATGCAGTTTTAAAACCAAATGATGAAAAAAATGATTTTGATATTGTGCAGATGGAATGGGGATTTATACCTTCTTACCTCAGAACACGTGAAGATGTAAATAAGATGAGACATGGTTATAAAGATGCTTCCGGCAAATTCCATCCTCCTATTACCACACTCAATGCAGTGTGTGAGGAGCTGCTGAAGCCCGGAAAAATCTACAAGGAAGCTGCGGTTAAAAGAAGATGCCTGGTTCTTTCTACAGGGTTTTATGAATGGAGACATATTTTTCCATTAAATAAAAAGACAGGGTTACCCTTAAAAACCGCTAACAAAATACCTTACTTTATCACCGTAAAAGACAGAGGTTATTTTTTTATGGCTGGTATCTGGCAAAGTTGGACAGACAGGTCAACCGGGGAATATGTTGAAACGTTTGCTATTGTTACTACCACAGCCAACAAACTGATGGAACAGGTACATAACAGTAAAATGAGAATGCCAACGATCCTTAATGAAGACCTTGCTTATGAATGGATGTTCGGTGATTTGGATGAAAAAAGAATTTTGGAGATTGCTGCTACACAATATCCTACTCAAGAAATGCAAGCTTGTACGATTGCGAAGGATTTTCGAGAAATTATTGATCCGGCAAAAGAATTTGAATATGAAGATTTGCCGGCATTGGAATTTAATTTTTAGAATATACAATTTAAATTATGAATGTTAAACCCTGGAAACTTTTTCAATTGCAAAAGAGTAAAGTAGCGAAGGATTTATCCACTACATTATTTTACCCTGCCGTACTTGGATATTTTGTCTATGCGATATTTCATACTTTAACTATTTCAGGGAATATTAATAAATTATTTGAGGCCTTTTCTAAAAATTCCATACTGAGTTCAGTGAATGCTCTACTTATCTTAGGAACATTGATTTTCTATTGTTGTGATTTTTTGGGTGCGAATTATGTGAAAACATATTCTTGGTGGAACTTAGTCTGCGATATTTCTCTCATGGTTTTACTTATTCTTACTTTTAATTCTCTTGGTGTTAATACAGATATTAATCTTAATAAAATGGATTTGGATCTGTTTTGTTTTGTTTTTAGTTTATTTATGCTTGTTTATTTAATTCGCTATGGTGCACGTAGATATTTTGATAGACTTGATGAACAACAAAAAAAAGATTATGGGAGACGGGCAATTTTTGAAGGAGTTATGTTTGGAGTTTTTCTTATTCTAGGGTTATGCAAATTTTATTCCAAGCATCAACAAATTTTTTATTTATTATTCCCGATTGGAGGCATGTCTTTTAGCATTATTTATTATATTAAAATCATCAAAAAAATGACAAAGGATTAGAATCCCGCAGCATGTCTCAAATATTTTTCTCCGTACTGCTCTTTTACACTGTCAATTGCCTGGTAGAGTTTTATTTGTTCCTGGGTGTCGCTGAATAAATTGATCTGGTAAGTGCCGGGAATGAGGTCGAAGAAACGGATTCCGATTAATCGGATTAACTGGCGGCGGGTGTATAATTTATTAAAGAGTTCTTTTGCGTTCTGTATTAAGTCATGATCTGCAGCAGTATAATTTATTGGCATTTGTTTTTGCTCGGTCTGAAAATCGCTATAACGAATCTTAACTGAAATGCAACCCGTGAGTTTATTCTTTGAACGCAATTCAAAACCAATCTTTTCTGTCATCCTTACCATTTGTCTTTGTAAAAATGCAGTATCAATGGTATCGCTCTCAAAAGTTCGTTCTGTACTGATGGATTGTTGCTCACGGTAAGGAACCACAGGAGATTCATCAATCCCATTGGCACGACGGTGCAATTCATTTCCATTTTTGCCCAAAAGATTGTACATGAGGGTAACAGGGATTTCGCTTAATGTCTTTACCGTTTCGACACCCATTTTCAATAACTTATACCCTGTCTCTTTTCCTATTCCGGGTATCTTCATAATGCCTAATGGTGCAAGGAAAGTTTTCTCATTACCAAATGGTATCTCAATCTGTCCATTAGGTTTTATCTCATTGGTAGCAACTTTACTGATGAGTTTGTTAGAAGCAAGCCCATACGAGATAGTGAGCCCGCTTTCTTTCATCACTTTTTGTTTGAGTTCATCACTGAACTTTTTACATCCAAAATATTTATCCATGCCGGTAAGATCAACATAGAATTCATCAATGCTCGCTTTCTCAACAACGGGCACTTTATCCCGGATAACTTCTGTAACCAGTTTTGAGTATTTGCTATAAGAATCAAAATCACTTTTTACAATCACCGCATGAGAACATAAACGTTTAGCAGCATTCATAGGCATACCGCTGTGAATACCAAATTTCCTCGCTTCATAGCTGCAGGAAGCTACCACACCACGGTTGCTCATTCCTCCGATTAGTACAGGCTTCCCTATTAGTTTTGGATTGTGCAAATGTTCTACCGATACAAAAAAAGTATCAAGGTCAAGATGAGTAATATGCCTGTCTTTCGATAATAGCATCATCCTAAGTTTGCGTAACTGCGGTTTTTATATCCTACTTTAAACATGGTCTGCACTTCAATACTGTTGACTCCAAAATCTTCAACCACTTTACCTGTAATACGATAAAAGCCACTGCTGTTGAGCGGGTATTTTCTGGCTACATCTGGAAAATGAACCGTATCTATCCAGTCAAGATTTTTATCAACAAAAGTTCCAAAATACATCGCGTCATTGGTCTTTGTTATTACATGCTTATGAGCGATAAAATAAACAATACAGGTTACTTTTTTATGGAGGTGTAGATGCAGGTCGTTTGAAAAAATATATTTATCCGGATCATCTTCTACCAACTCAAATGGATTAGAAAGTGTGAAGCCAAGAATTTCCATCTCATCGTAAAGATCATCCAGTCTGTTGTCGATTAACTCGGGTAAAGTAAAATCCAACGGCTCATCTTCAAATAAAGGCTTACCCACATGAAGTTCCGGCTGGTTCTTTTTTTGAAGAAAATTTGCTTCCCACAATAATTGCTTTTTGGATTTGCCTGTAAAACGGAAGGCACCCACGCTGATAAGAGTATTTAGTTGTTCAAGACCTACATTAGTTCGTTCAATAAAATCCTGCAAATGCAGGTATGGCCCGTTGGCATTTCTTTCTTCAAGTATCACCTCTACCAGCTTTGATTGTAAACGCTTGATATGTATAAAACCTACATAAACTTCGTTACCCCTTATATTCGTATATAGATCACTGTTATTAACACAGGGTGCTTTAATTTCTCCCCCTGTTTTAAGCAGCTCCAAAAAGTACAATTCACGGGAATAGAAGCCCCCGAAATTATTGATCACCGCTACCATAAATTCTTTGGGAAAGTATGTTTTTAAATACAAGCTCATATAGCTTTCTACCGCAAAACTTGCAGAATGCGCTTTATTAAAACTATAACCTGCAAAGCTTTCCATCTGTCTCCACACTTCATTAGCCAGTTCATCCGGATGTCCTTTTTTATTACAGTTAGAAAGGAATTTTTCTTTCATCATAAAGAACTTATTATTGTTCTTGTACTTTCCACTCATCGCCCTTCTTAGCGTATCTGCTTCCCCAAGTGTAAGATCTGCGAAGTAGTGTGCAATCTTTATCACATCTTCCTGGAAGACCATAACACCGAAGGTTTCTCCAAGATGCTCTTCAAAAAGCGGGTGCAGGTACTTTACATCATCGCTGTGGTGATACCGGTAAATATATTCCCTCATCATTCCTGATTGTGCTACTCCCGGACGAATGATGCTGCTTGCCGCAACCAGTGTGAGATAATCATCACAACGAAGCTTTTTTAATAACTGCCTCATGGCTGGGGATTCTATGTAAAAGCAGCCGATGGTATTTGCTTCGCGAATTTGTTTTTTAATAGCTTCATCATTTTTGAAGAATTGGAAATCATGAATGTTTACATCCACACCTTTATTTTGTTTGATGAGTTGCAGGCATTCTCTTATGTGGCCTAAACCACGCTGACTTAAAATATCAAACTTATTAATCGAGATATCTTCTGCAGTAAACATATCCATCTGTACTGCTGTAAAATTTTTGGGAGGAAGAAAGCAGGTAGCATAGTTAGTAATCTTTTCTTCGGTAATGAGCATGCCACAGGGATGAATGGACATGATGTTCGGAAAACCTTTTAATAATCTGCCATATTGCAATATCAGCTTCTGAATTTCATCAGCAGGTTGGATTGCCCGTTGTAGGCTTTTTATTTCTTCTTCGGGAAGCCCAAAAACTTTACCGAGTTCATGAATCACTGTATCATGTTTAAATGTAGAGTAAGAGCCGCAGATGGCTACATGATCTTTACCAAAGCGTTTAAAAATATAATCCATGATCTCATCTCTGTCGGTATAGCTGAAATCAATATCAAAATCCGGAGGAGAGGTGCGTTCAGGATTTAAGAACCGTTCAAAATATAGATTAAGTTCTATAGGATCAACATCAGTTATACCCAGGCAATAAGCTACGATAGAATTAGCACCGCTTCCTCGTCCAACATGATAAAATCCCCGGGTGGAAGCATATTGTACGATATCATTATTGATCAAAAAGTAAGCATTAAATCCAAGCTCATCAATGATCTTTAATTCCTTCTCCATTCTTTCGAGCGCTATCTTGTTTTTTTTACCGTAGCGTTTTAAAAACCCATCATGAGTGAGTTTTAATAAAAGAACCTTATCATCTTTTTTACTTGCACTGTAACATTTTTTATTTTTATCAATATTAAAATCCATGGATATGTGACAGGCATCCATTACCTGGTAAGTATTGGTAACGATAAATGGAAATTGTTCGAACGCTTTTAATAGTTCGGAAGGGTAGACGAAGCTCTCTTTAGGAGAAGCCTGTGCTTCAACAGGTAATTGTGATAATAAACAATTTTTATTTATGCAGCGCAGCAACCTGTGAAGATTAAAATAAGTTTTATTTTGAAATGTAACCGGTTGCCGGATTACTAGTTTCTCCTTATGGTTTTTCCAGTCTAGCTGAATTAATTTACTTACCTCCCAGGGAAGAATACCTATTCGTTCATTGGCTGCCAGTTCATGTAAAGATTTTGCATGTAAAGGATAGATGATAAATCCATCATCTACATAGTCAAAAAAAGTAAAGGGTGATGGTGGTTCAGGAAATTGCTTTTTATTCACCAGGTGATCCGATAAAAACTCATGGATCCAGCTAAGCCCTTTGTTGTTAGCAGCAAGAAGTATGTACAGCAGTTTGTCATTATTGCGCACTTCCACGCCTGCTATTGGTTTTATGCCAGCATTGTGAGCTAGTTTTACAAATTCCCAAAGATCGCAGGTAGAATTAATATTGGTTAAAGCCAATGTTGACACACCGTTATCTAAAGCGGTATTTACAAGTTCCTGGGTTGAAAAGGTTCCGTATCGGAAACTATAATATGTTTTACAATTAAGATACATTAGTTTTTATTATTTGCTAGGAGCAAGACAAAACTAATATAATTAGTAAATTAAAACTAATTTATTTAGTGAAAAGTTAAGAAATAGCGAATAGTTATTGGTAACCGGGCAGCGTCTTATCATATAGACCTGAAGGATTATAAAATTATACTGAAAGAAAAGGCATTAATTTCTCTTGAATGGATTGACGGAGGAAAATCAGGAAACGAAAGGGGAGTTTTGTTTTTATCGGCTGGATTGTTTAATTCAGGAACATGGCAAAGAACTACAAGTCTTGAAAAAAGGACCAAGTCCAAAGGACTTTGTGTAGGATTTAATGAAGATGGTCGACCTTTGGAGAATAAAAAAGATTAGAGTTTTTTGAAGAAATATCATACTCATGAGGCTATTAAGAAGCAAACATAACAGTAATATACATACGAAATATAAAACTCTATTCAATTTGATGTTAAAGCATCATTTGACGCTTTCATCTGTGGCCCTCCTTTTTCTGTATCATTGATTCCAGAACAGTGATATTGAAAGTAGTGCCTTCGCCATAAACTGATTGTACACTTATTTGCATGCCATGAAAATCGGTGCCTTAATAAAAAAAATTTACCTTTCTAAAGGATGCGGGATATGAGTAATGAGGAGGGTGGTATAAGTCGATTTTTTTTTATTAAATTTAGGAATCAATTTTAACAACAAAATCCCGCAACATGCATCCATCCGTTAAAATAAGCGAAGTAGAAATCGAAAATCAAAGGCTTGAAAAAATAATGATCTCTCTCTGGCGCCACAAATCATAAAGAAGCATTAGAAGCTGCAGAAGAATGGTGTGAAGAAAATAATTGCATCCTGGAAAGCAAGGAACTTGAAAATCCTATTCGTAATTTACAAGATAACTCAACTATTTTTTTTGCAAAAGTGAGTTCAGACGATTATGATTAATAATTCTTTTTTGGCCCACCTGGTATAAAACGATTTTTGATATCCTATATTGATATCCAAAAAGTGAATTCAAAAATCTTAAAAACATTCTTATCCTGCTGATTGAGTTTGAAAAATACGACTCCATACCAAAAGATAGCCATCTAAAACAATCAATACATTACTTTTAATACTTTTTTCAAATACAAGAATATCACCTTCGAAATAGCCTAACATCACAGGAATTTTATCATCAGGTTTTGTACTTTCTAAAAATTTGAGCAACGCTTGTCCCATAGGCTGATCTGGTAAAGTAAATGCTAATGCCGAATTCTTATCTTTAATTGAAAGCTCCACAATATTTGCATTTTCATTTACCCTTATTGAGAGTAGGGGATATTTATTATCAAGCAGATCAACAACGTATTTGCCTATACCATGATCCTTGAACTTAAAATAAGTGGCAGTATCTAATACGAGACCAAGTATAGCAGACTCCCCGTCTTCCACATTGCCTTTTTTCGGAATAAGCAAAACGCCTTTTACTTTATTAAAGAACTTTTGCAGTTCTTTTGCCTGTAAAGAATTTTGTTCATTATTTGCATCATCAGTTTTCATTAAGTAAAAAATTTATAGTATGAATATTAAAATAGTTCCCCTTGTTTCATTTCTACTGGTAAATTCTGAAATTCAAAATTTTCAACCAGGCTAAATTGATACTCACCCGGCTTCTTTCTCAATAGCATCATTTTATCAGCGATAAATTTACCGGTAAAATGATGGTGACTAAATTCAAGCCAACCTTGTTCATATTGCCAGGGTTTTAGTTTTCTTGCAATAGTAACGTGAGACTCATTTATAAAATACGGTTTATTTTCCGCTTCCAATTTCATTAGGCGTTGGCTCTGTTCTTTTATTTTTCTTACCAGTTGAGTTATATCGTTTTTTGTGGTCATGTTAATGAATATGGAATGTGTGGGAAAACTTCCAAAGTCTTTAAGCTCAATTTTTAGAGGATGAAAACCCATTCCAACTATTTTCAGACGGTTTATAATTCTTTCTTCATAAAGGTGAAGTTGTTTAAATTTTACCAGGATCAGTTGTGGACGATAAACCGTTTTATAGATAACTTTATATTTTTCGATAAAGTCTTTTTGAATATTCATTATACGCTGCAACATTTGTTGCTGACGCCGGATCATTTTCCCCCATTTCAAATTCATTACGCACCAATACTTTGCCTTATTTTGGCGCCGGTGAATTTTATCTTGAATATGGTGATATTGATTGGTATGAAAATAAATTGTCAGCCACCTGATTTTCTTAAGAACTTTGTAAGGCGCAGCGTTGCCCGCTATTTGCAACAACACTAATAACAACCAACAGGACAATAATGAAACAGTACAGAAAAATAAAAAGACCAGATAAAACTGAATATCCTGCTTATTCGCAGCATTATTTTGATTTAATAAAAACAGAAGATGACATATTGCAGGAAATGCACGACAACTTCTTTAAGCTTAAAGAACTGATATATTCATTATCTGATGATAGATTGGTATACAGGTATGCAGAAAATAAATGGACAATCAAAGAAATATTAGTTCATAACATGGACGATGAAAGAATCTTTGCATACAGGGCATTGCGATATGGCAGAAATGACAACACGCCATTACACAGCTTTGAAGAAAACAATTATGCAAAATATTCCCACGCCAATGATAGAAGTTTGGATAGTATTTTTGAAGAATACGAATCCGTAAGAAATGCAACGTTAACATTATTCCAAAATCTGCCGGATGATGCTTTTATGAGAAGCGGTGGTGGGATTGATGATGATGGAAGTATTATTAATATCAGAACCGTCAGAGCGTTAGCCTACCACATTGCAGGACATGAATTAAGACACATTAAAATAATCAAAGAACGTTATCTTAATATGGTAATAGAAAAACATGTCATCTAAAACAGCAGGGCTGTGGGCTTGCTTTGACAATAGGAGTGAATCAATTGCAGGCAGCAGCATTATGGATGAAAGTCTGATTCTTCGGTAATATCTTTTCAAAGGAAACACTGAAATTGTCCAAATCAACACCCCAACTTGTCCTGTTTACACGCTGCTTTAATTTTTTTATAATGGTAGGTTTGTGATTTAATTTAAAATTGAACTGGCAAATTTAGTGACTATAAAAAATAGGTTGATTATTTATCCAATAGAAAAATCTTTTACTACTTTCTAAATATTTCTATTATGAATAAAACTATAATTTTAAACGTAAGAGTTGCCTTATTAATTGGTATAATTGGTTTAGCATCTCTGAAAGGAATCGCACAACAGAAACAAGACACTTTAAAAGCAGATTCTCAACAAATCATTGCAGAACGAAATGGACAACATGATTTTGATTTTGAAATTGGCAAATGGAAAACTCACCTAAAGCGACTTTTGCATCCGCTTTCTGGCTCTACTAAGTGGGTTGAATATGATGGTATAACCGTTGTGAGAAAAGTTTGGAATGGTAAAGGAAATCTTCTGGAACTCGTTGCTGATGGCCCTGCAGGCCACTTCGAAGGTTTGAACCTGCGTTTATATAATCCTCAATCCCATCAATGGTCATTAAATTTCGCAAACAGTAGAGAAGGAATTATGAGCCAACCCACAATTGGTGAATTCAAAAACGGTCGTGGTGAATTTTTTGATCAGGAAACATTTAATGGTCGGGCCATTTTCGTTCGGTTTGTAATCACAAATATTACGCCGGCTTCCTGTTATTTTGAACAATCATTTTCAGATGATGGAGGCAAAACATGGGAAATAAACTGGATTGCAACAGACACAAGAATAAAAGATGAGTAAGCTTACCTGACAGTGAAATGCCGTTTTGCTAATGATGCCTGAACTTAAAGTTATCAATCACTCTAATCTTAGTAGCTATTTATCAAAAGAGTGAAGCGTTAATATTAGATTATCAAACCAATAAAAGTATTTTCAGGACTTTTTCTTTGTTCTTTATTTTTTTACGAAATGAACATATCGGAAAGCTGCCTTGGCAGCTAACTTCCAGCTTTAATTATTGGGCCATGCTTTTTATTTTTTGTGCTTTACTTTGCCCTATCAGGAAAATAATTTGTTATATCTTTTTCGATATTCAAGTGGAGATATTCCTGTAATTTTTTTAAATACTTCGCGAAATGCTTTCACATCTGCATAACCTACTTCATACATAACTTCATTAACTGTTTTGTGGCTGGTCTCTAATTCTTTTTTTGCCGATTCTATTTTCACTCTTTGTGAATATTCAACAGGTGTATTTCCTGTCGCTTTAATAAACCTTCTATCAAAGTTCCGCCTGCTTACAGAAAGTTTGGAAGACAATTGCTCAGCAGATATTCTTTCATCCAGTTTACTTTCAATATAGGTCTGCGCCTGTTGAACCATTTCATCGCCATGCAACTTCTGCCCTGTAAATATAGTAAAAGCAGATTGGCTGTTTCTATCCATTTCAATCTGAAATATTTTGGAACAATAAATAGCAGTTTGCCTATCATAATATCTCTCAACAAGATAAATCATAAGGTTCAGAAAGGAATAAGCACCACCGTTGGTATAGATTCCGTTTTCGTCAGTAATTAATTGATCAGGCTGTAAGTTCACTTTTGGAAACATAGTTCTGAAGGCATTCGCATGTGCCCAATGAGTAGAGCAATTTTTCCCATCTAACAAACCTGTTGAAGCCAACAAAAATGCACCGCTGCACATACTTGCTATTTCTGCACCGTCCGTATATTGTTTCTTGATCCAGTCAATCAGCAAACTGTTCGTCTTTAAGGTTTTTTTATTAGTTGGTACTACCGAAGGAATAATGATAAGATCAGTTTTCTTTATAGCAGATATATTCACATGAGGCCTCACAGTAAAAAGACTGTCAAAAATGTCCGATTTTTTTGAAATACCCGCCACTTCAATTGTAAACAATTCTTTTTTGCCAATTTTTTTTCGGTAAACGTTGGCTTCAGTAAAAATGTCGAAAGCCCCAATTATACAGGATATAGTAGTCAGGTTACTTAGTTTGTCAGGGAAGATGATAGTCACATGCTTCATCGGTTTTGTTTTAGCAAAGGTAGATAATTTGCAATGTCCAAAACAGCCCCCTACAAAGTCCATTTACTACCGCAATAATATAATATTTAGCAGATATTTTTGCCGTATAAGTTTAGAAGCAAAATGAAAAGGTTAGAAAAAGTTTTCTATAATTCATTGCGATGGTACTGGCAAGGTGCAATTTCCAAACATTTGCCGGTGAAGGTGCGAAGAAATTATTTAACTGGTCGGTTGCCCTGAGATGATGCAAAAACTTAAATAAAATTTATGAATACAAGAAAAACAAAAACTTCTTTTGACTTAGAATTCACTCAAATTGGATGAATTGTAAAAGGTATTAAGTTGCGGAATTTTTTTAAAGATGTTATGGTGATAAATACCTGATAGTGAATTTGCAAAATAGATTTTTTAAACATTCTTCAATAAAATATACCATGCGTAAATTAATTGTAAAAGAATGGATGACGCTGGATGGTATTATTGATGCAGATACTATGGACAAATGGTTTAATCCATATGACAGCGGAGAAAGACAAAACTACATAAGAGAAACCGTTTTAGCGTCAGATGCTATGCTTTATGCAAAAACAACTTGCAAAATGCTTTATCCTTATTGGTCAAAATTGAAGAATAATGAAATGGGTATTGCCGGCAAATTGAATAATGCACCTAAATATGTGGTTTCATCCAAACTAAAAAAACCAGATTGGCACAACTCAACCATTATCAGTAAAAGTGTTGTTGAAGAAATCAGCAAATTGAAAAAACAGCCGGGCAAACAAATACTTTTAGATGGCAGTGCCAAGTTTGCACAGTCTCTGATAAAAACTGATCTTATTGATGAGTATCAGTTTTTAATCCATCCTGTTATTATGGGAAAAGGAAAAAATTTTTTTAAAAAATGCAGAGACATAGCAAAGATGAAGCTTGTAAAAATTAAAGAATTTCCAAATGGTGTTACTCTGCTTTGCTATCAGCCGGAAAAATAATTACAATTTAAACAAGAATATGGTAAGAGAAACATCATATAAAAACGGGTTGATAAAAATAATTGATGTGGCCGTGATACCGGGAGACTTTCTAAACTTGAAGCATAAGAAAAGAAATAAACTTTAAACTACAATAGAACAATGAGAAAATTAAAATTACAAATGCAAATTACCGTTGACGGCTTCGTTGGCAGACAAAATGGCGAAATGGATTGGATCACTTTCAATTGGGACGATGAGTTAAGAAATTACGCTGTGGCAAATCTTGATCAGGTTGACCTGATAATAATGACACTTGGACACAACTCTAAAATGAGCTTCATTCCACATTGGGCATCTGTGGCTGATAATAAAGCTGACCCGAATTATGCTCTTGGAAAAAGAATAACTGATATTCCTAAAATTGTTTTTTCAAGAACACTTACAGTTTCAGAATGGGCAAACACTAAAATTATTAATGGAGACATTGTTGAAGAAATAACTAAATTAAAAAAGAAGAAAGGAAATGACATTATAGTTTATGGAGGTGCGGGATTTGCATCTACACTAATCAAAAATAAGCTTATTGATGAATTTTATTTATTTGTAAATCCTGTTGCTATTGGTAGCGGACTACCAATTTTCAAAGAAGTTGAGAGTAAACAAGATTTAACTTTAGTAAAAGCAAGACAATTTGATTGCGGAACAGTTGTACTTCATTATGAACCAAAAAGAAACTAAACCTTAAAACAATAATGCTACCTTAATTTAATTATATGCGAAAAATAATCGTCTTATCCATGATTTCATTAGATGGTGTAATGCAAGCACCTGGTAATCCTGATGAAGATACATCAGGCGGTTTCAAATATGGCGGCTGGGTAGCTCCGTATGGTGACGAAATTGGTGATAAGGTTGTTCAAAAACAAATGCAACCTTCAGATTATCTTTTGGGCAGAAAAACATTTGAGATTTGGGCTTCCTTCTGGCCTTTACATGCAGACATTTGGCCTGGCATCAATGATGGCACAAAATACGTCATGTCCTGCACTATGAAAAAGTCAGATTGGGAAAACACAGTATTCATCGATAGTTTGGCAGCTATTGAAAAGCTCAAAAATTCAGAAGGTTATGACATTCAGGTTTGGGGTAGCAGCAAACTTATTCAACTGCTTCTTAAAAATGATTTAGTGGACGAACTCTCGCTCAAAATTTACCCCTTGACGCTGGGTGAAGGGAAGAAGTTATTTGAAAATGGTACAATTCCGGCAGCATTTACATTAACAGAAAGTACAGTTACTTCAACCGGAGTGATTATTGCCAATTACAAGCGGGCTGGAAAAGTTAAGACAGGTACCGTTTAGTCATATCGACATTCCTAACTTTAAAAATATCAAATTATGAATACACAGACAAACGAAAGGCAAGTAATCGAAAGTTTGATAAATGAACGTATTGAAGCAATAAAATCGCAGGACATTGAAAAAGCAGTTGCAAATTATAGTGAAGATTTACTGATGTTTGATGTAATCGGTAAGCTTTCAGATGTCAATGTCCAATCGGCAAAAGACAGGTTAACTGAATGGTTTTCTTCTATGCAAACACTACTTAATTATGAAGTGGATATTATTGATATTTATGTGAACAATAATATCGCTTTTTGCAATTCTTTTAATCACATAGAAGCCATTAAAAAAGACGGCGGAAAATTGGATATGTGGTGGCGTGAAACTTTAGGATGGAAAAAACAAAATGGTCACTGGGTGGTAATTTCTGCACATAGCTCTGTGCCATTTAATGGACAAACCGGCAAGGCATCTCTTGACCTGAAGCCATCCAGGAAATTTATAAAGAAGACTTCAAAAGAAGATAATATTGATTTATCGAATTTGGTAAAAAGTATTTTTCATGCTTATGAAACAAAGGATAAAGCAGCTTGTACAAATTTGCTGACTGATGATTTTACCTTTACAAGCCCCAATGGAGATGACCATATTGACAAAGTCGCTTATTTTAAAAGATGTTGGTCATTTAGTAATCAAAAACCGGTTTATGAATTTGAAAAAATAGCAGTGACTGGAAATGATGTGTTTGTACTTTATAATTGCAGAACAAAAACGGGAAAAAGATTTAGAAACACAGAAATGTTTAAGTGTAACAAAGATAAAATAAAAGCAGTTGAAGTTTTTTTTGGAGATACACAAAAATAAAAAGGAGGTTTTAAATTTCAGAGATATCGGCAGGCAAGAGTAGATGCCTTAGCATATTGATTCCCAAGTATTACATGTGTCACAGAGGTGTTGGAATTTTTGAAGGGAAGAAAAGAATTAGGATTCCAAGTACAATAATTGCCACTGCAACAGGAATATCAATTTTTGGGTTTGGGCGCAGCAGCTTCTGTGCAACTATGATAATAGCAATCACCGTCATCCATGTGATACTCATGATGCCCAGTGCCACCTGCATTAACATGAGTCCGATGCTCGACCCTACACAGTATATCCCGAATCTCAATCCGGAATTGATGTCTTCGCAGCAGTGCCAGCGGCATGCTTTCTTGACAGGCATAAATTCGTAAACTCCTGCGCAAATTACAAATAAGACGGCGGCAAATGATCCATGCGGTCGATATAACAAGTACACTATTATTCCAAAAATTGACCAAACTAAGAGATACTGCGCTATGAATTTTAATACAGCAAATATGCTGGTATTCTTATGAGCATATTTTAATACAGCTGGAGTTATCCCTGGTAGCATCATCGCTGCCATCATCACCATCCACATGAGGATAAAGGATGAAAATGAGCCCAACATGGTTGCGCTGCCCATATCCATACCGTTCATTTGCCGCACGACGACAAGCCATGATATGGTGGCCAATCCTATTGTTCCTAAAATTGAAGTTGTAATCACGGTATTCTTGGTGGTCATGGTTTTGATCACGTGTTTTTATACTCATCATGGCGGTGTAACCACGTCCCCATAGGACCTTCCTCATCGCGACCCTTCGGTGTCCGATCGAGGATCGCATAATAGCCCATCAGGAATTCTGTGCCACGGGCGTAACTTGAATAGCAGTGATA
>JGI20206J14855_1000356_pt1 | contig 16561 bp, 10 predicted proteins | sample NGESurdeep092012_6_FD_14855 | JGI IMG/M metagenome (IMG submission 14855) | reverse complement strand
GCTTTGCAATGCAGCCGCACTATATCCTTTGCCTAAATCACTACCATTGAAAACAACTTTGTTTTGATTGTCCACGAAAGTGATACCATACAACCTGCCTTCCGCATTTTGTCTTAGTACGGTGTAGATATTTTTTTGTTTTAAAATTGTTACCAAATTTTTCATACCGCCAGGGGATGATAATTGTAAACATTCATCAATGGTATTTTTGGTTCTTTGTTTCAACGGTTCTTTTGCGACTTCATTGGCAGTAAATTTCTTTTCAAGATTATCAAGTATTGGTTTGCAACCAATGGAACTTGCTTTGATAGGTACTCCAACTTTATTTTCATCGTTATCCAGAATCCGGTAAACCAAACCACGGTTCTTGTAAATCCTGCCTTCTTCTTTACCCCTGTCCGCAACCACATTGAATTGTTTCAATGCAGCATTAAATTCCGGCAAGGAAGTAAATTTGTATTGGCTGAATACTGCACCCACCACATTGGAAATACTTCGCTTGGTTTCATGCTTGCCATATACTGCTTTTTCTGCATCTATTGGTTTGATGCCCGGCTTCATTAATTGTTGATGTCTTTCTGCTTTTACCAACCCATACATTTGCTCTATTTCTTTTCTTGCTTTTTCAGATTGATTCCTGCCTATGTTATGGGTATTAATTCTGCTGCCATCTTCTTTGATCGTTGTGCTGACAATATGAATGTGCGGATGCCCTGCATCTTCGTGTTTGTAAACTAGGAAAGGTTGTTGCCCAAAACCAATCTTTTCCATATATACATTAGCAACCTCAACCAGCTTATCATTTGATAGCTTTTCCGAGGGGTCAAAATTTAATGAAATATGAATGGTTTTTGTGGTTGCTCTGCTATTCAAATTATTCATCATTTCAAAGCCATTTAATTTTTGATAGAAATTCATGTTCTTTACTTCGCTTAAATAATTAGCAGCATGCAAACATTCGGCAGCACCTTTCTGCACTTTCTTTTCGTTATAATTCAGTACAGCTTCAATACTTTTCGGTATCGTTATTTTTGCAACCATTGTTCATAAAGTTGGCTCACCTTTAATTTTATTTCTTCCACTTTGCTCACCAATGACTGGTGTAATCCATCATAATGATTTACCCAGACCCGGAACTCTGGTATCTTATCCAGGATATGAAGCTTATGAACAACCTGGTTAAAATTATTACCTATACCGTTGAGTTCTTTTTTTAACTCCAACATCTGCTTCAAAAAATCATCTGCAGATTGGTTGCGGTACTTTATAGTAACGGGCTTCTGCATGGATACGTTTCGGATATATTCGCTAAGGCTTCTTTCGGTGGTTTGTTGCTGTTTCTTTTTTACCTGTTTTAACTCCTCATCATTCATACGAATTTTGATAAAGATTTTCCGTACCTCATTTTCCTGCTTCTTCATAATTGTATCTTTTGAGTTTTGTTACAATACTTCAATCGTCCTTTACAATCCCCGTACGACTCCGGAGTGAAGGGGCAAGATTTCAAACGTGGCCACGTTTGTACATCTTGCCATGCGCAAGACCCGGCACATTACGCCTTGATAAAGATTAGTGCTTGAAGAATTTGTGAGGATATGTTTCGAATATGCTTTGGAACATATAAAGGAAAAAGCCAGGAGGCTATTTAATAAAACTACTTACATAGATTTTTTCTTATTCCACAAATTCATTTTCACTATCAATCTACCAAAAGATATAAGACAAATTCTATACCAATTACGATTTATGAATGATAATAATTTAGCCATTTGAATAAATTCATTTTGCAGTATTTAGAGATTCAATTATTATTGTGGTATGAGAGATGCCCTAAAAAACATTTTCTACTATCAAATTACTTTAGAAGATAACAGCAAGTTTTATTACACAATTAATCCTTACCAACTGACCAATGCTTTGGGTAGTATTATTGCCGTTTTACAGGAATATACTTTTACAAAAAATGAAGATAATACTGGACAATTTTCCTGCAAATTATACAGGACAAAAGAAGGCAACTGGTATGATATTGAAGTGGCAAAAATAGCTACTGAAAAAGGTATTTTAAGATTGCTAAAATCAGCTATTGATGCGAAAGAAAATGATACAATCTTAAAGTAATTCTGTTGAAATATTTTAGTTTAATTAGACATTATTCCCTTTAGTTTCTTTGCAATTACTTTAGCTATTTCTTAAATGGAAGCTCTATTTAGAGGATTTATATTTTCATTTTGTGACAGATAGCATTTAGTTTGGTGCCTTTAAATATGAATTGAAATAAAATGTTGAAACTTCCATTGTATTGTTTAATAGTTACATTAAATTACTAAATTCAGGGTTTTTGTTTATGTTTACGACTTTATTTTCGTTGGCTGATGAAAGGTGATTTGAAATTTTTTTCTCAATTTGCTTTTTAAATTTATCCTCAAACTGCCTCATTCAATATTTGTAAAAAGGCATTTTATTTAAGCAAAACAATGATGAAATACACAATATAATAATACAAATTAAAATTGAAGGTATATACAGGATGGAGAAATACTAAATGCCTTTATAAATGAAAGCCACAGTGTTTGACCGTAGGCATTATAAAGAGATAAAGATAAATAAATAAAGATACCTGCCAACTGCAAAGCAATCATAATAACCAACATTTTATCCATTTAAAGCCACATTTTAGTTAATGAAGTCAACAAAAGGATGGTGAAACAAACGAATTGAAATGCAATAAAAAACTAGATACTGGATTACCAATATTTCCTGCGGCTATAGAAAAATTTATAAACAATGCAATAATGGCAATAATACAAACATGATTTTAGGAATATCATGTTGAATATTACGGGTTACAATAAGTACGCCCTTGTTTTTATTTTCCTGCGTAAAAAGTATTGTTTTTCTAATGATATAGTGAGTAAAAAGATTATCACGGCTTCTTCGGGGTAATCTTTTTTCTACAAAAGATTATTTTCCAAAAGGATTCGGATAAAGAAATAAAAATGAAATAAGTTAGTAGAATTATTTTAAAGGTTTTCATAATTATTTTAGATTGCATCTTTTAAATGTATGAGACCGGATTATCCTTCCAAAATATTTAATGATAAATCAGACAATTATTGTTGCCTGATGCAGGCCCTTGCTGCTGATGTTACCCTTTCAGCCTGACAATTTTCTATTAAAATCTTTTAATGCCAAAGCACATTAAGAAACCTGCAGGCAGTTTCAATTTTTATTCTGCAAAATGTATTTTATAAAAAAAAATTAAATCTTTTAAGGCATTTCATTCAATTAGTTTAACCATTTAAAATCAACATTTATGGAAACCTATATAGAAGAAGGTCGGACCAGAACTTCTATTAAAAAATATTTTGATGAACTCATCCGTACTTCCGCAGAAACTTCTTACCATCTCTTACCTGAAGACCTGGTAAGCCAATCTGTAGAAATGGGTGAAAGCGTGTTAAGCAGCACCGGGGCATTCGTAATAAATAATGGTGAATTTACCGGCAGGAGCCCCAAAGCCAGGTGTATAGCTGAAGAGGAAGAATTGGAAAATATAAGCAACTGAATGCAAAACGAAAATTAAATCCCTGCTTTTCAAACTTTGAAAAGACAACGCTCAACCGGTGCATATCCAAAAATATCTTTTCATTTCTTTTCGTAGTAATCAAAACTTCCCGATATCTTGTTTCCTTTCGAAGCAAAATCAATTCCCATATTATAAGTCCCTGTTGTTTCCCATCGGAGATCAGGATTGGCAGGTGATAGGGCGCTCTCACATGGCATAGGGATAATGTCATTTAATGATTATGAAATAGTCGGTTTGGTTAACTGAAAGTAAACAAAGAAACAAAAATGGAACAAAACCAGGGCAGAGAAATTCAAATTACTCTCCTTGATAAAAAAAGAATGAAATCATTTATCTAACTAAAAAATTCCAAATGGAAGCTTCTGATCTACGAATAGGAAATGTGGTAGGAATATGTTATGAAGAAACATTTATTGCCGATGAGGTGGTAATTCTTGAACCTGGTATAGCGCGCCTTTCAAAAAGAAAATGGCCGGATAGCGATATGGATATTGTAGGAGTTCCATTGAAAGAAGATTGGTTGCTGAAGTTTAATTTCATATATAATTCCCTGCTAGATCGTTGGAAATTTGACAACATAATTATAAAGAATCAATAAATTGATTCTTTATCTTATTGGGTTTTTGAAATTTAAAAAAAGGGAGAAAAAATAATTTAGAAATTGAAGATTCTTAAAGTGTATTGAAGACTTTTCAAAAGTTATATTTTGAAACTATTTGATTCCGTTAATTTCTTTCACCAGCTGGTTTTTTTATTTTTTTTCAGATGATACAAATAAATGGATTTAATATTAATTAACTGCAAATCGGAACCCGGATTTAGAATATTCGCTTCCATTATAAGATGAAATAAAGCTAAAGTTTAAATAGGAAAGAAAATAGATTCCTGACATCGAATAATTCTCCTGTTGTTTAAGAAATTTAAATGTTTTCACTTATGTTCTTAATTAAATAATTTATACCAAATTAATAATTCCAGACATGTATCAAAAACGGAACACACTATGTATCAAAAACGAACAGTTATATTTTATTATAAAATCTAAAATCTTGAATATCAATAACTAAATATGTGGCTTAGTTTTTTGAGCAGAAGCACGTGGTAGTTCTCATATTGCATTATCAATGATAAAAAATTATATCAAATGCCGGAATAGTAGCGATTGCTATAGCGCTGATTACTGTAAGTTTCCAGGCAATAAAAGCGGCAATAGCAAATCCGGTGAAGAGTTTGAGAAGTGAATAGAATTAATTAGCTAATGTGATAATTAGCTAATATGCTGATGAGGAAAAATAGGAATCGTGAGTATTTGTTGTTTTACTGTAAAATAACAATCATCCATAAACGAAAATAAAATGTTTAAATATTTTTTCAAAACAACTTTCCGCAATCTTTGGAAAAACAAAGGCTACAGTTTCTTAAACATTTTTGGTTTGGCAATAGGCATTGCCTGCGCCGGTTTAATTTTTTTATGGGTGGAAGTTGAATTGAACTGGGATCAATTCAACACAAAAAAAGACAGATTGTCTTTGATACAGGAAAACCAGAAGTATGATACTTATGTTGCAACGTCTGGTGCAACGCCTGCACCAATGGCGCCGGTAATGCAACAGCAGATTCCGGGTATTGCAAATACTTGCCGTATTGCCGCATGGAACAACACAAAGCTCATAACGATTGGTAATAAATCAATGTATGCATTTCCTAATTACGCAGATGCATCTTTGTTTAGCATGTTTACATTTCCGTTTGTTCAGGGGAACGCAAAAACTGCTTTTACGCAATTGTATTCAATGGTCATTACTGAATCAACCGCAAAGAAATTTTTTGGTGACGACAAGAATGTAATTGGAAAAATAGTACGTGTTGACGATAAACAGGATTACGTTATATCCGGAATTATAAAAGATATTCCAAAAAACTCAACAGTTCAATTTGAATGGGTCGCACCCTTTCAAATCTGGTGGAATGAAAATAAATCGTGGGCGCAAGAGTGGGGCAACAACGATCTTTCAACTTATGTTGAATTAAAGTCTAATGTTAGCGCGGCTTCAGTAAATAAAATTCTGTATGATTTTATACAAAATCGCGAACCAAAATCTAATGCAAGACCTTTTTTATGGAGTGCGAATGACTGGCATTTGCGCAGCGAATTTGAAAATGGTGTGCAAACCGGCGGCGGTCAAATAGCGTATGTACACATGTTTTCTATCATTGCATGGATCATTTTATTAATTGCATGCATCAACTTTATGAATCTTTCCACTGCACGCAGTGAAAAACGTGCAAAAGAAGTTGGTGTAAGAAAAGTATTAGGTGCAGGCAAGCAAAATCTCGTTTCGCAATTTATCGGCGAAGCAATTTTGATGGCTTTTATGGCGACAATTCTTGCAATAATAATTATTGCGCTTGCCTTACCTGCATTTAATTTACTGGTTCAAAATAATCTTTCTTTAGGTTTAGATAAACCGCTTCACATTATTTCATTATTAACAATCACTTTAATCAGTGGATTAATTGCAGGCAGTTATCCATCACTATACTTATCATCATTCAATCCTGCATTTGTATTAAAAGGAATAAAATTAAAAACCGGCAGCGCAGAACTTATACGCAAAGGTTTAGTGGTTTTACAATTTACTATTTCCATCATACTTATTATAAGTACGATTGTAATCTATCAGCAAATACAACATGTAAAAAGCAGAAGTCTTGGTTTTAATAAAAATAATTTACTTGAAGTAAATACAAATGATGAATTCAATAAAAATTTTGATGAAATTAAACAAGACCTTTTAGGTAGCGGTGTTGTTGATAACCTTGCGCTTTCTGATTATACAACTTTATATGGCGGCAATAATACAGGCTCCCTTATATGGGAAGGAAAAGCCGCCAACAGCCAGGTGCTTATATCTAATCGCGGTGTATCGCCGGGATTTATGAATACTTACGGTTTAAAACTTTTAGAAGGCAGAGATTTTGTTATAACAGATAGTATAACCTCAAAAAAACCAAACATAATTATAACGCAAGCACTTGAAAAGCTTATGGGCAAAGGAAGTGCTGTTGGAAAAACCATGCATTGGAATGGTGATACAAGCGGCACAGTTTTAAATATTATTGGCGTAGTAAACGATTTTGTGTATGGCGATATGTATGGCAAGCCTGATCCTGTTTATTTTTATTGCCCTGAATACAAAAACACATCAGAAATGTATGTGCGTTTAAAGCCAACTGCAAATGCAGAAACTGCATTAAAACAAATAGAAACAATTATTAAAAAAGACAATCCATCTTATCCTTTTACTTATCAATTTGTGGATGACCAATTCAATAAATTGTTTTTGAATGAAACATTAATAAGCAAGCTATCAAGATTGTTTGCTGCATTAGCCATCATCATTTCCTGCCTGGGATTATTTGGATTAGCAGCCTATACAGCAGAACGAAGAACAAAAGAAATTGGGGTACGAAAGGTTTTAGGCGCAAGTGTTACGGGTATTACAACTTTATTGTCGAAAGATTTTTTAAAACTCGTTGCTATTTCATGCCTTGTTGCTTTCCCTGTATCATGGTGGGCAATGAATGATTGGTTAAAGAATTATCAATACAGGATTGAGATAAGCTGGTGGATATTTTTAATTGCAGGACTTACCGCTATACTGATTGCATTGATAACCATAAGTTTCCAGGCGATAAAAGCAGCGGTAGCAAACCCTGTGGATAGTTTGAGAAGTGAATAGGTAAGTTGTGAATGGTGAATAGTGAGTTGTGAATAAGAATGCCGAATAATTGTTTGTTTACTGGAAAAGAAATTAAATAAAAATATTATTCAACCATTAATAAAAGCACATATCATGAAAAAGTATTTAATTCTATCAGCACTTTTCCTTACCGCTCAGGTAATGAGGGCTCAAAATCAATCCGGCAAAACGCCTTATTTATCCAAATCATTTTCTTCCGAAACCATCAATAACGTTGTTTCTCAGACAAGCGGGGGCAACATCAGTGTCACCGCGGTGAGTCCCGCCGAGTCGCATGTAGAGGTTTTTGTCAGTCAGAATGGAAACTCGAATAAACTTTCTGATGATGAAATAAAATCGAAAATCGCGGAAGACTATGATCTCAACGTTTCCGTGAGTAATGGAACACTTACCGCGAGTGCCATATCAAAACATAATATCACGAATTGGAAAAAATCGTTGAGTTTTTCTTTTAAAATCTATGTACCCCAAAAGGTATCAACCCAGTTAAAGACCAGCGGAGGAAATATCGATTTGACCGGTATTTCCGGCGACCAGGATTTTAAGACAAGCGGCGGAAACCTTGACTTAAACTCAATTAGCGGAAATATAAAAGGCAAAACATCAGGCGGAAATATCTCTTTTAAAAATTGTAGCAATTCACTTGATCTTTCAACAAGCGGAGGGAATATCGTGGCAGAAAAATCTGAAGGACATATTCATATTTCCACTTCCGGCGGTTTTTTACAATTACAAGATCTAAATGGAGATATCAGTGCATCCACCAGTGGTGGCAATATTGAGGGCAATGCTATTGAAGGGGAATTATCCGCGCATACTTCCGGCGGAAATGTTTCTTTGCAAAAACTGAATTGCAGCGTAAAAGCTTCTACCAGCGGGGGAAATATTGATGTATCAATTGTTCATCCCGGAAAATACATTTCGTTAAGTAATTCTTCGGGGCATGTGAGGCTTACACTCCCCAAAAAGACCGGGATGGATTTAAAATTAAACGCGAACAAAATCTCAACAGAAAATCTTGAAAATTTTAGCGGCACAAATAAAACAGGCGAAATAAGTGGCACTGTAAATGGCGGCGGCATACCGGTAACAGTTAATGCGGGAAGCGGGAAAATTGAGGTTGCGTTTGATTAATGAAAAACTTCTGTCAGTGTATGGGCAAAACTATTTGTTGTCAGTAAAACAGTAATAAGCATTATTTACCGGTCTGCTGTAAAATTTAAAATGAAGGTCACGACTAAACGAAAATAAAATGTTTAAAAATTATTTCAAAACAGCCTGGCGAAATTTGATAAGGAATAAAGCCAATTCATTCATCAATATTATCGGCCTGTCTGCAGGAATGGCCGTGGCAATATTGATTGGTTTATGGATATTCAGTGAATTATCGTTCGATAAAAACTTTGATAACTACAACCGTATTGCGCAGGTAATGCAAACAGAAACGCTCAATGGTGAAGTGAATACAACGAAGGGAAATGTAATGCCATTAGCCGCTGAGCTCAGAAAAAATTATGGTGGTGATTTTAAATACGTAGTGCTTTCAACCTGGAGCATGAACAGTTTGGTGGCATCAGGCGATAAAAAAATAAATCTGCAGGGCAATTACATGGAGCCGGATGCGCCGGATATGTTGAGCCTGGATATGATTGCAGGAACACGCAAATCATTCAGCACAGCTTCAACAGTTTTATTATCGCAGTCAACATCGCGGGCATTATTTGGCGATGAAGATCCGGTTGGTAAAATTGTAAAGATTGATGCTGATATAATAGAAAAAGTCGTAGGTGTATATAACGATTTTCCGAAGAATAGTTCATTTAAAGATGTAAAGTTTATTGCTCCGTTTCGCGATTTAACCAGTTGGGTGAACGGCAATGAAAATAATTGGACCAATGAATCATTCCAGGTTTTTGTACAGTTGGCTGCCAATGCTGATATGCAAAAAGTATCAGCAAAAATCAAAGACATCAAGCTGAGTAAAGTGGATGCGCAAACGGCAAAGCTTGAAAAGCCGCAGATGCTGTTGCATCCAATGAGCAGATGGCACTTGTATGCTGAATTTAAGAACGGTGTAAACACCGGTGGCGCTATTCAATATGTATGGATGTTTGCCATCATTGGTTTGTTTGTATTGCTGCTCGCTTGCATCAACTTCATGAATTTATCAACCGCCCGCAGTGAGAAAAGAGCAAAGGAAGTTGGCATTCGTAAAGCAATTGGTTCCTTGCGCTCACAACTCATACAACAATTTTTCAGCGAATCTTTATTGATTGTTGCGCTAGCATTCATCGTTTCCATATTATTGGTGCAACTCGTATTGCCATTCTTCAATAGCGTATCCGGCAAACAAATAAGCCTGCCGTGGATCAACATTTACTTCTGGTTATGTTGTATAGGATTTAGCTTGATTACTGGATTGATAGCAGGAATATATCCCGCGTTATACCTATCATCTTTTCAACCGGTAAAAGTTTTAAAAGGTACATTCAAAGCCGGACGTGCGGCTGCTATTCCACGCAAAGCTTTGGTAGTAATTCAATTTACAGTTTCAGTTATTCTTATCATTTGCACAATTACTATTTACCGGCAGGTTCAGTTTGCAAAAAGCCGGCCTGTTGGTTATAACAGGCAAGGCCTTATAAGTGTAATCATGCAAACTTATAATTATCACAATCACCTTGCAAGCATGCGTAATGATCTTTTACAGCAAGGCGCCATAACAGATATGGCTGAATCAAATACACCTGTAACAGAAAATGATCATTTTAATAACGGCTTCACATGGCAGGGCATGAATGCTGCCACAAGCGCACGGTTCAATACAGTAAATGCATCCCAGGCTTACGGTAAAACGGTTGGATTTGAGATGTTGCAAGGCAGAGATTTCAGCAGTGCATTTGGTACAGATTCATCAGCAGTTATCATTAATCAAACTGCCGCAAAATATATAGGGTTTGCAGATCCTGTTAGCAAAACCATTAGCCGGTATGGGAAAAACTATCACATCATTGGGGTGGTAAAAGATATGGTGACTGAGTCGCCATACGAACCCGTAAGTCAAACTTTGTATTTTTTAGATTCAAGTATTGGCGGCATTTTAAACATCAGGTTAAGTCTAAACATGACGACGGAAGCATCACTGAAAAAAATTGCGGCGGTTTGCCAGCAATATTCTCCGGAAGAAACATTCGATTACAAATTTGCTGATGAAGAATATGCAAACAAATTTGCGGATGAAGAACGTGTGGGCAAACTTGCCGGCTTCTTTGCGATATTGGCCATTTTTATTTCATGCCTTGGCATATTTGGTATGGCTTCTTTCATGGCAGAACAACGCACGAAAGAAATTGGAGTAAGAAAAGTGCTGGGCGCATCAGTATTAAGTCTCTGGGGTTTACTGTCAAAAGATTTTGTGATGATGGTATTGATTGCATTACTGATTGCAACACCAATTGCTTATTATTTTATGCACAACTGGCTGCAGAATTACGAGTATAGAACAAATTTATCGTGGTGGATTTTTGCTGCTGCTGGTGCTGGTGCATTGCTGATTACATTAATTACGGTAAGCTTTCAATCTATTAAAGCAGCCACCGCAAACCCGGTGGAGTGTTTGAGAAGTGAATAGGTGAATTGTGAGTGGTGAATAGGAATATGAAATATTTGTCGGTATACTATCAAAAATAAATTATATAACAGGAACAATTAAACGAAATAAACCATGTTCAGAAATTATCTTAAAAGCGCTTTTAGAAGCCTTGCTAAAAGTAAGTTTTATACATCAATCAACATTGCAGGGCTCGCAGTAGGTATCGCTACCTGCCTGATGATCTTACTATATGTGATGGATGAACTGAGCTACGACCGGTACAATGTAAAAGCGGACAGAATTTACCGGGTAAATAATGAAATAAAGTTTAATGGCAATCACCTGGATCTTGCGCAGGTACCTGCATTAATGGGTTTAGCAATGCTTAACGAAATGCCGCAGGTGGAGAATTATACACGCCTTAGCTGGTATGGAAGTTTTCTTGTAAAAAAAGGAAATGAAGACATACCGGAAGGAAGGGTTGCTTTTGCTGACTCAAGTTTGTTTGATGTATTTACTTTACCTGTTATTGCCGGCGATCCTAAAACGGCGTTGAAAGAATACCATTCTTTAGTGATTACAGAATCGATTGCCAAAAAATATTTTAATAGTACCGATGTTATTGGAAAAATGATGCTGATCAATGATACAGGAAATTATAAGATCACTGCAGTAATCAAAGACATTCCCAAACAATCACATTTCCATTTTGATTTCTTTGTGCCCATGATGGAAAACCGTGGTAGCAACGAGGATAATTGGCTTGCCGAAAACTATACTACTTATATTCTTTTAAAGAAACATGCAGACGTAAAACAAGTGGAGGCGCAACTGAATCCATTCATGGAAAGGCATATTGGCCCACAACTAAAAAGTATGGTCAATCTAAGTGTAGCCGATTTCGAAAAGGGAGGAGGATATATTAAGGCAACGCTTACACCCTTGACTGCTATTCATCTTCATTCAAATAAAACTGCAGAACTCGAGGCAAATGGCAGTGCGGAATATGTATATATTTTTTCAGCAATAGCCCTGATGATCTTACTGATCGCGTGTGTCAACTTCATGAATCTATCAACAGCACGTTCCTCAAACCGCGCAAAGGAAGTTGGCGTAAGAAAAGTATTGGGTTCATTGAAAAGAAATCTTATTCAACAATTTTTAATTGAGTCACTTTTAATAAGCTTCATCGCAGTTGTTTTGGCGCTTATTATCGCTTCATTACTACTCCCCTATTTTAATGAACTTTCCGGAAAAGAAATTCTTACTTCCACCCTGTTTCAGCCAAAAATGTGGCTTTCACTTATTGTGCTGATGATTGTTGTAGGATTACTTGCCGGCAGCTACCCTGCATTTTTCTTATCATCATTCCAACCGGTAGATGTGTTGAAAGGTAAACTGGCCAGCGGTTTTAAAAGATCATGGCTGCGTAATGCTTTAGTAGTTTTTCAATTCACTATTTCAATCATTCTCATTTTCGGAACGGTAGTTATTTATAACCAGCTAAATTACATTCATAATAAAGATGTTGGGTTCAACCGTAACCAGGTGATCACCATCAACCATACTGATGCATTAAAGGATCAGGCAACAACTTTTAGAAATGAGTTACTACAAATAAGTGGTGTTAAAGACGCCACCATGACGGGCTTTCTTCCGGTGAATTATGAAAGGAATAGTAACACCTATTTTACATCGCCCGCTCTTGACCCAAGCACAGGAATCAACTTGCAGGCGTGGACAGTTGATGAAAATTATATTCCCACGCTCGAGCTGAAAATATTACAGGGAAGAAATTTCTCACCTCAATTTGCTACAGACTCAACCGGTATCATCATAAATGAAGCTGCTGCGAAATTTCTTGCCACGAAAGACCTGTTGAATAAAAAGCTCTATACTCCATTTGGTATGAATTCAAAAGCAAATCTTGACTACCATATCATCGGCATCATAAAAAATTTCAACTTCAGCTCTTTGCGTGATGTGGTTACGCCACTCGCACTTTTCCTTGGAAAAAGCAACGGAAGCATCTCGGTGCGTATCGATTCGAAGGATATTCCAAATATCATTGGACAAATAAAGAACAAATGGAAAACCATGGCGCCATCAAAACCTTTTGATTATACTTTCATGGATGAAGATTTTAATAAATTATATACTACAGAACAGCGCACAGCACAGATTTTTATCACTTTTGCTGTACTTGCCATTCTTATCGCTTGCCTGGGTTTATTTGGCCTGGTTACTTATGCAGCACAGCAACGAACGAAAGAAATCGGCATAAGAAAAGTGCTGGGTGCAAACGTGGCTGGTATAGTACAAATGATTTCGCGTGATTTTTTAAAGTTGGTAATTATTGCTTCTGTTATTGCATTTCCTGTTGCATGGTGGGCCATGAATAAATGGCTCCAGGGTTTTGCCTATCGGATAAATATACAATGGTGGATTTTTGTGTTAGCCGGAGTGATTGCCATTTTGATTGCGCTGATAACGGTAAGCGTCCAGGCAATAAAAGCGGCGATGGCCAACCCGGTGGATAGTTTGAGAAGTGAGTAACTGAATTGCTAACATATATAATTAAACGAAAAATATAAATTATATGATAAAAAATTATTTCATAACCGCATGGAGAACAATTCGGAAAAACAAATCTGTAAGCCTGATTAATATCATTGGCTTATCTGTAGGCATGACTGCTGCTGTTTTCATTTTATTATGGGTACAAAATGAGACAAGCTATGACATGTATAATCCTGACGCGAACCGCATCTACCAGGTAAGCCAAAGCACTTCTTATGATAACAATCCGGCAAACATATCAGATCAGACTCCTTTTTTATTAGGTGAAACTGCTAAAACGGAGATTCCGGATATTAAGGAAATTGCAAGAATTTTTCACCGGTGGGACAATCCCGTATTAAATATAAACGGGCAGCTATTTAAAGAAAAAAATGCTGCTTATATTGATGACGGTTGGTTTAAAATCTTTCATTACGATTTTGTAGCAGGGAATGCTATATCATTTTCGAAAAATCCTTTTGGTATTATACTGACAGAAGAAAAAGCAAAAAAATATTTTGGTAATAGAAATGCTGTAGGAGAGACGATACGCATTGACACGGTAAATTATCAGGTGCAGGCTGTTGTAAAAAATAATCCAAAGAACTCCAGTTTTCAGTTTGATGTTTTATTCTCTGTAAGTACCTTATTATCTAATCCCGAAAGCAGGAAAAGCGAATACAATCCGGGCCACTCGAATTATCTTACCTTTTTAAAAATAAGGCAAAATGCAAACCCGGATTTAATTGCCGGACAGCTTACAGATATATATAAGAGGATCCGAAACAATAAGGATCTTGTTACTACTGCGAGTCTTACTTCACTAAAAAATATGCATTTTGATACTGAGTTAGGCGGATCAGTTTTATTACATACCGATAGGAAAACGATTTATATTTTCAGTATTCTCGCAATATTAATCTTGCTGATAGCATGTATTAATTATGTAAACCTGACAACTGCCAGTGCGAGCTTAAGAGCGAGAGAGGTAAGCGTTCGAAAAATTGTTGGCGCCAAACGAGAACAACTTTTCGCACAATTTATTGCAGAGTCATTGCTTGTAAACATAATCGCTTTATTAGTTGCATTAGCCTTGATGAAGATATGCCTTCCTCTTTTCAACGAACTTACAGGAAAGGATTTTCTATTACAATTTACTTCTTTTAATATATGGAAAATATTATTGGCAACATTAGTTGTTTCAACTGTACTTAATAGTATTTATCCGGCGTTGCTGTTATCTTCCTTTAAACCGTTAAATGTATTTAGGGGTATCACAATCCTGAAAATAAAAAATACAACTTTCCGAAAAAGCCTTGTTGTAGTTCAGTTTACAATCGCAATAATACTGATCGTGGGTACGATCATAATCTTTAAGCAATTACAATTCATTCAAAAAAATACTGCTGGCAATAACCTTTCTCAAATCCTTAATATTCAAATTCCATCTTCTGTATATTCTAAATATCATGATAAAAGCGAGGATGTCCTAAACAGCTCGATTGCCCATGAATTATTATCCCGAAGGGGTGTTGAAAATGTTTCGGTTGCAAGTGAACCGGTTATAAATGTATCCAGCAGAATGTCTGGAGATGCTGATTGGGAAGGACGGCCAGAAAATTTCAATCCGCCTATATCACCGCTTAATGCTGACGTCAACTATTATAAAATATTCAACCTTCGTATGATCGAAGGAAAATGGTTTCAAAGTAATACGGACGAAACAGGATTTATTCTGAATGAAACCGCAGTCCGACAATTGAATTTATCAAAACCTTTAATTGGTCATCGATTCTCCTACCAGGGGAAAATGGGCCAGGTCATCGGTATTGTAAAAGATTTTCATTATAAAAGTTTTCATGATTCCACGGGTGCTATGGTCATCTATAATGCCGCCGCCGGACAACATAATTTTTTTATACAAACCGCGCCAGGCAGTACTTCGGAAGCAATCAAAACGGCAAAAACAGTATGGGCAAAATTCGTAACAGGCGAACCTTTTGATTACACTTTTATGGACGAGTCATTTAATAATCTTTATAAAGCAGATCAAAAAATGTCTGCACTTATTTCAATTTTCTCCATAATTGCCATCACAATTTCTGTTCTGGGGTTGTTTGGATTAGCAGCATTCTCATCAGAACAGCGTACCAAAGAAATCGGTATTCGTAAAGTGCTTGGAGCCAGTGTGACGGGTATCGTAACCATGCTCTCCGGAGATTTTTTAAAGCCTGTATTACTTGCGATAGTCATTGCTTCGCCGATTGCCTGGTTCTTCATGCACGAATGGTTACAGGACTTTGCTTATAGAATAAATATTAGGTGGTGGATGTTTGCATTGGCTGGTTTTATTGCATTATTTATTGCATTATTTACCATTAGTTTCCAGGCAATAAAAGCTGCGATGGCCAACCCGGTGAAGAGTTTGAGAAGTGAATAAAAAACATGAATGCTGAAATGTTAAAAGATAAACTAGAATTCGAAATATCATACATCATAAATTAAAACTTATGTTTAAAAATTATTTCAAAATCGCCTGGAGAAATTTATTGAAGAGAAAAGCCTTTTCTCTCATTAATATTTTTGGTTTAGCAATCGGTATCGCTGTTTGTTTAATTATCATATTATTTATCTATAATGAAATGAGCTATGATAAATTCAATAAAAAAGCAGACCAGATTGTTCGTGTAACCTTTGGCGGTAAGTTGAGTGGCGAAGTAATGAAAGAGGCTGTTGTGATGGCACCTGTTGCCAAAACACTGTTGCATGATTATCCCGAAGTGCTGGAAGCAACCCGTCTTATAAAAAATGACCCTACAAAAATTAGTTATAAAGACAAAACTTTTGATAACGAAATCACATGTGCTGTTGATTCCAATTTTTTCGATGTATTTACTATTCAATTTGTAGAGGGTAATCCGAAAACTGCATTGGTTGAGCCTAACACTATAGTAATAACTCAGGAAACAGCACATAAATATTTCGGCGATGAAGATCCTATGGGAAAAATATTGACATTCAAAACTTATAATGTAACAAAAAAAGTTACCGGGGTTA
>JGI20206J14855_1000349_pt1 | contig 16772 bp, 18 predicted proteins | sample NGESurdeep092012_6_FD_14855 | JGI IMG/M metagenome (IMG submission 14855) | reverse complement strand
AGACTTGAAGCTCCAATCTCCTTCGATGAAGGCGAGAACTGGATGGATAGGTACTGAGCGGTCATCGATGATCTGCGCAACCGGAATCACGAGTCCGTAGATTGACTCGAGCGCCGTCGTGCGATCCTTGCCGCCCACATAAAGATGCATGGTGACGTTCAAGAGGGACTCAGCTTTGTACTCGATCTTCCCCTTCCACTTCTTGGAGTCAATGATCCAGACCCCTGACGAAGCGACCACGATGTGGTCGATGTTCGTCTTTGTTCCAGGTACGGCCCGGTCGGTGAGGATGATGGCGTTTTCGTTCAGTCTCCTATGAAGCGACTGATCCATGAAATACTCGCCGGTGGCTCCCTTGAGCCACTTGGGGTCATGTCGAGATTGCGCTTCTCGGAGCGCCGCCGAGCCACCCACAGGGTCTGGACGCAACTCCCTTTTATCTGACAGTTCACCACCTCCGGCCTCGGCGGGAGGTGGCCCGCAATCTGCACAGCGAACTTTCTTGACCTCAGCGTCATGCCAACCCACCTCTTTGATTGCAATCTTCTTGCCGCAGGCATCACAGGTCCCTCCGTAGCGAAGAGTCTTCGATTGCCAGGTCACACGGTCCGAGGCTAACTGAGTTTCTCCTTCAAAACGTTGCTCAGAAACTGAAGACGCGGGTGAGCGTCTTCGATGTCACCGAATCAAGCTTCAGTCTGTTCATTGAAATCCACAATTGATACCTCGCACTTTGCGAAATTGCGGCCAAGACAGAAGTGGACGCCCGGTTGAATCAGCTCGACACACACGCAGCACTTCGTGTTGCTCTGACCTTCCTCACTGACTGCGCGAAAACCGTGCATTAGACGCTGCAACGGACACGATACGACTCAGAGGCTCATCAAGGACCTCGAATGGAGCCATCGATGAACGGACCGCTTCGACCGCGGTTCGCTTGGTGGCTGACGTGCCAGCGCACTACCAAGACTTGCGTATCGTCGACATCGTCGTATGGATGCGCCAGCACGTGGCAGGCCGTCTCCAGGTCGATCGGGACACCTGTCAGCCCTTGTCGGGGACCCACTGAGGGACACCGACCTTGCCCTGAGCCCGTTCCAGCTGAAACGCCCGACCACGGGTGACCTCCACCGATCTACCAGATAGCGTGCAGCACCCTACCGTGCCGTGCAGTCATGAATTACCCCTCAACCTCAGCTAACAAGACTGTCACATTGTCCGGAGCTCCCGCTTCAAGTGCGCAGTTGAGAAGAGCATGAACGGCGTCAACGCCACCAACATCACGCAGCACTGCAGCGATGTCCCCACGATGAACAAAATTAGTCAGCCCATCTGAACAGATCAAGAATTGGCGGCTACCCACAAGCCGATCTTCGAACAGATGGGGCGTGATGACACCTAGCGTTCTTCCACCTCCCAGCGTTTGAGTAACGATTGAAGTTGGCAGCCCCAAGGAATCGCCCGAACTGTTCGGGATATCGTCAGTGCTCAACTTCTCAAGATGACCTGCTGCGTACTCGAATACTGAACTATCGCCAACGTTGACGACGGCAATTCCCTCTCGGAGGAACAGGACTGCGGCAATCGTTGTCCCCATGCCAATTGAACGGCTGTCCTCAATCATCGCCTCAACGACATGACGGTTGGCTGTATGAACCGCTTGAACCAGTTCGCTAGAACTTTTTGGCGCTGAATCAAGAAGAGATGTCACTGCAATTCGACTCGAAGAGTCCGGCCTTGCTTCAATGGAGTGGTCGGACGCCGACAAAGAGAGTTTCACCAAAGATCACGAGGGCGGTTGGACCCACCACCTTGGAACGTTGCGCGAGGTCGCCCAGAAGAATGTCGCGAGCAAGTGAATGATTGCGACGGCCGAACTCAACGCTGAGCGCGTGGCGGCGGCGACTGACTCTTTTCGTCGACACATCTTGGAAGCCCTACTCACTCAAGGGGAGTTGTCGGTGACGGCATTAGCCGAAGACATGCCTATCTCGCGACAAGCGGTGAGCAAGCACTTGGCCAACCTCTTGCGCCTGGGGCTCGTGGAGAAACGACACGCGGGTCGCGAGGCCCTCTTCTGCGTTTGCGCCGACGTGCTGGACGACGTCGTCCAACAAATCCAACAGTCGGTTATGGCGTGGGAACGGCGCTTGCAGGCCCTCAAGAAAACTGCGGAATCGTCCTAGCGGACGTAACGAGGAACCACGCGGTGCCGGTGGCACGAACGGACGATACGATCGAGCGAGCGTCACGTTCTTCGCGCTCGACCACTCTGACGTTTCGATCTACTGCGCGACCCAACCGCCGTCGATCGACAGCGCCGCTCCGGTGATGGTCTGGGCCGCGTCAGAACAGAGAAACACGACGAAGGCGCCGATCGACGCGGGCGACGTGAACGTCAACATCGGTTGTTTCTCGGCGAGTAACGCCTCGGTCTCATGCGCCACGTCCGTGGCATTCTGGCGAGCGCGATCCTCGAGTTGCTGTTCCACCAGTGGCGTCAAGACCCAGCCCGGACAGATCGCGTTCACGGTGACGCCGTCGTTCGCCAGTTCGAGTCCCGCCACTTTGGTCGCGCCGACGACGCCGTGCTTGGCGGCGACGTAGGCGACCTTGTTCGGACTCGCGACGAGACCGTGCGCCGAGGCGATGTTGATGACGCGCCCCCACTTGCGCTCCTTCATCCCCGGGATCGCCGCCTTCATGGCGTGAAAGACCGCGGAGAGATTCACCGCGATGACGGCGTCCCACTTCTCCTCAGGGAAATCCTGGATTGGCGCGACGAATTGAATGCCCGCGTTGTTGACCAAGATGTCGAGACTTTCGAACTCGACGTGCGTGCGCCGCACGAGTTGGGCGACCTGTGCCGCGTCACTCAGGTCCGCCGCGTCGTAGAGCACACGGACCGAGAACTCCTCGGCGAGCGTGCTGCGAATTCTCTCGATCTCCTCGGCGTCACCGAATCCGTTCAACATGACGTTGACGCCTTCGCCCGCGAGCGCGCGCGCCACGCCGAGTCCGATGCCGCTGGTCGAACCCGTAACCAGGGCCGACTTTCCTCGTATCGTCATACACGCACTCCCTTCCCTTGATGAGGTTCACTCACTGAATCCTCCATCTTGACCTAGGACACGGCGAGGTCCTACGAACCCGACGCGTGACATCTGAACTATTTCTCTATCGCCTTCGCGACCTTGGAGTCGCGCCAGCGCGACGCCAAGGAGGGCGCCGCCCGTTTCGTCGACAGGCGACCCACCAAGCCCGCGATGCCACCGGGGACGAAGATCACGAAGAGAACGAAGAGTGCGCCGAGCAAGAACTGCGGCTGCGACAGAGGAACCCGAAGTGGTGCAGGCAGCGTCGTGAAGGACGGCAGTGCCGCGATCTTCAAGAGGTACTGCTGTAGGTAGACGTAGATAATCGCGCCCGCCACCGCGCCCCAGCGCGTGCCCGCGCCGCCGAGCACGACCATGATGAGCACCGACAGGGTCACCGTCGTGGAGGCGACCGCGCTCGGCACGGCCGTGCCGATGATCAAGAGGTACACGACACCGCCGGCGCTCGCGATCAATGATGACAATACGTACGACGCGAGTTTGAAGCGAAAGGGTCGAATACCCAACACGTTGAGACGCGCTTCGTTTTCTCTGATGGCGACAAAGACGTGGCCGGTGACGGACTCGGTCACGAGCCACACCACGGCGTAGGTGACGACGAGGAACGCCAACGCGATCCAGTAGATACTGCGGGTATTGGCGACCGCGCCCGAAAGAATGGAAGGCAGGCGCAGATTGGAGACCGCCAGTCCCGTGTCACCACCGGTCAGATTATGCGGGTTGTCTTCGATGAGGTAGAAGAACGCTTGGGCGAAGGCGAGGGTCACCATGGCGAACGCGATGCCGTCCACTCGTAGCGCGATCGCACCGAGCACCAGGGCGAGGACGAAGCTCACCACCAGCGTCAAGGCGAGGGCGGGAAACAACGGCCACTGCCATCTCGTGAGAGCGATGTCGAAGACGTAGACGCCCGAGGCGAAGTACAAGACGGGTCCGAGCGAGAGCAGACCCGTGAAGCCGAACATCACGTCATAGCCAAGAGCGATGCCGGCGAACATGAAGCACAGCGCCAGCACCTCCAGGGTGCCCGTCGAGTTCACGACGTCCAGCGTTCCCGGCAGTACCCACGGCACGTGCCAGCCGACCAGGGGCACGACCGCGAAGAGCAGTAGCAACACGCTCGCCACGATCGTGGAGCGACGGAGTCCCTTTATCGCTCTCACGCGACGGAACCCATGAGTCCGCGGGGACGCCACTCGAGCACGAGGGCGAGTAACAAGACAACCGAGAGGTTCCCGACCTCGGCGAAACCACTATGACCGCCCAGATAGAGATTGGTGTAGTCCTGGACGAAGCCCACGATGAGCGCTGCGAGCGCTGAACCCCTAATCGATCCCAGCCCGCCAATCACGACCACGATGAAGGCGAAGATGAGCAGACTGTCGCCCTGGAGTGGTGAGACCAGGTCACCACTGAAGACGACGGCGTAGAGCAAACCGGCGAGGCCGGCCATCGCGCCGCCGATGACGAAGACGAGCGTAAAGGCCTTGCCGACGTCAATGCCCAGCGCGCTCACCATGTCGCGGTTCTCGACACCGGCGCGAATGATGATCCCGTAACGAGTACGGCGCAGAAACCATTCGAGGCTGAACAGTACCGCCAAGCCCAGCGCGATCGCGAGGAAATCAACGTTGGGCAGGTTCGCACTGCCAACCTTGGTCGCCTCAATGAGCCACAACGGGACGGGGATGCGCACCGAGTTACTCCCGAAACCACCTAACAGCAAACCAACGACCGCCAGATCGAGGCCGATCGTCACCAGGATCTGACTGACGGGTCGCCCGTAGAGGGGACGGATGAACAACACTTCCGTGATCCCTGCCGCTAGGGCCCCGCCGAGCACCGCGGCCACCACGCTCAAGGCGAAGAGTCCCGGTGCCCCGATTGACGACGGCAAGTGCACTGCCACCGCCCAACCCGCGTAGGCACCCAGCGTCATGAAAAGACCGTGCGCGAAATTCAAGATGTCCATCAACCCGTAGATGAGTGACAGTCCCGAGGCGGCGAGGAAGTAGATGGCTCCGAGCGCGACGCCGCTGAAGGTGATCGAAAGGAAGACGCTCACGCGACACCCGCCACACCCAGTAGTTGACGAACGAGTTGCGCGTCGCCGAGGTCGCGCGCGCTGCCCGTGTGCACGACGGTCCCGTGGTCGAGCACCACGATGTCCTTGGCGAGACGTTTGACGACACTCAGGTTCTGCTCGACCAGCAGCACCGTCGCGTGCTGGGCGACGCGCTCGAGGACGTCGGCGAACTCACTCACGAGCCGAGGGGCGAGGCCCTTGGAGGGTTCGTCGACAAGCAGCAGTGGCCATCCGTTCAACATCGCGCGCGCGATGGAGATCATCTGTTGTTGACCACCCGAGAGTGTGCCGGCACGTTGGCGTGCGCGCTCTTTGAGTTCTGGAAAGAGTTGATAGATGTCGTTGTAACGTGCGTCGGGACCGCTTTCGGCCAGTCGAAGATTCTCCTCGACGCTGAGCGCCGAAAAGACGTCGCGGTCCTCGGGTACGTAGCCCACGCCGAGTCGCACGATCTTGAACGTCGGCCACTCAATAACGTCGTGATCCAGGACCTGCACGGCACCGCTGCGTGGTACTAAACCAAGGATGGCGCGCAAGGTGGTTGTCTTGCCGACGCCATTTCGACCCAGTAGCGCGGTGACGCCGCCGACGGGGACCTCGAAAGTCACGCCCTGGAGAATGTGTGATCCTTCGATCGCGACTTGTAGATCGGTGACTTTGAGTGCGCTCTTCACAGCGGTTCGCCCAAATACGCGCTCTGTACTGCTTCGTTCGCCATCACGACGTCGGGAACGTCACACGCCAATAGACGTCCGTAATCCAAGACCGCGACACGCTCGGCGAGGCCGATGACGACCGCCATGTGGTGCTCCACCATCAGAATCGTGCGACCTTCACTATGCAGACGCCCGATGAGTGCCATCAGCATCGGCACGTCTTCGGTGCTCACCCCAGCCATGGGCTCGTCCAGCAAGAGCACTCGTGCTTCGGCCGCGAGCAGAATCGCCAGTTCGAGCTTCCTCTTGTCCCCGTGCGAGAGACTTCCCGTAGTTCGATCCGCCAGAGTCGTGAGTCCGACGGCGTCGAGGGCCTCTCTCGCCACGTGTACCGCGTCATCTCGTTCGCTTGGTCGACGCCAAAACCGCATACTGCCACCGAGGCGTGCCTGAGCCGAGAGACGAGCGTTCTCAAGGACCGACAAGGAGTTGAAAAGACTCGACGATTGAAAGGTCCGCCCAACGCCGAGGCGAGCGCGCCCGGAGGGATCGACGTCCTTGAGATCACGTCCCTCGAGTTCAATCGTGCCGACGCTTGGTCGCAACACGCCACTCAAGAGATTGAGCAGTGTCGTCTTACCCGCCCCGTTGGGCCCAATGATGCCGAAGAATCCACCGTGGGGTACCTCGAGATCGATGTCGCTAAGGATCTCCGCCCCACCAACTTTGAACCCCAGCCCCCTTACCCGCAGTGCAGGCGTCAGGGAGCTGGGGCTCATCGTCATTGGGGGGAAACTTACTTGCCGAAGTGAGCAACCACTGGTGGCGCCGTGTCGGAGTTGGTGAGGGTTTTGAGGACCACGGGCTGGTACGCACCCGTGACGGTGTTCACCAAGCTCACCTGGTACATCGGTTGCAACATGGCGTGGTCAGAGGCTCTGATGGTTTGTGTTCCCTTTGGCGCTAGGAACGACCAGTTCTCGAGACCTCTGATCATTTTAGAAACGTTGTTGCCATTGCCGCTTTGGATTGCTCGCACCAACATCTGTGCCCAGACGAAACCGTCCGGTGTGAACAGGTCGGGCGTCGCGTTGTAGCGCTTCGTCATCTGTTGGGTCAAGTACGTGTTCGCCTTATTCTTTGAACCTTTCGCCACGTAGAGCGACAGGTAGTTGAACGACGTGCCCACGGTGCCGTAGAACGGGTACGTCGCAACGTTGGCGAGTCCCGTGACCACCTTGGCGGTGTTGAAGTCACCTTGTTGTTGCAACGCTTGAGTGAGCGGCGCACCAGTAGTACCGGCCCACGCGAGGAAGATGATGTCCGGCTTGTCCTGTTGCACTTGCAGCGCCGTCGGCGTGAAGTCGGTCGTCGTCAGCGGTACCAAGAGACTCGAGACGTTGTCCCCCAGCGAACTGAAGGCCTTCGTCGCGTCGGTCACGTACGACTGGCCAAAGGCAAAGTCTTGACCGAGGACGAGGATTGTCTTACCTGGTCCAAGGGCCTTTACGTACGACTTAGCGGTCTGGACGTCTTGGTAGGTCTGTCGTCCCGAACGGAAGGTGTAGCGGTTGATGCCCGTGACACCATCGTCAGCCGCGGCGCCCGAAATATAGAGCACCTTGTTCTGTGCGGCGAGCGGCGCGAGTTCGAGCGCGATGCTCGAGTCACCGGTGCCGCCAATGATCTTGTAACCAGCACCGACGAAACTCTTGAAGTCGGTGACCGCGGTCGTTGGATTGTCGGCGTCGTCGGCAAAGCTGACCTTCACCTTTTGACCATTGACCTTGCCGGTGCCCTGCGTGGCGTAGCTCAGACCGATATTGAATCCTTGACGCCACTCCGTCTCGTACGCGGAGTAAATTCCCGTGGCTTCGAGAATGATGCCAACTTTGACCGGACCCTTGCTCGTCGCGGCGCCCGACATCTGACTTACGCCAAGACTCGCGCCCATCGCGACCAAAGCCAAAGCCACTGGCCACGTCGTCCATCGAAACTTCTTGTTCATGTTTCCTCCCCAGAAGCGCGGTCCCTTGACCCGCATGACTTTGAAGTTAAGCAGAACGAAACAGAAATGTCAAGTGAATCACCTCTCATTTTTTGCGCTAGTTTTGTCCTGACTTGCCTAGGCAGAGCGACTCGTGGAGGGCGTAGTGGTGAAGCGACTTGAGATAACCCGAGATCCCATTGACGTCGGACTCGACGCGCCACGTCTCGAACGAGTGCGTTCGCACTTCGACCAGTACGTGGAGAGTCAACGACTCAGCGGCTGGCTCATCACCGTCGCGCGTGGTGGTGACCTGGCGTGGGTGGGCAACGGTGGTCACCGCGACCGTGAACGCAACCTCCCGGTCACCGATGACACGATCTGGCGTTTGTACTCCATGACAAAGCCACTGACGGCGATCGCGACGATGATGCTCTACGAAGAAGGGCACTTCGACCTGAACTCCGACGTCGGTCGATGGATTGAGGACCTGCGTGAACCGCGCGTCTACCTCAGCGGCCCCAGTGCCGCGCCGACGACGATCCCGGCGGCCGGTCCGGTTCGAGTGCGCCACCTCCTTTCGCACACGAGTGGACTGACCTACGGCTTTCAGAACGTTCATCCCGTCGACGCGATCTATCGAGCCAAGGGTTACGACCTCGCCTACCCCGACGACGTCGGCCTCGCTGACGCCGTGCACGACTGGTGTTCGACGCCCCTGCAGTTCCAACCCGGCACCGCGTGGAACTACTCGGTGGCGACCGACGTGCTCGGTCGCCTCATCGAGATCTGGAGTGGTCAACAGCTTGACGACTTCTTTCGCGAACGTATCCTCGAGCCTCTCGCGATGAACGACACCGACTGGTACTGCCCCGAAGAGAAGCAGGACCGACTGGCAATGCTCTACGTACCTTTTCAAGGTGGGTCCGTCGCTCATCCCGACCTCGCGAAGGCCGCGCACGAGAAGCCCTCAATCCTTGCGGGTGGTGGGGGTCTCGTCTCCACGGCACACGACTACCAACGCTTCATGACGATGCTGCTCAACGGCGGCGAACTTGACGGTGTCCGAATGGTGTCGCGACGGACGTTGGACCTCATGACGCAAAACCACTTGCCGGAGAACGCCGATCTCGCCGACTTTGCACTGGACTCCTTCAGCGAGGTCGGCCACGCCGGGGTCGGCTTCGGACTTGGCTTCTCCGTCGTGACCAATCAAGTGAAGAATCGCAGTCTCGTGTCCGAAGGTACCTACGCCTGGGGCGGTGCCGCGTCGACGTACTTCTGGGTCGACCCCTTAGAGGAGTTGACGGTGGGTCTATACACGCAACTGTTGCCAAGTTGGACGTACCCGATTCGTCGCGAACTCCAGCAACTGGTCTACGCCGCACTCTGCGACTGAGCGAGTCGACACGTTGGACAACGGTGAAATTCAAATGCTCTCTAGGACTTCGTACACTGGCGAGAGTGTGCGAAGTGCGGTGCCGTTAAAGGGGTACGCAGTGACCAAGATCTTGAAGCGTGACGTTGAGGCCGGCACCACGCCCCTCTCGTCCTGGTCGAACCTCTCATGATGAGGACCCCGCAACGAACGGTGCTCGCGGGACTACCCGACACCGTGACCATCTACGAAGTAGGCCCCCGTGACGGACTCCAGAATGAGAGCGCGATCATCGGCGTTGACGTCAAAGCGGCGTTCATTCACCGCCTCAGCGACGCAGGTCTCACCAACATCGAACTCACGAGTTTTGTCCCTCCTTCATGGGTACCGCAGTTGGCCGACGCGGAGGAACTCGTCGCACTGCTCGGACCGCTCGCGGGACGCCACCCCGTACTCGTGCCGAACGAGCGCGGGCTCGATCGCGCGCTCGCTTCCGGCGTTCGTGAAATCGCCGTGTTCGCCAGCGCCACCGAAAGCTTCGCGCAACGAAACCTCAACAAGAGCGTGGCCGACTCGCTGGAGGGCTTCGCGCTCGTCGTGCGCCGAGCGCTCGACGCGGGTCTCGCAGTGCGCGGGTACGTCTCGATGTGCTTCGGTGACCCTTGGGAGGGCGACGTCGCCGTGTCGAAGGTGACGGCGGTCGCTACGGAACTGGCCGCCATGGGATGTGACGAGGTGTCACTCGGCGACACCATTGGCGTGGCGACACCGGGACAGGTCGTGGAGGTACTGAACGACCTGGAGAACCACGGTCTCGCTCGAAGCCGCCTCGCCGTTCACTTTCACGACACCTACGGTCAGGGTCTGGCGAACACACTGGTCGCCCTTCAACACGGGGTCACGACGATCGACGCCTCGGCGGGTGGACTGGGCGGTTGCCCCTACGCGAAGAGCGCGACGGGCAATCTGGCGACCGAGGACTTGGTGTGGCAACTCCACGGACTGGGTGTGGCGACCGGCGTGGACTTAGAGGCACTCTGTCGCACGAGCCTGTGGATGGCCGGCGTGCTCGGGCGACCGAGCCCGTCGCGAACACTCAAAGCACTGGCTGGCTCAATTGCGAACTAGCGAACACGTACGAACTCGTCGCCCCACACCAGTCGAATGAGTAGGAACAACGCGAAGGGAAGTTAGATGGACAAAGTAGTTTCGTCGCCGGCGCACGCCGTCGACGACATAAGGAGCGGATCCTCGATTGCGGTCGGCGGCTTTGGACTCTGCGGTATCCCGAGCGCGCTCATCGACGCGCTGCTCGCGGGTGACGCCACGGACCTCGAGACGGTCAGCAACAACTGTGGCGTCGACGGTTGGGGGCTCGGCGTGCTCCTCGCCGCTAAGCGCATCCGTCGCACGACGGGGTCTTACGTTGGTGAGAACAAGGAATTCGAACGTCAGTTCCTCTCTGGTGAACTCGAGGTCGAACTCGTGCCCCAAGGTACGTTGGCCGAACGACTGCGTGCCGGCGGCGCGGGTATTCCTGCGTTCTTCACTCCGGCGGGGGTCGGTACCCAAGTCGCCGAGGGTGGTCTGCCGTGGCGCTACGACGGCCACGGCGGCGTCGCGCTCGCCTCGCCAGCCAAAGAGGTCCGCGAATTCGATGGACGTCGTTACGTGCTCGAAGAAAGCATCCGAACCGATTACGCCCTCGTGCACGCGCGCTACGGCGATCGCCACGGTAATTTGATCTACGAAAAGAGCGCCGCGAACTTCAATCCCCTGTGCGCTGCCGCGGGACGTGTGACTATCGCCGAAGTCGAAGAGCTCGTCGAGCCTGGCGAGTTAGACCCCATGAAAGTGCACACCCCGGGGATCTTCGTACAGCGAGTCGTGCACACGCCGGGAATCGAGAAACGAATTGAGAGAAAGACGGTGGCCCCATGAGTCCCTTGACCAGAGACCAATTGGCAGCAAGAGTGGCCAAGGAATTGGAAGACGGACAGTACGTCAACCTCGGTATCGGTCTACCGACGTTGGTGCCGAACTTCGTGCCCGACGGCATGCACGTGGTGCTGCACTCCGAGAACGGAATCCTCGGGGTCGGTTCCTACCCTCACGAGAACGCGGTGGATCCCGACTTGATAAACGCCGGCAAGGAGACCGTGACCATAGTGCCGGGAGCCTCCTTCTTCGACTCGGCGACGTCCTTCGCCATGATCCGCGGAGGCCACGTCGACGTCGCGGTGCTCGGCGCGATGCAAGTGTCGAGTGTTGGCGACCTGGCGAACTGGATGATCCCCGGCAAGGTGGTCAAGGGCATGGGCGGCGCCATGGACCTCGTGCACGGAGCGAAGCGCGTGATCGTGATGATGGAACACTCGGCGAAGGACGGGGGTCACAAGATCGTTCGAGAGTGTTCGCTGCCCTTGACCGGGCAACGCTGTGTGCAGCGCATCATCACCGACTTGGCCGTCATCGACGTCGAGCCTGAAGGGCTGGTACTACGCGAACTCGCGCCTGGCGTCACGCTCGAGGACGTGCGTGGTGCCACGGAACCTGAACTCATCGTGTCGTTGGACTAACGACGATCCGGTCGACGTCGTGGCGACTCACACCAAGGGACGCCCTTTCGGTATCCTCATGCAGGTGATCCAACTCTTCGTCGTGGCATGCAATGAGCGCTGAGCGCAGGAGTAGACCCGGCGCGGTCGGTCCTCCCGATCTTCGCGTCACGCCCACGAAGAAGTCAAGCCCGTCCGTGCCCAAACAAGGCAAAGGGGCGCGCACACGGCGCGCGCTCTTGGAGTCCGCCGAGGAGATCTTCGGTGACGTTGGCTATCACGACGCGTCCATCGTCAAGATCACTGAGGCAGCGGGCGTCGCCCAAGGCACCTTCTATCTCTACTTCTCGAGCAAGAAGCAGATCTTCGGAGAGGTCGTCGTCGACCTCAACCACCGTGTCCGACAAGCGATGGCCGCAGCCGCGGACGCGGCGACGACGCGCCTCGAGGCCGAGCGGCTGGGATTCGCCGGTTTCTTCAAATTCACCGCAGAGCACCCTGCGCTCTATCGCATCATTCGTCAGGCGGAGTTCGTCGCACCCGAAGCGCTGCGCAATCACTACGAGCGCGTCATCCAGGGCTACGCCCCTCCCCTTCGAAGTGCCATGAAGACGGGTGAGGTCTTAGAAGGCGACGCGTTGGTGCTCGCGTGGTCCTTGATCGCGGTCGGCGAAGCCATCGGCATGCGCTGGATTCTGTGGAACGAGGCGAAGGAAGTTCCCGATCACGTCTTCGAAGAGATGATGACGATCATCGCGCGAATGTTGGGTACCGCACCCACCAGTGACGAACCTGAACTCGCGACACCACGAGCCAAAGCCCGCACCCTTAAGGGGACGGCGAAGAAGAGCACCGTGGCGCGTGCACCCACGCCGCGCGGCGCTCGTCGAACGACGTAGGACTTCGTCAACCATGACGTCGACGTCGAAGAAGCGCTCACGAATCGTCAAGTTTGGTCATGGCTTGGCCGTGCGGGGCACAACGACTCGAAGCGCGAGGATTGACTCATGAGTGCGCGCGCGAAGGGACCACACGTCATCGGTGAGTGGATAAGTGCGCGTGCTCGATTGAATCCACGTCGCGTCGCGATTGAGTTCTTCGATCGACCGATCACCTACCAAGAACTTGACGAGGGGTCGACGCAACTCGCCCGAGCACTCCTGGTTCGTGGACTCTGTCGAGGTGATCGCGTCGCGACGCTGAGTGAGAACCGACCAGAGCACGTCGAGCTGTTCTTCGCCTGCGCCAAGGCCGGCCTCATCCTCGCACCGCTCAACTCACAACTCACGTCCTCTGAACTCGCGGCGCAACTACGAGATTTCAGCCCGGCGCTGGTGATCGCCTCGCAGGTACACCGCGGTCGATTCGAAGCGGCGTGTGCCGTTGTCGAAGGCCTCGGTGCCCCTCTGCGGCTCGAACATCTCCTGGAGGATCTCGACGGTGAGCGTGCGGACAGCGAATTGCCCACGGTGTGCGACGACGACGGACTCTTGCTGATCGCGACCTCGGGCACCACCGGCGCGGCGAAGGGTGCCGTCTTGACCCACGCCAATTGCTTCTGGACGAATCTGTCACTCGATCTCAGCGCGCCCATCACCAGTGACGACGTCGTCCTCCAGGTGCTTCCCCAATGTCACGTCGGGGGTTGGAACGTTCAATCCTTGCTCGCATGGTGGAAGGGCGCGACGGTGATACTCGAACCACGTTTCGACCCTCCGCGGGCCCTCGAGCTCATCGCGAGGCGACGGGTTACCACGATGATGGGGGTGCCGACGACGTACTTAGTACTCGCGCAACTGCCCGACTTCGGAAGTGTCGACTTGACGAGTTTGCGTTCGGTGATCTCGGGCGGCGCGGCCATGCCCCTCACCTTGTTGCGACAGTGGCACGAGCGTGGCGTCGGCGTCATCCAGGGCTATGGGCTGACCGAAGCGTCGCCCAACGTGTTCTGTCTGGCGTTCGAGGACGCCTTCACGCACGCTGGATCAGTGGGCAAGCCCTACGCCTACGTCGACGTCGCGCTGCACGACGACGCGACGAACACCTTCGTTGAGGGCGTGGGCAGCGGTGAGATCTACCTGCGCGGACCGAACGTCTTCAAGGGTTACTGGAACAATCCCGAAGCGACGGCGAACACGCTCGTCGACGGGTGGCTGCGCACGGGCGACATCGCCGAACGCGACGAGGCGGGGTACTACCGCATCTCTGGACGTTCAAAGGAGATGTACATCTCCGGCGGCGAGAACGTCTACCCCGCGGAGGTTGAAGAGATCATCGTCGCCCACCGCGACGTGGTGGAAGCGGCGGTCGTCGCCGTGGAACATCCTCGATGGGGCGAGACGGGTGTCGCCTTCATCGTCGCGAGATCGGACGTGGACCTCGACGTCGACGCCCTCCTTCACTACTGTCGTGAACGTCTCGCGCCGTTCAAGGTTCCCAGCGCCATTCGAGTGGTCGAAGAACTCCCGCGTTCGCACGTCGGGAAACTCGATCGAGCACGTCTGCGCACGCTCGCCGCGTTAGGTACGAACGAAGGCGACGCCGTACGTCCTTAGCGACGGGTGGCCGCGCGCCACGCGTCGAGACGCCCCTAGAGGACGATGAGCATGCGTACGGTGTCGGTGATGGCCGTGCCGCCCGATGACTTCATGGAGTCTCTGAAAGCGCAAATCGCAGCGCAAATTCGGAAGACACTTGAAGAGGCTTCTGATGTCGAAAATCCGCTGAGCATTTTCGCACCATACTTTTGGGACAGCCTCAGGTCCTGAACAGGGGCTGGCGCAAGATCACTATTTCCGCGCACCGAGCCGGCTGGGATGGGAAGAATGAGCAGGATGAGGACCGTGAACGGCAGCACAAATAATGATGCAGTGATTGCGCATTTCGAGTGAAGTTATGGCGTGACTTCGGTAACTCACGATTTACGTAAGTTACAGATAAATTGGCTAACATATTAGTAACTCATGGTTCTCGTGAGTTACTGATATACTGACTCGCAGGAGGTTCGAATGACACGTCAACTCGAATTAATTGACACCCTTCTTTCAGAGGGCAGAAACGAGTTCACGTTTGAGGACGCCAGGGACCGCCTCAAGGTGTCCACCGAGGCGACAGCGAACTTCCTTACAAGACTCAGCAAGAAGGGCCTGGTCGACAAACTCGCAAGAGGCCATTATGCGATTCGGCCATTGGGTGCACTGGGGACGTCGTTGGCATCGGAGGACCTTGGTAGCGCCATCGGGGCGGCGTTCGAGGGCCGTGAGCACCGGATTGCCTACCTGAGCGCCTTGGGCGAACTTGGAGTCCTCAGTCATCCCGTCCGGACGATCTACGTCGCGTGCACGGAACCGGTCCGGTTCTCAGCCGTAAGTCACAGGCCTCTTCGTCTCGTAACTGAGAAGCCAGAGACAATTTACCTTGAAGCCGAAGCTGTCAAGAACTCGTGGCGCTCGTCGCTGGAGAGAGCATTGTTTGAATGCGCGCTCCGTGTTGACCTCATCGGAGGCGCGGAGCGCCTTGCAGACGCTATCGCTTCTGGCTCGCAAGATTCGGATTCTGTACGCATCGCGCGGTTGGCAAAGAACTTCGGCGCGCGCGGCCTTGCCGCAGAACGGCGCCTCGCCTCAATTGCGACGGCTCTCCAGTTGCCACTGACACTTGCTCCCGAAGTAGGTAAGCAGCAGCAGGTGATTCGGTTGGATCCGCAAGATGATCGAGTCGCTTGGACGGACGCACGGTTTCGGGTGGCGTGGAATACGACAATCGACGAATTGCAAGCGGTCATTGGGAACTAGCGATGTTGACACGCTTTGCAATCACGCGTCGGGCCGACGACGACGGCGTAGGTGCATTGGTTGCGGAGCGCGATTACGTCCTTGCTCACATCGTCGCTCAACTCCATAGAGCGACGCCGACAGATGGCGGACAGCTCGTCTTCAAGGGCGGAACGGCCCTTCGTCTGGTGCACATCGGCGACTACCGCTACTCAGCAGATCTGGACTTCACCATCATCGGCGGTAACACCATCGCAGCAACCGCTTCACTGGTCGAGGTGTTAGATGCTGCACGCCACCACGCGGGACTCCCAGTTCTCGAACTCACCAATGTCGGAAACCGAATTTCCTACGTCGGACCATTAGAGGCCAGCAAGCCGCGCCTTCTCAAATTGGACATCTCCGACACTGAAATTGTGGCCTCGGTAGAACAGCACACCATACTCGACGGTATTTGGTCGGATCTCCCTGAGGCGTTGCCGTTCGCTGTCTACTCCATCGACGAGATTGCCGCAGAGAAGTTGCGTTGCATAATCCAGCGTGTGCAGTGTCGAGATTTGTACGACATATTTCGACTCCTCGAAGACGTGGCCCTGTCTCTTGATGATGTATGCCTACTTTTCGAGCAGAAGGCGACCGCAAAAGGTCTTGATCCTGCGACGTTCGCCGACAAGTTTGATGATCGGATTAATCGGCATAAGGTCCGATGGGACCGCGAGATGTCCGATCATCTTGCCGAGCCTCCCCAATTCGACCACGTTGTGCGTGTTGTGCGCCGGCACCTGCGAGCGACTCAACTCCTTGGGAATTGAGCGCGCACTTTCGTTGCGCAATCTGCGCGCGTTCCGCCTCGTGCTCATCCAATTCTCTCGAAGTCGGAGACTCATGAGGGCGTCAATTACGACTTCGAATTGCTCCAATCTTGCTCCAATATTTCGCGACGCCTCGGCACTATCAACCATTCGGATCCAATAAAACATTGGATTGCCAAGCGAATGCGCGAATCTGCTACACGAATCTTCGGATTAGGAAACCGATGCTCTATCCCCTGAGCTACGAGGGCAAATATTGGGTTTTCAACTACTTTCGAGACTTCGCAAACGAACCAGCACAACGTCAGCACAACCTCGAGGAAGGAGTGCCCGCTCTTCGCGACGCCTCCCCACTATTCAAACACGTCCGCACAGAACCGAGAGAACGTTGGGTTCTCGTGAAACC